>Ga0182736_1000728_pt1 | contig 42385 bp, 46 predicted proteins | sample eDN5th30CKraftBY_FD_128882 | JGI IMG/M metagenome (GOLD analysis project Ga0182736, IMG submission 128882) | Enriched backyard soil microbial communities from Emeryville, California, USA - eDNA 5th pass 30_C Kraft BY (version 2) (version 2) | ecosystem: Environmental > Terrestrial > Soil >... | reverse complement strand
TGGGTGCCGCTCTCGCGCGATCTGGGCATTCCTTCGGAACATGGGGTGGAGGACCCCGTGGCCGCCCTCGGCCATGGCGCGGTGTTCACGCGGGAGAGGCGCATCCGCTTTCTCGATCACCTCGCGATGAAGGGCAACGTGCGCGCCGCGGCCATGCGCGTTGGGGTCAGTCACGAGACGGCCTATCGCGCGCGGCGGCAGGATGCGGCCTTCGCGGCGCTGTGGGATGCGGCGCTGGTCCACGCGCGCAGCTATGCGGAACAGGTGCTGGCCACGCGCGCGCTCGATGGGGTGGAGGTGCCGATCGTCTATCACGGTGAAGTGCTCGGCCATCAGGTGCGCCACGATCCGCGTCTGCTGCTGGCCCACATCGCGCGGCTGGACCGGCATGTGGAGGAAAACCTCGACGCGGTGGAGCGGGCAGGGCGGTTTGACGAATTGCTCGCCACTTACGCCGGCCACCCCGCGCCGCCGGATTTCGCGCAGGCGGCGGAGGAGGCGCATGGCTGGAGCGATCAGGCCGCCCCCGACCTGCCGCCCACGCGGCGGGACTATGTCGTCTGGCGCCGCAGCGAGGAGATCGGCGGCAGCGACCGGGAAGCCGAGGCCCGCCGCATGGCCGCCGCCACGCGCGCCGCTGGCGATCAATGGGACGACTGGCACGACGGCGCGCTGCACTGCGTCCGCACGCTGGTCGAAGGGGAGGGCGATCCCACACCCCCCTCATCCATCCCCGCAAACGCGGGAACCCAGAGCGCAACAACACCCCCATCCCCGCTGGCTTCCCGCCTTCGCGGGAATGACGAGGGGCGGGATGGTAACGAGGATGCCGACCGCAGGAATAACAAGGGCGGAGGCCGGAACAGCGAGAGCGCACACGCCCCCTCTTTCGTCATCCCCCCCTCTTTCGTCATCCCCGCGAAGGCGGGGATCCAGAGCGACACAGCACCCTCATCCCCGCTGCATTCCCCCCTGCACGGGAATGACGAAGGAAAGCGCGCGGCCCCACGAAATAAAGGCGCATCATTCCCGCCCGGAACCCTGTCACAAGTGTCAACCCGCGCCGCGCGGAAGCGCCAAAACGAAGGGTTGCGGAACAGGGATGGCGCTGTCACGTTGACCTTGTCCGGAGCGGCGCCGGGATCAACGAATCCCTCTCTTTCCTGAACTTGCTTCGGGATCGGACGTCGCTTTCGACTAAGGAGGGAGACACTGATGAACAGGTTCACGAAGGGAAGTTTTGCCGTTCTGGGTTCGCTGGCGATGGGGCTCGGCCTTGCCGGTCCGGCTGCGGCGCAGTTCGGCGGGCCGCCTCCGCCGCCCAACACCGGCGTGCCGGTCTATGCGGGGCTGAATGGCTGGTCCGAAGTGCCGGGGCCGGGCGATGGGTCGGGCAGTGGCCGGGTCACGCTGGTGGTCGATCCGCCCAAGGGCCAGATTTGCTACATGTTCTATGACGTGATCACTCAGGACAAGCCGACCGTGGCCCACGTCCACACGGGCGCGGCGGGTCAGGCTGGCGCGCCGGTGGTGACCTTGCAGGCACCCGTCGATGGCACGGCCAGCGGCTGCTTGCCGATCGCGGCCGATCTGGCGCAGGCCATCGTGGCCAATCCGGCCGGTTACTACGTCAACGTCCACAGCGCCGCCTTCCCGCAAGGCGCCATCCGCGGCCAGCTTCAGGGCTGACGTCGCGCATCCCCGTCCGGCCTCCCGCGAAGGGGCCGGGCGCAGGGGCGGCGATGTAGTGTGAGGTCGGGTTAGTCGAGCAGCGCCAGTTGCACTTGCCCGCGACCGGCGCGGACCAGGCCGATCTCGTCGGCGGCGGCGCGGGACAGGTCGATCACGCGGTTGCCGTGGAACGGGCCGCGATCGTTGATCCGTACTATCACCGATTGCTCGCCCCGGCTCACCCGAACCCGGCTGCCGAAAGGCAGGGTGCGGTGCGCGGCGGTGTACTCTGTGGGGTCGAAGGCTTCGCCGCTGGCGGTCTTGCGGCCCGCGAACTCGGCGCCGTACCAGCTGGCCATGCCGCCGCCGATGTCGTCACCCGCGTCTTCGGCTTCGGTGGTCTCGATTTCGGAAGCCTCAAACCGCGGCAGCTCCGCGTCCTCAGCCGGAACAACCTCGTCCGCCACAACAGCGGGCTCAGTCTCAGCAGCCGCCAGCGCCGCAGTCAACGAACCGCCGAGCAGGGCAGCGGCCAGCGAAGCGCGTAGCAGCATGGTTCTTGGATTCCCGTCCGCCATGGCCCGGGACTCCTAAGGAGGCAAAAAGAGTCGGGATACCCACCCGCATTCATCCCGCCCCAGTTCGGCCACACTTCGTCCGTTCCCAAACCGCCTCCCCGGCAAAAGCAGGGGCTCAGGCGAGTCAAAGCCAGAATGCTCGAAGGCATCGTTCAATGTTGAAATGGGGCACCAAAAGAGAAATGGGGCCAGCCTCGCGGCCGACCCCACTCTCGCCGGCGTGTGGGCCCCGAAGGACACTTTACGCCCGGCGTCTTCAAAGCCGCTATGACATATCCCCGAAGGGATGTGCCGGGGAGCGGCGTCTCTGTCGCCCGGCGCTCGCGCCGGCGCCGGTTCCGTCAGCGGCGGGTCTCGGATCACGAAGATCGATTCCGTGCCAACCGTCGGTTCCGCGACCGAGTCTTGTCCATCCTTGCTTCAGGCGGTTCGGCGTTGTCCGAAGACGCTGCGTCACCTCGGCATGGACTTCAAAGTCCGGTCTTGTCGATTTTGCGCCTTCGCGATTTCAGTGGATCGGTTTGGTTTACCCGAAGGGCTCCCGCTCCGTTCCTCCACCGCGCGGCATCTCGCCATCGCGTCGATACGGTTCCGAAATCCCTTCTCCGCCGCTGGCCTTTCAGCCTTTGCCTCGGAAGGGCCAATCCCCGTTCGATAAGTTGAAGGTGCGCCGCCCGGATGATTCGGGCAATGGGCCAGCGCGCCATTTATCCACTTCTGGCGCTATTGCCAGTGGACAAGGCTGGATAACTCCACCGTCCGCCGCAAAATGGCAAAACCGGGTGAAATTATCGCCGATCGCGCTGCGCCAATAGCCGCAACCGCAGCGCATTCAGCTTGATGAAGCCGGCGGCGTCCTGCTGGTCATAAGCGCCGGCATCGTCCTCGAACGTCACATGGCGTTCCGAATAGAGGCTGTTCGCGCTCTTGCGGCCGACCACCTGCGCCAGCCCCTTGTAGAGCTTCAGCCGCACGGTGCCGGAAACTTTCTCCTGGCTTAGGTCGATTGCGGCCTGCAGCATTTCACGCTCCGGCGCGAACCAGAAGCCGTTGTAGATCAGTTCCGCGTACCTCGGCATCAACTCATCCTTGAGATGCGCTGCGCCGCGATCCAGCGTGATGCTCTCGATACCGCGATGGGCCACGGCGTAGATCGTGCCGCCGGGCGTTTCGTACATGCCGCGGCTCTTCATGCCGACGAAGCGGTTCTCCACCAGATCGAGGCGACCGATGCCATGCTTGCGGCCCAGATCGTTTAGTGCGGTCAGCAGGCTGGCGGGACTCATTGCCACGCCGTTCAGCGCCACACCGTCACCCTTCTCGAACTCGATCTCGATGTATTCGGGCGTATCCGGTGCGTTTTCCGGGTTGTCGGTGCGCGAGAAGACGTAGTCCGGCACCTCCTGCCAGGGGTCTTCCAGCACTTTCCCTTCGGAGGACGTGTGCAGCAGGTTGGCATCGGTGGAGAACGGGCTTTCGCCGCGCTTGTCCTTCGGAACCGGGATCTGGTGTTGTTCCGCCCACTGGATCAGCGCTGTGCGGCTGGTCAGGTCCCACTCGCGCCACGGGGCGATGACCTTGATATTCGGGTCAAGCGCATAGGCGGAAAGTTCGAAGCGCACCTGATCGTTGCCCTTGCCGGTCGCGCCATGAGCCACGGCGTCGGCGCCGGTTTCGTGCGCGATCTCGACCAGTCGCTTAGAGATCAGCGGCCGCGCGATCGATGTGCCCAGCAGGTAATCGCCTTCATAGCGGGCATTGGCGCGCATCATCGGGAACACGAAGTCGCGCACGAATTCCTCGCGCAGGTCGTCGATATAGATGTGTTCCGGCCGGATACCCATCAGCTCCGCCTTCTGGCGTGCCGGTTCCAGTTCCTCGCCCTGACCGAGATCGGCGGTGAAGGTCACAACTTCGCAGTTGTAGGTGACCTGCAACCACTTGAGGATCACGCTGGTGTCGAGGCCGCCGGAATAGGCAAGGACGACGCGCTTGATATCAGACATGGACGTTGTTCTCCGGCGGGTAAGCGAGCAGAATGCGGCGCAGCCCCTAGGCCAGCGCGGGGTGCTCGGCAAGGAGAGAGAGATGGCAAAGGCCGAACTCAAGACAGCCGCTAACAACGCAAGCGTCGCAGACTTCCTCTCCGCACTGCCCGACCCGCGCCAGCGAGCCGATGCACAGGCGCTCGATGCGCTCTATCGACGGGTGACAGGCCTCGAACCGAAGATGTGGGGACCGAACATCGTCGGCTACGGAAGCTATGAGTACCGCTACGAGAGTGGCCGTGCGGGAACGATGTGCAAGGCTGGCTTCAGTCCGCGAAAGGCGGCGCTCACGCTTTATCTTGCCGGGTCTTACGGCGACCAGCAGGCGGAGGCGGACGATCTGTTCGCGCGGCTGGGCAAGCATTCGACCGGCAAGGCCTGCCTCTATGTGAAGCGGCTCGATCAGGTGGACCTGGATGTCCTCGAAAGGCTGGTGGCGCTCAGTTGGGAGAGGATGGATAGCCATCTGGCAGAGCAGGTGGCGAGCTTCGGCGCAAAGTCTTGAACATTCAGCGCGCGCGGCGCGCGCCCACTTGCGGGTTAAGCTCGCCGATGCGGTTCAGCCACGCCTTGGGCTTGCGCAGCAGATCGCGGGGATATTCCACCCTCAGTCCGGCGAGTTCCGCCATATGACCGACGAAGTGGATGCAATTGCGCGTATCCAGTTCGTATACTTTCCCGGCGCGTCACGCCACGCGGCCATTTCTTCTGATCTGCGCCAGCGGGGCATCGCTCCAGCAGACCAGCGCTGCGACGGTTAGCAGCAGACGGGCAAGAACCGCCCGCCGGAAGAATACCGGTGGCATGCTACCTGCTCTGCATCCGGTGGGGGCGCACAAACATCGCGCGCCGCCCACGGCGGCAACGGGTGTTACTCCGCGGCCTGCGCCAGATGCCAGACGGGCGGCTCCTCGCTTTCGCGCAGACGCTCGCTCTCGTGGTGCATGAATTCGCGCGTCATCGGTATGGCGGCGCGATCCTTCACATAGACCAGCTGCCAGTTGACCAGCTTGCCGTGGCGGAAGCTCTGCTCCGCGCCTGCAAGATAGAACTGCCACATGCGATAGAACGTCTCGTCGTACATGCCGACGATCTCGTCCTTGTGCATCACGGTGCGGTTGTACCACTCCTCCAGCGTGTGGCTGTAGTGGAAGCGCATGGCCTCCACGTCCATTACCTGCCAGCCGGCCTTCTCGCTTTCGCTCACCAGTTCCGACAGGGCAGGGATATAGCCGCCGGGGAAGATGTACTTGCGCGTCCAGGCATCGGTAAAACCGGGAGGGCCCGCGCGGCCGCAACAGTGGCTGAACATCACGCCATCGGGCTTCAGCAGCTTGGCGGTATGCTGGAAGAACTGCGGGTAATGCGGTGTGCCGACGTGTTCCAGCAGGCCGACGCTGCTGATCCGGTCGAACTGCCCTTCTACATCGCGGTAATCCATCAGCGCGAACTTGACCTTGTCGTCCACGCCCGCGGCTTTCGCACGTTCCTTGCAGAAAGCGATCTGGTCCGGCGCCAGCGCCACGCCCAGCACTTCGCAGCCGTAATGCTTGTTCAGATAGAGCGCCAGGCCGCCCCAGCCACATCCGATGTCCAGCACCTTCATGCCCGGCTTCAGATACATCTTCGCGGCGATGTGGGCCTTCTTGTCCAGTTGGGCCTTTTCCAGGCTCACATCCGGATCACGATAGTATCCCATTGTGTATTGCCGGTCCTCGTCAAGGAACAGCTCGTACAGGCGCCGGGTCAGGTTATAGGTGTGTTCGGCGTTCTTGCGTGCCTTGCCGCGCAGGTTGATGCTGTCGATCTTCGCCAGCGTTTTCTGCGCGGCGGTGCGCAGCGGGCCCTTTGGCCTCAACGAAGCACCGCCATCGCGTTTCGCGTTCATGGTCACGAACAGCACCATGTCACGGATGTCGTAAGGTTCTTCGATTTCCAGCCAGCCCCACATATAGGCTTCGCCGGCACCAACCTGGGGATAGCGGGCGATATGCGCGGCGGCCTTCCGGTTGGTCAGGCGCAGGTGCATCGGCCCACGGTCCATCGTTTCCGCGCCGGGGCCATATTCATAAATCTTGCCGTCGTAATCGGTGATGATCAGACGGCCGGTACGGATCGCCTTCTTAAGAAACTTATCCAGCAGCCACATGCAGCCCGTCTCCCCTATGTAGCCGGGCAATAGAACGACGGGCTTGCCCCCTGTCAATCATCGTATCGAGCAATAGGTTACGCCTTGCCGTTGATATAGCGGTCTACGGTGTGGGCCAGCACGTCCAGCGGCGAATTTCCGCCTTTGACCACCGCATCGTTGAACCCGCGCAGGTCATAGCGTGGGCCCATGGCCTGCTGCGCTCGGGCGCGCAGGCGCACGATTTCGCTGTGGCCCACCTTGTATCCGCAGGCCTGCCCTGGCCACGAACAATAGCGATCGACTTCGCTTTCAACCTGCGAGCGCTTGTTGCCGTTGCGCTCCATGAAAAAGCTGATGCCCTGCTCACGGGTCCAGCGCTTGCGGTGCAATCCGGTATCCACGACCAGCCGGCAGGCGCGGAACGCCTGATCCTGAAGATAGCCCAGCCGCCATGCCGGGTTCTCGTCATAAGCGCCCAGTTCGTCCGCCAGTTGTTCGGCATACAGCGCCCACCCTTCGGAGAAGGCGTTGAAGGCCAGAATGGACCGGATCAGCGGCAATTGATTGGAATATTCGCCTTCCCACACATGGCCGGGGATGGTTTCGTGATGGACCAGCGTCGGCACGTCGAATTTCCGGTGCAGGTCGGTGGTCCGCAGGTTGATCCACATCTTGCCGGGGATCGATCCGTCCTTGCTGCCCGCGCCGCCATAGGCGGTGGGCGCGCCCGGTTCTTCGGCCAGAGGCAGGCGGCGGACTTCCAGATCGGCGCGGACCACGGTGGAAAAGGCGCGCGGCATCTGCGCGCGAATCCACGCGATCCGCTCCTGAATGAAGGCCATGATTTCCGCCCGGCCGGGATCGCCATCCGCGAACTTGAAGCGCGGGTCTTCGCCCAGCGCGGTCATGCGGTCGCCCACGGACCCTTGGGTATAGCCCAGATCGCGCAGGATCGGGTCCATCCGGCCATGAATTTCATCGAGCTGGGTCAGGCCCATCTCGTGAATTTCCTCGGGCGTCATGCGCGTGGTGGTGCTGGCGCGCAGGCCCCAAGCATACCATTCGTCGCCATCGGGCCGCGCCCACGTTCCGGCATCGTCGGTCGCCAGCGGCTGTTGCCGCTTCAGTTCGGCAAGCTGGCGCTCCAGCGCGGCCGCGATCGGCCCGGTGGCGATGGGCTTTGCCCGCGCAGCCCAGTCGCCGGAAAGATTCGCCTCTGCCGTCTTGCGCGCCAGTGCATCGACTAGCGTGCCGCCCGCATGGGCATCGGCCAGAGAGGCTTCCATCTGCGGAATCGCCTTGGCGAGCAGGAAGGCAGGCGGGATCAGCCCGCGCGCAGCGGCGGCGCGTACACGCTCCAGCTCTCCCTCCAGCGCCGCCGGGACGGCTTCCAGACGAGATAGATAAGCGTCCGCATCAGCGGCATCGCGCACCGGCTGGTCGGAATCGAAAAAGCGGGGGAAGTCGATATATCCGCCCACGTTCTGGATCACGACATAGGGCGTATTGCGCCACGATCCCACGGCCACGTCGCCATAGGGCTGGGCGAAACCGTCCAGCGCGGTGGCATAGGCGCTTTCGACCACTTCGAAACTGGTGCGGGTCGCGGCGTCCAGCACGGATGTGTCCACCGCGCGCACCCGGTTCAGGTCGGTGCGCAGCGTCGCGGCATAGGCGTCTATGCCCTGCGGCGTCAGATCCTTCAGCCTGCCTCTCAGGGCGGCATGGGCGCCCACATCCACACCCAGCGTCGTCGCCCGCTCCGGCTCATGCGTCAGGAGGTTATAGGCGATCTCGTCCAGCAGAGCGTGGGGGTCGATCCCCGTTCCCTGAGCTCTCATGTCCTGGGAAAGCGTCGCGCAGCCCGGAACGGTCATCATCGCAACACCGGCGCCAAGCCCGCCAAGGGCCTGACGCCGGGTGAAGGTTTCATTTGTAATCGGCATGACCGGCTTTTCGCCGCATCTGCCGGATCAGGTCAAGCTCAGTCGAGGAAAGACGCGGGCACCTTGCCGCCGTTCTTCGCCAGCGCCTGCATGGTCTGGCGGTGCAGCAGGATGTTATCTTCGGCCGAACCGGAATAGCTGGTGTTGCCCAGTTCCTGCGCCAGCTCTTTGCGGTTTTCGTAGCTGGAATCGATGCCGACCACTTTCAGCAGGTCCACGATGGAGGTGCGCCAGTTCAGCTTGTCGGCGCCCGGCAGGGCGTCCAGCCGTGCTTCCACGTCCACTTCTTCGATTACCTGCGGCTGCGGCGCGACGGGCGCTGTCTGCGTTGTTGCTGCGGGGGCGGGAGCTTCCTGCGCCTTGGCCTTCCCGAAGATCGCGTTCTTGATCGAACTGAAAATACCCATGGAAATCTCCTCTGCCTCAGAGTGGAAAAGCTGGACCCCACACCGTTTACGAGACTCTGAAGACTCGGTGGTGACTTCTGTTCCCGGCCGGATGGCTCTAAGAGGTTCCTCGGGTTCGAGGCGCGGGTCAACAACCAGGGACGGCTTTTACAAGCTGTTACAATTCGGAAAGAACTCTCGCATGGATATGGTTCAAATACTGCGGAGCAGCGGCGGGCTTGATGCAATGGCGAAGCAACTGGGCGTAAGCCCGGCTACCGCCAAGGAAGGCGCCGAAGTTTTGCTGCCAGCCATTCTCGGTGGCTTCAAGAAACGCGGTCAAGCGGCCGGTGGGGGTGAGGCCGGAATTGGCGACCTCATCGGCATGCTCGGCGGCCTCGGCGGTGGCGGTCTGCTGGAAAGCGTGATCGGCCCGCAGGCGACCGATGTTTCCCGCGGCAACGATGTGCTGGGCCAGATTTTCGGCTCCAAGGATGTCAGCCGTCAGGTCGCCGGTCAGGCTTCGTCCACCAGCGGCATCAGCCCGGAACTGCTCAAGCAGATGCTGCCCATTCTGGCGATGCTGGTGGGCGGCTATCTCTCATCGCGCGCATCGGGCACCAGCGGCACCACGTCCGCGCCTACACCCGCGCCGGGCGGCGGCATTCTGGGCAACATTCTGGGGTCGGTGCTGGGTGGTGGCGGTTCGGCGGCGGCCGGATCGGGTCTTGGCGGGATCGGCGCGATGCTCGATCTTGATGGCGACGGAAATCCGCTGGACGACATCATCGGCATGGCGGGTAAGCTCGGCGGCCGATGAATCTCGCAACTGTTCTATCCATCGTCATGCTGGCCGCGCTCGCACTCGTTGCGGGCGCGGTGCTGCTGTGGCGTCGGGGCCAGCGCGGCAAGGCCGGGCTGATGCTGGTGCTGGCCGCGATAATGGTGGCCAACGTGCTCATCTGGACGATTCCCGACAGCGGCGGCGTCGCTCCGATCGACCGCATGGAACAGGGGCCGGGCTAGGAAGCCGGCCCCTTGTCCCTCTTGCTCGCCATCGCGCGCGAGGGTTCAGCCTACCGTTTCGGTATCTCCCACCTCACCGACCCGCTGTAGGTGCCCAGCACCTTGGCCCCGTTGCCGTCGGTCGCTGTGGAGAAGCGCGCCCGTCGTTCGATCAGGCGACAGGTCGTCTGATCCAGCAGGGTATCGCCGGTCGATGTGGTGATCTCGCAGCTCGATACACGGCCATTCGTGCCGATCACCAGCCGATAGCGGGCCGTGCCCTCGTTACCGTCCACCAGTGACCGGCGCGGATAATCGTCTGATGTGATCCATCCCTTTGCCTCATTGCTCGGCCGCGCCGCGACGGGCTGCGTGACCGGGATGGGGCGGGGTGTGGGCGTGATCGTCGGAATCGGGTCAGGGTTTGCAATCACATCTGTGACCAGCGTGGTCGGATCAAACACATCCACCGCTGTATCGGGAAAGGGGGCGATGGTGACTGGCGGCAGCGGCGCCACGATAGGCGGCGCGACAGACGCGGTGGCTTCTGGCGGTTGGGTCGGCGTCGGATCGGGAATGGGCGGTACCTTGAAGTCTATGATCTCTTCCCGCTCCGGTGCCGCCTGCCTGACGCCGGTCATTGTCAGTCCGACGATTACCAGCAGGGCGATAGTGCCGTTTATCGCGATCGTTCCGGCCAGCGCTCCCGCGCGCCGTCGTGGGTCTTGCACCTGATTGAGATAAGACATGGCTCGCTCCTCTCCTTATCGGATCGCCCCGCGGGCGGATGAGGGCGATCATCGTAATGATGTAACATTACTATAAGGGGTCGAGCGAAACAAGGCCCTGCGACGCAGGCCCTGTTTCAATCAGCCGACGATGTTCAGCGGATGGTGCAGCTCGGGTCGAGCCGGAAGTTCAGATAGTTGTCCACCGAACCCATCAGTTCTTCGATCTCGTTCTCGAAGAAGTGGTTGGCGCGGGGGATTTCCTCGTGATGGATGGTGATGTGCTTCTGCGTCCGCAGCTTCTCCACCAGTTTCACCACGGAATTCGGCTGCACCACCGTGTCCGCCGCACCCTGAATGAAGATGCCGCTGGCGGGGCAGGGCGCCAGGAACGAGAAATCGTACATGTTGGCGGGCGGCGCGATGGAGATGAAGCCGCGAATCTCCGGTCGGCGCATCAACAGCTGCATGCCGATCAGCGCGCCGAAGCTCACGCCCGCGACCCACGTCGTCTGCGCTTCGGGGTGAATCGTCTGCACCCAGTCCAGCGCGCTCGCCGCGTCGCTCAGCTCGCCGATGCCGTTGTCGAAGCTGCCCTGACTGCGGCCGACTCCGCGGAAGTTGAAACGCAGCGTGGCGAAACCGCGATCCACGAAGGTCTTGTACAGCCGCTGCACGATGCGGTCGTTCATCGTGCCACCGCCCTGTGTGTGCGGATGCAGGATCATCGCCACCGGCGCGCGGGGGCGCGGGGCGGGGGAGAAACGACCTTCAAGGCGGCCTTCAGGGCCGGGAAAGATAACGGAGGGCATAGGGCTCGCTCTAAGGAACTGATTGTTCCGGCCACACGACTGGCGTCCGGAGAGTGCGGGGCTATATAGTGACCGTGCAACTTTTCGCAATTCCCGCGCAATGACCCGCATTTATCTCGATCATGCCGCGACCACGCCCCTGCGCCCCGAAGCGCGCGATGCCATGCTGCGCGGCTTCGATATCTGGGCCAATGCCTCCAGCCCCCACGCCGAAGGCCGCGCCGCCCGCGCCGCGCTCGAAGATGCGCGCGAACGGGTAAAAACGGCGCTCGGCTGGACGGGCGAAGTGATCTTCACCTCGGGCGCGAGCGAGGCCTTGGCCATCGGCCTCGGCCGCGCGAAGGCCGACCGCCGCCTGATCTCCGCCGTGGAGCACGACTCCGTGTTCCGCGCCGCGCCCGACGCGCAGATACTGCCTGTCGGCAAGGACGATGATGGCTGCGCCGCGCTCGATACCGATGCTCTGGCCCTGGCGCTGTCCTCCGGTGGCCCGGCTGTTGTCGCCGTGCAGTCGATCAACCCGGAAACCGGCACGGTCATGCTGCCGCATGATGACGAGACTATCGCCGCCATGGTGCGTGAAGGTGGCGGCATATTCCTGGCCGACTGTTCCCAATCGGGCGGCAAGGTGCCGCTGCCCGATGCGGACATGGTGGTGATCTCCGCTCACAAGCTTGGCGGCCCGATCGGCATCGGTGCGCTGCTGCTGCGCGATTATGCGCTGCTCGAACCGAGCGGCGGGCAGGAACGCGGCTATCGCGCGGGCACGGAAAACCTGCCTGCCGCGATGGGCTTCGCCGCCGCGCTGGAAGCGGGCGGGATTGAGAATTGGCCCACGTCCTACCCCCAGCGTTTCGATTTCAAGGATGAGCTTCGCCATCACGGCGATGTTCTGCGGCTTGGCCGGCAATGCTCGCACATCCTCGCGCTCACCTCTGAAAAGATCAGCGCGGCCGCACTGCTCATCCGGCTTGATGCAATGGGCTTCGCCATTTCCGCTGGCAGCGCCTGTTCCTCTGGCACGCTGAAACGCAGCCGCACGCTCGCCGCTTTCGGCATTGATGAGGATACGGCCAGCCGCACCGTGCGCGTCAGCATCGGTTGGAGCACGACCGAGGCTGATCTCATCGCCTTTTTGAATGCGTGGCAGGAAGTGGCTGCATCGGCATGATCTACCTCGACAATCAGGCGACGACTCCGCTCGCGCCCGAAGCGAGGGAAGCCATGCTGAAATGGCTCGACGGCCCCGGCAGTACTGGCTTCGGAAACCCGCACAGCGCGCACCGCATGGGCCGTCAGGCCGAAGCGGCGGTGGAACTGGCGCGCGAACGGGTCGCCGCGCTGTTCCCTCCCGGTGGCACGGTGATCTTCACCGGCAGCGCGACGGAGGCGCTCAATCTCGCCCTGCGTGGGTGTGATCCGGGCCGGGCGGGGCGGCCGGTTGCCGTCAGCGCCATCGAACATTCCGCCGTGCTCAACACCGCGCTCGACCTGCCCGGAGACACCACCATCCTGCCGGTGGATCGCGACGGTCTGGTCGATCCGCAAGTGGCCCTTCCGCCCGGCGTTGGCGTGGTCGCGGTGATGCAGGTCAATAACGAGATCGGTACCGTGCAACCCGTGGCCGATCTTTATACCCGCGCACGGGCGGCGGGCGCTCTTTTCGTGTGTGACGCCGTGCAGGCGGCGGGTCGCATGGCGATAGCGGAGGCAGACCTGATCGCCGTGTCCGCGCACAAGTTCTACGGCCCCAAGGGAATCGGCGCGCTGTGGATTCGCGATGGGGTGGATCTGCACCCGGTGCTGACCGGAGGCGGGCAGGAGGGCGGCCTGCGATCCGGCACGCTCAGCCCGGCGCTTTGTGCTGGCATGGGCGCGGCGGCGCAGCTCGCGATGGAGCGAATGGAGGAAGACGCCGCGCATGCCGGCGCCTTGTGGGACCGCGCGCAGCAGCTTTTCTCCGGCTGGCAGATCAACGGCAGCACGCGGCACCGCTACAAGGGCAATCTCAATATTCGCCGCGACGGGCTCGACGTCGGTCGCCTGATGTCGGACACGCGCAGTGTGATGTTCTCCACCGGCTCCGCTTGTGCCAGCGAAAGCGGCAAGCCCAGCCGCATTCTCGCGGCCATAGGGCTGACGCAAGATCAGTCGCGCGGCTCCATCCGGCTGGGCTTCGGGCGATACACAACAACGGCAGAGCTTGAAGAAGCCGCCGGAATGATTAATCGTGCTGCAGCGCAACAAGGATAACGGACATTCGCGTCACCTTCGTTACACGCGACGGCGAAAAGCTGGATGCAACGGCTCAGCCCGGTGATGTCCTGCTGGGCGTCGCCCAGGCGGCTGGAATGCCGCTGGAGGGGACGTGCGAAGGGCAGATGGCCTGCTCCACCTGCCACGTCATCGTCGCGCCCGAATGGTTCGACAGGCTGCCCGAAGCGGTGGAGGACGAGGAAGACATGCTCGATCTCGCCGCCGGGGCCGTCCGCACCAGCCGCCTGTCCTGCCAGATCGAACTGACCGACGACCTCGACGGCATCGAAGTCCGCATCCCCGCCGACAGCCACGACATGCAGCGCAGCTGATTCCTCCCCGGGGACTGCCCGGGGAGGGTTCCAGTACTTATGCTTCGGCTTCGACCGGCTCAAACCTGCGTCGCAACTTGCGGATTCCCAGCACCGCGAGTGCTAGAGGTCCGCCGATGGCGCCGAGAATTATTAAGATGGCGATCATGCTGCCCAGAACACCGCCAAGAGCCCCCCACGCACCCTTGATTGGGGCGAGGAATGCGCCGCCGGGCACCGCTGACTCGTAAGCGATTTTTATCTGGCTGAAGGCTGTTCGGCCCCTCTGTTCGTTCAGCCAACTCTGCGCCTGATCGATCTCCTCATTCACTTGCGCCACGCCCCGTTCCGCTTGAACGAGTTCTTGCACAGTGCCCTTTCGCGTCCTCAGTGCTTCCATCAACCGATCACGCAAGGCTACTCGGCTGCGCAGCCGCGCTTCGGTATCCACGATGGATTTCGCTAAGTCTTCACCACGGATATTTGCAGCGATCGCTTCCGCGCCAGAGGCAACGGCCGTGTCAGAGAGGCTGGTGGCAAATATCCGCGCCTTGTCTGAGGCCACCTTAAGGTGGAGTGCGCCAGAGATGGCTTCTTCGTCTCCGGTGCGATCCAGAGATACTATCTGGCACGCATAAGGGCCAAGCGCTTCGCACATCTCAACATGCCTTTGCTGGAGTGGCGCGATTTCCTGGCCGGAAAGGCGGAAACGATAATCGAAAATATAGGCCATTCTAGGCAGCGAAACGGGAATCTCTGCCCGCTCGACGACTGATGTCGTCTCTGTAGTCACTTCCGCGCCAAGTGCTTCGAGTGCCGAATCTTCAGAGCTTTGTGTCCAATCCTCGTCCGAAGCTTCGGAACAGGCTGCCAGCACCAGCAGACCAAGGGGAGAGAGCCATTTCAACGTAGAACGCTTCATCATACGCCTCCTTCTCGCCATAGTTTCGCCTTATTTATGCCACATTGTGATTCTGGCCAAATGGAATCGGCGGCCGATTTGTTGAAACCCGCCAGCTTACGCCTGTCGCGTCCGGCGCGCCGCTGCTAGGGCGGCTGCATGGTGACCCTCGGAGATGAAGAGAACCCGTCGGACGGCATCGTTGACGAGCCGTTTGAGAGCGCGCTTGGCGATCGCTATCTCGTCTATGCGCTGTCCACGATCACCGCGCGGTCCCTGCCGGATCTGCGTGATGGGCTGAAGCCGGTTCACCGCCGCATCCTGTGGGGCATGCGGCAGATGCGGGTCGATCCGGGCAGCCCGTTCAAGAAATGCGCGCGCATCACCGGCGACGTGATGGGCAAGTATCACCCGCACGGAAACCTGGCGCTTTATGACGCGCTGGTCCGCCTCGCCCAGCCGTTCACGCTGCGCTATCCGCTGGTGGAGGGGCAGGGCAACTTCGGCAATATCGACGGCGATGGAGCGGCGGCGGAACGCTATACCGAATGCCGCCTGACGCGCACCGCGATGCAGCTGATGGACGGGCTGGACGAAGGCACCGTCGATTTCGTGCCGACCTACAATAACGAGGAACAGGAACCGGTCGTGTTCCCCGGCCTGTTCCCCAACCTGCTGGCCAATGGCGCCAGCGGCATTGCCGTGGGCATGGCGACCTCCATCCCCAGCCACAACGCTGCGGAAGTGATCGACGTCGCGCTGGAACTGATCGACAACCCCCACGCCGAACATGCGCGGCTGATGTCACTGTTCAAGGGGCCGGATTTCGCCACCGGCGGCCTGATCGTGGACAGCGCCGATGCGATTTCCCATTCCTATGAAACCGGGCGTGGTTCGTTCCGCGTGCGCGGTCGCTTCCACGCGGTGGACAGCAAGGACGATGCGGATCGCGACGCCGGTATCGAACGCCTTGGCGGCGGGCAGTATCAGCTTGTCGTGTCGGAAGTGCCCTATGGCGTGCCCAAAGGCCGCCTGATCGAACAGATCGCCCAGCTCATCGCCGATCGCAAGCTGCCCATTCTTGAGGATGTGCGCGACGAAAGCGACGAGAACATCCGCATCGTCTTCGTGCCCAAGAGCCGCAATGTCGATCCGGAGCTGTTGAAGGAAAGCCTCTACAAGCTCACCGATCTGGAAACGCGCTTCGGCCTCAACCTCAACGTGCTGGATGCCACCCGCACGCCGATGGTCATGGGGCTGAAAGAGCTGATGGAACACTGGATCGTCCATCAGATCGATATCCTTCAGCGCCGCAGCCAGCACCGCCTGCAAAAGATCGCCGATCGGCTGGAACTGCTGGAAGGCTACATCATCGCCTTCCTCAACCTCGACCGGGTGATCGAGATCATCCGCACGGAGGATGAGCCGAAGCAGGTCATGATGGCCGAATTCAACCTGACCGACCGGCAGGCGGAAGCGATCCTCAACATGCGCCTGCGTTCCCTGCGCAAGCTGGAGGAAATGGAACTGCGGACAGAGCGGGACAAGCTGCTGGCCGAACAGGACGAGCTGGAAAAACTGCTCGCTTCTCCCGCCCGCCAGCGCACCCGGCTGAAGCGTGATCTGGGCGCTTTGCGCAAGGAATACGCGGAAGATACCGCACTCGGCGCGCGCCGCACGACGATCGCGGAAGCTGCCCCCACGGTGGAATTCAGCATGGACGCGATGATCGAGAAGGAACCGGTCACGGTAATCCTCTCGCAACGCGGCTGGATACGCGCCGCGCGCGGGCATGTGCCGCTGGATCAGGACTGGAAGTTCAAGGAAGGCGATGGCCCCGCTTTCGCCGTCCACGCGCAGACGACCGACAAATTGCTGCTGGCCGGGGATGACGGGCGCTTCTTTACCCTCGGCGCGGACAAGCTGCCCGGCGCGCGCGGGTTTGGCGAACCGATCCGCAACACGCTGGATATCGACGCTGCGGCGCAGATCATGGCGTTGCTGGTCCACAAACCGGGCATGCAATTGCTGCTCGCCTCCAGCACCGGCCACGGCTTCGCCGCGATCACCGATGAACTGCTGGCCGAAACGCGCAAGGGGCGGCAGGTGGTAAACCTGAAGGACGGTCGCAAGCTCACCGTCGTCCACCCCATCGCGCCGGAACACGATCACGTCGCCGTCGTCGGCGACAACCGCAAGCTGGTGGTGTTCAATCTGGAAGAACTGCCGGTGATGTCGCGCGGGCAGGGCGTGACCCTGCAACGCTATCGCGATGGCGGTCTGGCCGATGCCACCACGCTCCGGCTGGAAGACGGGCTGTCATGGGAAATGGGCGGCGAAACCGGCCGCACCCGGACGGAAAAGGAAATCCACATGTGGAAAGTGGCCCGCGGCGCCGCCGGCCGCCTGCCGCCACAGGGCTTCCCACGCGACAACAAGTTCTAGGGTAAGGGGGCGCCTCGCGTGCGGATGCACAACGAATCCACAAAACCCTCTCGCAAAAGCTGTGTTGTTTCGGTAACACAGTCTTCACGATGGATTACCCCGCCACAGGTCCGGTGAAAAAAGCGCGTTGGCCGTGGTCGTTTTCTCGCTCGCGCGCGCCGGATGATGCTCCCCGGTCGCATGATGAAGACCTGCCCTATTCGCCGCTCTATGACGATGACGGCCCCGGCGATCCGGAATTCGGCGCATGGTTGGATGATGAACTTGATCGGCGCTTCGGCCCACCCGCTCCCCGCAAGGACAGGTGGTGGCAACCCGCCTATTGGCGCGGGCGGGGCAAGTTGTGGTGGGTGGGGCGCGTGGCGGGCGGATTCCTCGCGCTCTTTGTCCTGCTGCTGTTGTGGCTGGCCGTCACCGCGCCGCTCAGCAAGTCGCTCCAGCCCATTGCCCCTCCGCAGATAACCCTGCTGGCGGCCGACGGTACGCCGATCGCGCGCAACGGTGCGCAGATCGATCAGCCGGTGAAGGTAGCGGAGCTGCCGCCGCATGTGGTGGAAGCTTTGATGGCGATCGAGGACCGCCGGTTCTATAGCCACTGGGGCATCGATCCGCGCGGCATTGCCCGTGCGGCGTGGAGCAACCTGACCAGCGGCCGCACGCAGGGCGGCAGCACGATCACGCAACAACTCGCCAAATTCACCTTCCTCACCTCCGAACAGAACCTGACGCGCAAGGCGCGAGAGGCGTTGATCGCCTTCTGGCTGGAGGCATGGCTGACCAAGGATGAGATTCTCGAACGTTATCTCTCCAACGCCTATTTCGGTGACAACGTTTACGGCCTGCGCGCCGCCTCGCTGCACTACTTCTATCGCAAGCCTGAAAACCTGACTTTGCCGCAGGCCGCCATGCTGATGGGCATGTTGCAGGCCCCCTCGCGCCTTGCGCCGACTAATAATCCGGAACGGGCCGAACGGCGCATGCGCATGGTCCTGAACGCGATGGTCGCGGCCGGTTATCTGACGGAACAGGAAGCGCGCGCGGTCCGCACCCCGCAGGTCGACGTGCGGACCAAGAACGATCTGCCCACCGGCACCTATTTCGCCGACTGGGCCCTGCCGCAGGCGCGCGCGCTTACAGAGGCGAGCTATTCCCGCCAGACACTTCGCACCACGCTCGATTCCCGCCTGCAGAACGCCGCACGCCGTGCCGTGGAGCGTGCTCCGCTGGGCGGCGCGCAGGTGGCTCTGGTGGCGATGCGCCCGAATGGTGAAGTCGTGGCGATGATCGGCGGGCGAGACTATGCCAAGTCGTCGTTCAACCGCGCTACGCAGGCGCGCCGTCAGCCCGGATCCACATTCAAGCTGTTTGTCTATCTCGCCGCGCTGCGCAGCGGGATGGAACCTGACGATACGATCGATAACCGGCCGATAGAGCAGGGCTCCTATCGCCCCAGAAACGCGGGAGGGAATTACTCCGACACGATCACGCTGGCCGATGCGTTCGCGCGGTCCAGCAATGTCGCTGCGGTGCGGCTGTGGGGCATGGTCGGGGACGATGCCGTGATCGGGATGGCGCGCGATCTGGGTGTGCAATCGCCGCTTGCGGAAGGCGATCCCAGCCTCGCGCTCGGCACGTCCACGATGACGCTGCTGGAACTGACCTCCGCCTATGCCGGGGTCGCCGCCAACAGCTTCCCGGTGGAAGCGACCGCTTTCACGGCGGAGGAGCCGGGCTGGTTCGGCCGTCTGTTCGACGGGAAATCCAGCCTGTCCAACGGCCAGCATGAGGCGATAGAGCAGATGCTGCGACGGGCGATCAATAACGGCACCGGCCGCGCGGCGATGCTTCGCGGTCCCAACTTCGGCAAGACCGGCACCACGCAGGATAACCGCGACGCGTTGTTCGTGGGTTACGCGGGTGGGCTGGTGGTCGGCGTGTGGATCGGCAACGACGATAACTCACCGCTGGCGGGCGTTTCAGGCGGCGGGCTTCCCGCGCGCATCTGGAAGGACTTCATGTCGCAGGCGCTCGGCGGTGAACGCGCGCCTGCACGACCCGCCACTCCCACGCCCAGCCCGGACCCCAGCGGACCGGTGCAACCGCTCGACATTCCCGATCTGCAAGCCATTCCGCTGGGTGACAGCGGCGTCACCATTGGCACCCGCGATGGCGGGGCGGTGATTTCCGGCGATGTGCAGGGCGTGCCCGTGGACGTGCGGATCGACGGGCAGGGCATTCGGGTAGAACAGGCCCCGCGCAACCAGCAACCGGCCGGGGCCGCACCCGCTACGCCTCCTTAGTCGCCTGACCTTCCGCGGGATAAAGCGCTTCCACGAAGTATAACCCGTCCGCCGGGGCATTCAGCCCCAGCGCCGCGCGCTCCTTCGCGGCCAACGCTTCCGCCACCTGTTCCTCGCGCCATTGGCCAAGGCCCACCAGGGCCAGCGTGCCGACCATCGACCGCACCTGATGATGCAGGAAACTGCGTGCCTCAGCCCTTATCAGCAGTTCGTCGCCATCTCGCCGCACGTCCAGCAGGTCCAGCGTCTTGACCGGGTCATTCGCCTGACAATGGGCGGAACGGAACGTGGTGAAATCATGCCGCCCCACCAGCGCCTGCGCGGCGCGATGCATGGCGTCGGCATCCAGCGGGCGGGTGACGTGCCATACCTGACCCCGCTCCAGCGTCAGCGGGGCGCGGCGGTTGCGGATGCGATAGAGATAACGGCGGCCAACGCACGAAAACCGCGCATGCCAGTCGTCCGGCTTCACCGCGCAGGCCAGAACCGCAATCGGATCAGGCCGCAGGCGCGCGTTCAACGCTTCCATCAGGCGGAAAGGTTCGATCGCCTTGGCTATGTCCACATGGCTGACCATGCCCAGCGCGTGAACGCCGCTATCCGTGCGCCCCGCGCTGTGCATCGTCACCGTCTCGCCGGTCACTTCAAACACCGCGCGCTCAACCGATTCCTGCACGGAAGGGCCATGGTCCTGCCGTTGCAGGCCCATGAACGGCCCGCCGTCGAATTCCAGCGTAATGGCAAAGCGCGTCATCGACTGATCACCGCAACACCGTCCCCACCGGCACCGCCTTGCCGCGCAGGAACTCCTCCGCGCTCATCGCCGGTTTTCCGGCGCGTTGCAGGATCGCCGGGCGCAGCGCGGCATCGCCGCAGGCCAGCGTGAACTGTTCGTCCAGCACCGTGCCCGGCGCGCCGTTCACGCCGATCACATGCGCGCGCAGCAGCTTGATACGCTCTCCATCCAGGTCGAACCACGATCCGGGGAAGGGCGCGAAGGCGCGCACTTCGCGCTCGATCAGTTCGGCGGATTTCGTCCAGTTCACGCGGGTTTCCGCCTTGTCGATCTTCGCCGCATAAGTCGCGCCCAGCGCGGGCTGCGGTTCGGCTTTCAACTGGTCGATCTGCCCCAGCGTATCGACCATCAGCCGCGCACCGATCTCCGCCAGCTCTGCATGAAGCTCGCCGCTGGTCTTGTCCTCCACGGGCACGCGCGCGGTGGCCAGCATGGGGCCGGTGTCCAGCCCGCGCGCCATCTGCATGATCGTCACGCCCGTCATCTGGTCGCCGGAAAGAATCGCCCGCTGGATCGGCGCCGCCCCGCGCCAGCGCGGCAGCAGGCTGGCGTGGACGTTCAGGCATCCGTGCTTCGGCCCGTCGAGCACCGGCTGCGGCAACATCAGGCCATAGGCGGCGACCACCGCCACGTCAGCCTCCAGCGACAGGAAATCGGCCTGCGCTTCCACGTCGCGCAGAGTCGCCGGATGCCTCACCTCGATCCCCAGCGCTTCGGCCGCGCGATGCACGGGGGTGGGCTGCAATTGCTTGCCGCGCCCGGCGGGGCGGGGCGGCTGGGTATAGACCGCCGGTATCTCGTGCCCGGCTTCGTGCAGGGCATTCAATGTGGGGACGGCGAAATCAGGCGTGCCCATGAAGATGATACGCATAGGCTCCCTTCCTCTTCGCCCGGCTTGGCCCTATCTCCCGCACCATGGCATCGCAAGAGATCGAGGCGCTGGCAGGCGCGCTGTCCCGGTTGCCGGGGCTTGGGCCGCGTTCCGCCCGGCGCGCGGTCCTGTGGCTGGTGAAACGGCGAGAGACTGCGCTGGTGCAATTGCTGGACGCGCTGGCATCGGTGCGCGAAACGCTGGTCGAATGCCAGGTCTGCGGCAACGTCGACACCCGCAATCCCTGCGCCATCTGTGCCGATTCCCGCCGCGACGCGCGCAGCCTTTGCGTGGTGGAGGACGTGGCCGATCTCTGGGCGCTGGACCGGGCGAAGCTGTTCACCGGCCATTATCACGTCCTCGGCGGGCGGCTTTCCGCGCTTGACGGCGTGCGGCCGGAAGACCTCTCGATCGGCAAGCTGATGGACCGTGTGGCCGCCGGGGGCGTGGATGAAGTCGTGCTGGCGATGAACGCCACGCTCGAAGGGCAGACCACCGCCCACTACATCGCCGAACGGCTGGAGGGCTTCCCGGTGCGGATTACCCAGCTTGCCCACGGCCTGCCGGTCGGCGGCGAACTCGACTATCTCGACGAAGGAACGCTGGCGCAGGCGTTAAGGGCGCGGCGGCCCGTGGCGTGATGCGCGGCTGGAACGCGGCTGGCTGGATTATCGGCGGCTGGTTCTTCGCGCTGCTCGCCTCCGCCCTGCCGGTGCTGTGGGTTCTGGCAGGCCGGGTAGGGCGCAACCATTTGGGCCAGTTCATCGATCCCGCAACGGGCCGGTGGACGGCGCAGGTCTATTGGCAGTTCTTCCAGTGGTGGCTGCCCATCGCCGTTCCCGTCAGCCTGCTGGCGCTGGCCTGCATGTTTCTAAACCGCCCGCGATAAGCGGCGTTCACTTGTCGCCGCGCGCCAATGCGCTTATCTTCTCAGGCATGGCCATTCGCGAAATCATTGAAGTGCCGGATCCCCGGCTGAAAACCGTGTCCACCCCGGTCGAGACTTTCGACGCGGAGCTGAAGACGCTCGTCGCCGATATGTTTGAGACGATGTATGCCGCCCACGGCATCGGCCTCGCCGCGATTCAGATCGGCGTGCCGCTGCGCGTGCTGGTGATCGATCTCCAGCCGGAAGACCCTGATGCAGAGCCGGAGCCCTGCAATCATGACGGGCACCATCACCACCATCAGCCCACGCTCAAGGAACCGCGGATTTTCATCAATCCCGAAATCCTCGATCCGGCGCAGGAATTGGGCACCTATCAGGAAGGCTGCCTCTCGGTTCCGGATATCTATGCCGATGTCGACCGGCCGAAAACCTGCCGCGTGCGCTGGCAGGATCTGGACGGCAACACGCACGAGGAAGAGATGGATGGCCTCATGGCCACCTGCATCCAGCACGAGATGGACCATCTCGAAGGCGTGCTGTTCATCGACCATCTCAGTCGGTTGAAGCGGCAGATGGCGCTCAAGAAACTCGACAAGCTGCGCAAGGCTGCCTGAGGGTGAAGGCGGCCTGGAGGGGGATCGCTTTCGCCGCGGCTTCGGCGCTGTTGCTCACCGCATGCACCGTAAAGACGGAGGGGGAGGCGCAGGCCGTGGCTGACAGCCAGCTTGAAGCGAACAAGAAGCTCGTGCTCGATATGTGGCACGAGGTGATCGACGGCAGGAACATCGACGCCGCGCGCAAATACATGTCGGCGGATTACAAACAGAACAGCCCCAGCGCACCCGATGGGGTGGAGGCGCTGATCGCCTTCCTCCACACCGAATTCCCGGATTCGCAACCGCTTGAACCGGGCACCCATCCGCTGACGAAGTTCGAATTCGTCATGGCGGAAGGCGATCTGGTGCAACTGATGTTCCAGCGCGAAATCCCCGATCCGCACCGCTTTGGCCAGACGATCAAGGTCTGGTGGTACGACACCTACCGCGTCCGCGACGGCAAGATCGTGGAACACTGGGATTCGGCGATGGAGTAGGGGATGCGGCGAAACCCGCTGTGTTGAAGGGGAGAGTGTGGTGAAGGCTAAATCAGGCAAAGCGGTCGAGTAGCGATCTTGCTGGCCGACCTGCCCCCGGTGGTGATTACCGCGCCCCTCGCAGAGGAGCCGGCCACGGTGCGAGGAGAGGTCTACGGCCCCGTTGATGAAGAGACGGTGCCGCGAGATAAAGGTGGCGCACAGGAATGCCCCGAGGCAAAGCCCGATGAGATTGTCGTCTGCACTGCGGTGGACAATGAAAAATACCGCGTCCGGCAAACCGCTCCACCACAAAAGACTGCCTCTCAGGAAATCGGAGAGGCGCTCAATATGAAGATTGGCAACCTTGAGGTTGGCTCCATCGATAAGGGCGATGGAACCCGCTTTCTTGGCTTACGCATTAAGTTTTGATGGCGTCCTTGTAATTCATATAATCGCCAAACGGAAAAGGGCCGCTCCGAAGAGCGGCCCTTTTTGTTTAGACTGTCAGCCAGTTCTCAGAACAGGCCTTCGATCTGTCCGTTTTCGAGGCGGATGAATTCCGCGCTCGGTACCTTGGGCAGGCCGGGCATGGTCATGATGTCGCCGCAGATGGCCACGATGAACCCGGCGCCCGCCGCCAGCCGCACTTCGCGAACCGGCACGGTGTGGTGCACCGGGGCGCCCAGCTTGGTCGGGTCGGTGGTGAAGCTGTACTGAGTTTTCGCCATGCAGATCGGCAGGTTGCCGAACCCGGCGTCTTCCCATGCCTTCAGCTGGTTGCGGACCGACTGGTCGGCGATCGCTTCGTCAGCGCGATAGATGCGGGTGGCGATCGTGTTGATCTTTTCCCACAGCGGCATTTCAGCGGGGTAGAGCGGGGAGAACTGGGCAGCGCCGCTTTCCACGATTTCCACGACCTTCTTGGCCAGTTCCTCGGTCCCGGCGCTGCCGTTGGCCCAGTGGGTGCAGACGATGGCTTCGGTGCCCACTTCGGCCACCGCATCCTTGATCACCTGCAACTCGGCTTCGGTGTCGCTGATGAAGAAGTTGATGGCGACCACGGCCGGCACGCCGAACTGGCGCACGTTTTCGATGTGGCGCAGCAGATTGACGACACCGGCCTTCACCGCGTCGACATTTTCCTTGCCCAGATCGGCCTTGGCCACGCCGCCGTTCATCTTCAGCGCGCGCACCGTGGCGACGATCACCGTGGCAGACGGCTTCAGGCCCGCCTTGCGGCACTTGATGTCGAAGAACTTCTCGGCACCCAGATCGGCGCCGAAACCGGCTTCGGTCACGACATAGTCGGCCAGCTTCAGCGCGGTCTTGGTCGCGGTCACGGAGTTACAGCCGTGGGCGATGTTGGCGAACGGACCACCGTGGATGAACGCCGGGTTGTTCTCCAGCGTCTGCACCAGGTTCGGCTGGATCGCGTCCTTCAGCAGCACGGCCATCGCGCCGTGGGCCTTGATGTCGCGAGCGCGCACTGCGCTCTTGTCACGGCGATAACCGATGATGATGTTGCCGATCGATTCCTCAAGGTCTTCGATCGAGGTCGCGAGGCACAGGATCGCCATGATTTCGGAAGCGACCGTGATGTCGAACCCGGCTTCACGCGGATAGCCGTTGGCCACGCCGCCCAGCGAGCTGACGATCTGGCGCAGCGCGCGATCGTTCATGTCCAGAACGCGGCGCCAGGTGATGCGGCGGGTGTCGAAACCCTGCTCGTTGCCCCAGTAGATGTGGTTGTCGATCATCGCGCTTAGCAGGTTGTGCGCGCTGGTGATCGCGTGGAAGTCACCCGTGAAGTGGAGGTTGATGTCCTCCATCGGCACGACCTGGGCGTAACCGCCGCCAGCGGCGCCACCCTTCATGCCGAACGACGGGCCGAGCGACGGCTCACGCAGGCAGACGGCGGCGTTCTTGCCGATGCGGTTCAGGCCGTCGGTCAGGCCGACAGACGTGGTGGTCTTGCCTTCGCCGGCGGGGGTGGGGTTGATGGCGGTGACCAGCACCAGCTTACCGTCGGGGCGATCCTTCTGCTGGTTGATCCAGCTCATCGCGATCTTGGCCTTGGTGCGGCCATAGGGTTCAAGCGATTCTTCCGGGATGCCCAGGCGGGCGCCGATCTCTCCGATCGGCTTCATCTTGGCTGCGCGGGCGATCTCGATATCGGTGGCCATGGATGTCCTCTTCCGGTTGGGGGCGGTGGTGGTGCCGCTTTTCACAATCCTGAAAACTTCGCAATCACGAAATTCGCTTACGCCATACAGCGCTTAGGGCGCGATGCTCAAGCCCGTTCTTGCGCGAAAGCGGATGCGGGCGTTGGATAGTTTCCGGCTGGCGCTTGTGAAGCGGGGGCGGAGCGGATAAGTTCGCGCTTCGTTCCATTTTGGTCCGGAGTATTGCGTGGAACCGTTCGCCATCATTCTTGTGCTGTTCGCGTTGGTGATCGGCGCCGCGCTCGGCTGGTTCGCGGGTTCGCGCCCGATAGCCGACTGGAAAGCGCGGCATGACGACCGCGATGGCGCGGCGAAGGATAATGAGGCTCAGTTCAAACGCGCCGCCGCTGAACTCGGCCAGGCGCAGATAGAGATCGCGACGCTCAGGGCGAATGCTGAGAACTTCGACAAGCAGATCGCCCAGCTTAATCAGGCGCGGGAAGATCTGGTCGCTCAGTTCAAGGCTGCTGGCGGAGAGGTGCTGTCGAGAGCGCAGGAGGAATTCCTCAAGCGGGCGGAGGAGAAGTTCGGCCACTCGGAAAAATCCAACAAGCAGGCCGTGGCCGCTTTGCTGGAGCCGGTGAACCAGCGCCTGCAACGCTATGAGAATCAGGTTGAGGCGCTGGAAAAGCGGCGCATCGACGCCTTCGGTCAGTTGACCGGTTTGATAGAGAGTATGCGCACGGGGCAGGAGGAAGTTCGGCGCGAGGCGCAACGTCTCGGCAACTCGCTGACCAATGCCCCAAAGGCTCGCGGCCGCTGGGGCGAACGCGCGCTCCAGAATGTACTGGAACAGTGCGGCCTGTCCGAACACACCGATTTCATCACCGAACACTCGGTGGATACGGATGAAGGGCGCAAGCGGCCCGACGCGATCGTCCGCATCCCCGGCAACAAGCAACTGGTCATCGACGCCAAGGTATCTCTCAACGCCTATCAGGCCGCGTTTGAGGCTGACGACGATGGCGAACGCTCGCGCCATCTCGATCTGCACGCCAAATCGATGCGCAACCATGTGCAGACGCTGGGCGCGAAGTCCTATCAGTCGCAGTTCGAAGATGCCCCGGATTATGTCGTGATGTTCGTGCCGGGCGAACACTTTGTCGCCGCCGCGCTGGAACATGATCCGGAGCTGTGGGACTTCGCGTTTCGTAACAAGGTCTTGCTGGCCACCCCGACCAATCTGGTCGCGATTGCCCGTACCGTGGCGCAGGTCTGGCGGCAGGATGGGCTGGCGCGCGAAGCGCAGGAGATCGGGCGGATGGGCGGCGAACTTTACGATCGCCTTGCCGTTGCGGCGGATCATCTCAAGGGCATGGGCGCGGGGCTCGATCGCGCGGTTCGCAAGTATAACGACTTCGTCGGCAGCTTCGAACGCAACGTTCTTTCTTCCGGCAAGCGCCTGCGCGAAAAACACATAGAGATCGGCAAGCGCGAAATAGAGGACGTGCCTGTCATCGAAAGCGCGCCCCGTTATGGCGCGGCAGAGGGAGAACCTGCTGCACGTCTGGTTGACACCGGCGGGGGCGAGGGGGCACGAAGCGCCGGATGAAACCGACCGCCTCCGCCCTGTTCCTGCTGCTCGCGTGTTCCGCGTGCAGCCAGCAGGATGCTCCGGCGGAGGAACTGGCGGAAACCGCGGAGCAGATTGTCATGCCAACGCCCACGCCGCTGGCTGCCGGCCCTCTCGCTCCGCGCGATACTTGTGCCACGGTGGCAGGCGCGGATGATTTCCGGGCTCAACTGGCAGATGCGGTGAAGCGGCGCGATGCAGATGCTTTCGCCGCTCTCGCCGCGCAGGACATCAAGCTCGATTTCGGCGGCGGCGCCAGCAGCGCGGAACTGCGTAAGCGGCTGGAAGACAAGTCATGGGATTTGTGGAACGAGCTTGACGAGTTGATGGCTCTGGGTTGCTCGGCCAATGCTCAGGGCGGGATCACGATTCCGTGGTTTTTCGATCAGGACCTTGGCCGGATCAACCCCGTTTCCGGCTGGCTGGTCACTGGAGAGCGGGTTCCGGTGCTGTCCGCGCCCGATCCCGACAGCGCAGAAGTTGCCACTATTTCGTGGAGCGTGGTGGAACTCACTGCTCTCGATCCGGAGCGCGATTATCAGCAGGTGCAACTGTCGGACAAGCAGCAGGGCTTCATCGCCACCGACAAGCTGCGCAGCGTGATCGATTACCGCCTCATCGCGTCCAGCCGTAACGGCCGCTGGCGCATCACCAGCTTCGTTGCGGGCGACTGACGCGTCGGGTTAGTTACGCGCAAGCACCGCCGAATGCTCAGCCGATTTCAGCGTCAGCACATTACCTGACAGCTCCACGGTGGGGTTGGCTGAAAGCAGCGCGTTGACCGCGGCTTCCTGCTCCATCTTCCCTTCGCAGAACATGCGGGTGGAAATCATCGGCCCTTCCAGCACCAGCCGATTGCCATCCAGATGCCAGTGCCCGTTCATGCCGTTGCATCCGGCATTGGCGCTCAGCCGTTCGGCAAATTCCAGTTTCGTTTCGGGCGCAACGGGCGCCGCGCCGTCAATCGTGGTGAAGCGCCAGTTCGTCCCCGTCAGCGAGGGTGCGTCAGCGGCAGGCGTCATGCACGCGGCCACGGCCAAAGGGAGGAGGGCAGGCGCAAGAAACTTGATGGCCATCGTCGATCCTTCAGAAACACTGAAACTGAAACGGTCTCCCTTGTCGGCCGTTCCGCATCACCTGTCGATATGGGCCAGCACTTCATAGGCCAGCACGGCCCCGGCCACGGCGGCGTTCAGGCTGTCCGCCCGCCCGCGCATCGGCATGGTCACGCGCAGGTCGCAGGCCATCTCGTATTCTTCCGGCAGCCCGCGCGATTCGTTGCCCACCAGGATGAAGCACGGCGCGGCATAGGGCGCCTCGCGATAGGGCATGGCATCGCGCAGGCTGGCGGCCACCAGCTGCCCCGCGCCGGAACGCAGCCACGGCAGAAACTCCTCCCACCGCGCCTGCGCGATACGCTGGGTGAAGATCGCGCCCATGCTGGCCCGCACCGCTTCCACGGAAAATGGGTCGGCACTGTCGTCGATCAGGATCAGCCCGCCTGCGCCCACGGCGTCGCCGGTGCGCAGCATCGTGCCCAGATTGCCGGGATCGCGCAGCGCCTGCGCCACCAGCCAGATCGGCGCGGAATCGCGGTCCAGCGAGGCCAGAGAAGTGTCGAATTCCGCAAACACACCCGCCACGGCCTGCGGGTTTTCCTTGCCGGTGATCTTGGACAGGATGTCCGCGCCGGTCTCCAAGATCTCGCCGCCCGCACGCTCGACTTCCGCCTCCAGCGCATCGAGCAACGGATGCGGTTCGCGCCCGGTGGCCATCACCAGCATCTCGGGCAACTGGCCCGTTTCGCGGGCATCGGTCAACAGGCGCAGCCCTTCGGCCAGGAACCGGCCTTCGCGCTTGCGATGCTTCTTGTCGCGCAGCGAACGCAGGTATTTGACCGTGGGGTTGGAAAATCCGGTAATCGTGCGGCGCTGGGCCAATGCGTCAATCCTCGCCGAAGCCGCCTTCGATCATTTCAATCAGTTCGCCCAGGCGCGCTTCGGCGTCCGCGCCCGTCACGACCAGCTCTATAGTATCGCCACGCGCCGCACCCAGCATCATCAGGCCCAGTATCGATCCGCCGGCAGCGGAATGGCCGTCTTTCAACACGGTGACCTGGCACTGCGGCATGTCCGCGACAGTGCCCACGAACTTGGCGCTGGCACGGGCGTGCAGCCCGCGCTTGTTGACGATCGTTACCTCGCGGCGTGCCTCTCCCAAAGACGCCTCTCCCCGTTTATGCGTCGGCTAGGCCTCCTGGCCCAGAAACTCCGACGCGATTGTGATGTAGTTGCGGCCCGCGTCACGCGCGGCGGCAGCCGCGGCCTGCAGGCCCATTTCCTTGCGCGCGCCCGCCAGCCGGATCAGCATCGGCAGGTTGATGCCCGCGATGACTTCCGTCGTCCCCGGCTTCAGCAGCGATATGGCCAGGTTGGATGGCGTACCGCCGAACAGGTCCGTCAGGATGATCGCGCCCCGGCCCGAATCGACCTTCTTGATCGCCTGGGCGATCTCCTTGCGGCGGATTTCCATATCGTCATGCGGGCCGATGCACACGGTGGCGATATCGCTCTGCCGCCCGACCACGTGCTCCATCGCGTGAACGAACTCCTCGGCCAGATGGCCGTGTGTAACCAGGATCATACCGATCATGCGATGCGGAAACCCGTATCCGTGAGCTGCGCCCCGGTTACGCGCTCGGTTGTCTGTAAACAGGTCACGGCTGTTGCGGTCCTTCGATCATCTCGCCCGCACGGGACCCCAGGTTGCGGTGCAGCACAGTGGGCGAAAAGCCCGCTTCGCGCAAGGCCCCGGCGATCCGTTCGGCCACGTAAACGGAACGGTGATGCCCGCCCGTGCAGCCAAAGGCGATGGTTACATAGGTTTTCCCCTGCGCCGCATATCGCGGAAGCAGTTCGATCAGCAGTTCGCGGATGCGCGTGAAAGCGGATGCAAAGGCCGGGTCGCGTTCGATATATTCGCCCACACCCTTGTCCTGCCCGGTCAGCGGTCGCAGCTGCGGGTCCCAATGCGGATTGTGCAGGAACCGCATGTCGAACACCAGATCGGCAACCGGCGGCATCCCGCGCGCAAAGCCGAAACTGGTGACGGTCACTGTCATTTCGCGCGGCGCGCTGGCGCCGAACAATTCGCGGATGCGCTGCTGCAGGTCGTTGCTGGAAAAATGGGTGGTGTCGATCAGCACGTCCGCCCAGTTCCGCAAGGGCGACATCAACTCGCGCTCGGCGGCGATCCCGTCGGCCACAGGCCGGTCTTCCGCCAGAAAATGGCGGCGGCGCGTCTCGTTGAAACGCCGCTCCAGCTCATGCCCGGCACAATCCAGGAACAGGGTGCTCAGCACGATATCGTCGCGCCCTTCCAGCTTCCTCACGCGCTCCATCACCTGATCTGGAACGAAGCCGCGCGTGCGACAGTCGAAGCCGATGGCCAGCGGATGTTTCTGCGGGTCGTCGCCGACGAGGCGCGACAGCAGGCGGATCGGAAAGTTGTCGATCGCTTCCCAGCCAAGGTCTTCCAACTCGCGCAGGGCTGTGGATTTGCCCGCGCCGAGCATACCCGTGACCAGTACGATCTGTTGCCGCTCGTCTGATGAATCGCCCACCATATGAAGGCATGTGCGCCGGGGCCCCGCAAAAGGGAAGGGGGCGGTTCAGTCCGTCCCGTGAAGAGCCAGTGCCTGCTCCGCCCGCAGCGCCAGAATCGCACTGTCCGGCCACAGGCGGATCAGCGGCAGCGATGCGCCCGCCAGCTCCACGGCTTCCGCCGTTTCGACATAGCGCGGGGCCGCCGGGTCCAACCGCAGCACCAGACAGATCGGCGCGGGTGAAGCGGGCAGCGTGATCAGCCCGACATTGCGGACTTCCAGCAGTCCCTGAATATTGGGCGGGGGCAGGGCCCATGCCCGCCCATCCCGCTGTTCGATCAGGATGCCGTCATCGCCCACCAGCGTCGCGCCCCGATCGATCAGGGCCAGCGCCAGGCTGGACTTTCCGCTTCCCGGCGGCCCTTCGATCAGCACTCCGCGTCCGGCCAGCGCCACGCAGCTTGCCTGATGCGGCACTGGCGTCATGCGGCGGGCAGTTCCAGCACCATGCACGTGCCGTCCTGCCCGTCCTCGCGGCCGGATACGGAAAGCGTTCCGTCATGCGCTTCGGTGATCGTGCGCGCGATGGCCAGCCCCAGTCCGCTGTGGTTGCCGAAACTTTCGTCCTCGGGCCGCACGGAATGGAACCGGGTAAAGACTTTCTCCCGCTCGCTTTCGGGGATGCCCGGCCCTTCATCGCACACCAGCGCCTGCACCCGCCCGCCATCCGTACCCACGACATGTCGTACAGAGGCCACAACCTCGCCGCCGGGGGGGGAGAATGACACGGCGTTATCCAGCAGGTTGTCGATCACCCGCTCCAGCCTCAGCGGGACGCCCAGCACCAGCGCGGGCCGCGTCTCGCGCTCCACGGTAACGGCGCGCCCGGCGTTCAGCCCGCGATCTTCCCGGCTCCGCACCACGTTTTCGATCAGCGCGGCCAGGTCGATCGCCTCGAAGGTGGCGCGGCTCAATTCCGCGTCGATGCGGCTGGCTTCGGAGATTTCCGTCACCAGCCGGTCGATGCGCCGTACATCGTGCGCCGCGATCTGCGTCAGTTGCGCGCGCAGGTCGGGGTCGTCCACCTTCGGCAGGGATTCCAGTGCGCTGCGCAGGCTGGCCAGTGGGTTCTTGATCTCGTGGGCGACATCGGCGGCGAAGGATTCCACCGCGTCGATCCTGTGCCGCAGGGCTGTCGTCATGTCCGAAACCGCCCGCGCCAGCACGCCGATCTCGTCGCGGCGCTGTTGCATACGCGGAACTTCCACGCCGCGTTCGCGTCCCAGTCGCACCCGTACCGCCGCACCGCCCAGCCGCCTCAGCGGATCGATGATGGTGCGCGCCAGATAACGGGATAGGATGATGGATACGATCAGCGACAAGGCAATGATCGTCAGCAGCGATGTTCGCGCATCGCGCACCGCCTGCGTAATGTCGCTGGCGTTGCGTGTGGTCAGCAGGGTCGCGCCGTTGCGCCCCACCGGGGCGGCGGCGGTGATAACCGGCGTGCGATCGGGCGCGCGGCGCAGTTCGATTTGCGTCAGCCCCTGTTCGCGGGCGCGGACCAGTTCCGGCCAGGCGCTGGCATCCTGTTCTTCCGGTTCCTCGAAATCGGGCGGCTGCCGCGCGCCGACCAGAAAGTCGACCACCCGGTCCAGCCCGCGCGCGAAATCCTGTGGGAAGGGCGCGGCCACCGGATCGGCAAGGACGAACGATGGCTTGTCCAGCGCGAAACTGTCGGCCCACAATTCGCCCTGCGCGTCATACATCCGCAGGCGCATCCGCTGCTCCTTACCGATCTGGACCAGCAGCGCCTCCTGCCGGGCGCGCGTGGCCCCGGCCAGTGCCTCGGCCGTTATCTGCGCTTCGATGCGCGCCAGCTTGAACCGTTCGTCCAGCAATTGCCGGCGATAGGAATCGAGGAAGAACAGGCTGCCGGCCAGCAGCATCAGCGGGATCAGGTTGACCGCCAGAATGCGCGCGGTGAGGGATGCGTCGAACGGAAACCTCAGCCGCCATTTCCGGCCAGCTTGCCGGTCTTCAGCCATCGGAGAAGCTGTAACCCGCGCCATAAAGCGTGGCGATGGCGTCGAATTCCGGGTCGCTCGCGCGGAACTTGCGGCGCAGGCGCTTTATATGGCTGTCCACTGTGCGATCATCGACGAACACGTCGTCGGGGTAGGCCGCATCCATCAGTTGATTGCGACTTTTGATCACGCCGGGCCGCTGCGCCAGTGCCTCCAGTATCAGGAATTCCGTCACCGTCAGGGAAACGGGCTGGGCGTCCCACATCACCCGGTGCCGGGCAGGGTCCATCGTCAGCCTGCCGCGCACGATGCCGGGGCCTTCGCCTACTACCGCATCGGGCTCGCGGCCCGCTTCCCGCGGGGGACCGGCGCGGCGCAGGATCGCATTGATCCGCGCCAGCAGCAGCGTCTGGCTGAACGGTTTGGAGATATAATCGTCCGCGCCCATCGCCAGACCGGCGGCCTCGTCCTGCTCCTCGTCCTTGCTGGTCAGGAAGATCACCGGCAGGTTCGACCGCTCCCGCAACCGGCGCAGCAGTTCCATCCCGTCCATGCGCGGCATCTTGATGTCGAACACGGCCAGATCCGGCGGGTTGTCCACCAGCGCCTTCAGCGCCGTTTCCCCATCGGAATAGACGCGCGTTGCATACCCTTCGGCCTGCAGCGCGATCGACAGGGTGGTCAGGATATTCCGGTCGTCATCGACCAGCGCGATGCTGCGCAGGTGCTCGCCGGGTGCGGCCCCCTGGGCTGGCGTCGGCGGTGCCGCGTCCCCGTGCATCATCGGGCGATCCCATTGAACGAACTGGCCATCCGCCTCACTCGTAAACAGATATACCGGCCGATACAATCGGACGCGGAACGTGCCTGCGCGCGCGTTGATTCTGCCTGCATGTCGGGCGTCATGAAACCCGGTTGCGTGGTTGCATGCAGTTTGACTTTCCCCAACGGACCGACCCGGTATGAAACGGATCGTCGCGGTTGCATCCGCGTGGTTTGACGGAAACGCCCGCGCGCACTATGCGCGCGCAGTAAGAGCCGGGCCTGTTTTCGGTGATATATATAAGGGAGAGTTCCCCAGTGACCGCTTCGCTTTTCGTGCCGCTTTCGCGGCAGGGTATTGATACCGGCGCCACCATTCGCGCCAACCTGGGCACTGCTGCCCTGGTCGAAGAATCCGTGCGCCGGAATGAGGGCTTGCTGGCCGCGCACGGCCCGCTGGTTGTTGAAACTGGCAAGCACACCGGCCGCAGCGCGAAGGACAAGTTCATTGTCCGCGATGCAGAGACCGAAGACACCGTGTGGTGGGGCAAGGTCAACGTGCCGATGACGCCGGATCACTTCGCCGCGCTGAAGGCCGATTTCATGAAGGCGCTGGCTGAAAAGGACACGCTCTATGTGGCGGACCTGTTCGGCGGTTCGCAGCCGGAACATCGCGTCAACGTGCGCGTGGTTACGGAACTGGCGTGGCACAGCCTGTTCGTGCGCACGCTGCTCGTTCGCCCGACTGCGGAAGAACTGGCTGGATTCGCGCCGGAATACACGATCATCGATCTGCCCAGCTTCCAGGCTGATCCGGAACGGCACGGCTGCCGCTCGGAAACGGTGGTTGCGGTCAACCTGTCCGAAAAGCTGATCCTGATCGGCGGCACGAAATATGCCGGCGAAATGAAGAAGAGCGTGTTCGGCATCCTCAATTACCTGCTGCCCGCGCGCGGCGTCATGCCGATGCATTGCAGCGCGAACATCGGTTCCGATGGCAAGACGGCGGTGTTCTTCGGCCTTTCCGGCACCGGTAAGACCACGCTTTCCGCAGATGCCAGCCGCACGCTGATCGGCGATGACGAACATGGCTGGTCGGATACGGCTGTCTTCAACTTCGAAGGCGGTTGCTACGCTAAGATGATCCGTCTTTCTGCTGAGGCGGAGCCGGAGATTTACGCCACCACGAAGATGTTCGGCACCGTGCTGGAAAACGTGGTGATCGATCGCGACACGCGCGAACTCGATCTGGATGACAACTCGCTCGCGGAAAACAGCCGCGGCGCCTATCCGATCGAATTCATCCCGAACGCCAGCGAGGAAAACCTCGGCCCCGTTCCGGCCAACGTGGTCATGCTCACGGCCGATGCGTTCGGCGTTCTGCCTCCGATCGCGCGCCTTACGCCTGATCAGGCGATGTATCACTTCCTCTCGGGCTACACCGCCAAGGTCGCGGGCACGGAAATCGGCGTCACCGAACCAGAGGCGACGTTCAGCACCTGCTTCGGCGCGCCGTTCATGCCGCGTCATCCCAGCGTCTATGGCAACCTGCTGAAGGAACGGATTGCCAAGGGCGGGGTGCAGTGCTGGCTGCTCAACACCGGCTGGACGGGCGGCAAGTACGGCACCGGCAGCCGCATGCCGATCAAGGCCACGCGCGCGCTGCTCAACGCTGCGCTCGACGGCAGCCTGAACAACGCGGAATTCCGCAAGGATCCGAACTTCGGCTTTGACGTGCCGGTTGCGGTGGCGGGCGTGGACAGCGCCATCCTCGATCCGCGCTCCACCTGGGCGGACAAGGAAGAATACGACCGCACTGCTGAAAAACTGGTGCAGCTCTTCGTCGACAACTTCGCCCAGTTCGAAGCGCATGTTGACGAAAGCGTGCGCAAGGCCGCCCCGCAGGCAGCCTGATCGATACTGCCCCTCTCCTGTGTGAGAGGGGCAGCCGGGCCAGCGTATAACCCGCTGGCCCCGCGATCCTCTTCCCCGTCCGAATCCGCCTTGCGCCGCCGCGTGTAAGGCGCATCATGCTCATGGACGGGTGAATCAAGGAATCGCGAGCATGAGCAGCATTTTCGACACCATTCTGAGCGGTATCGGCGGCGCGCCAAACGATGTGGCGAACCTTGCCAACAAGGTGGGCATCGATCCCTCGATGGCGGAAAAGGCCATTGCCGCGCTGGGCGTCGCGCATCAGCAGCAGGGCGATACGGTTGAAGCTGCCGCAGCGAAGACGGGGCTGCCCACCGGCACCTTGCGGCAGATCGTGGAACAGATCGGCGGCGAAGGATCGCTGATGGAATTCGCCAATTCCCTGCAAAACAATCCCTATGCCAGCGGCATTCTGGGCAAGCTTGACCGGGATGGAGATGGCAGCGTGGTGGATGACATCACCGACATGGCCAAGGGCCTCTTCGGCAAGAACTGAGCTATGCGTGACGGCGGCGGCCCACTGGCCCCGCCGTCACCCAATTCATTCGGCTGTCCGCGCCGCTGAACGCAGCCTCAGGCCCAGCGCCACCAGCGTGATCCCGCCGATCAGGGCATAGATCCCGATCAGCCAGGCGACTGACAGCGCGCTCACCGCCGGGTCGTTCACCGCGATATAGCCGATCGCCACAGCCAGCAGCAGCGACAGCACACCGGCCAGCGCCAGCAGCCACTCGCCCTCGATCACCTTGCGCAGGCGGATCGCGGCCATGATCTGCAACACCCCGGTCACGCCCGCCCAGGCACCGATCATCACGACGGAAACGAACGCAAAGGCGAATGTCGAAAGCACGGGAAACAGTATGAACAGCACGCCGATCGCGATGCCGACCAGCCCGGAAAACAGCAGGGATCCCCACCGCTCGCTGCTATGCCGGGCGCCGCGCACGGCGGCGATCACCGAAAACACGCCATCCGCGAAACTGAACGCGGCGAACAACATCACGAAGGCGAACAGCGTCGGCCCTGGCCAGGCAAAGGCCAGAATACCCAGCACTATCAGCGCGGCCCCCCGTGCAACCAGCCAGCCCCAGTTGCGCTGCGGTAACGAGAACATGGCAGCCGTGAATCCCAGGCCTTCCGGCACAGGGTCCAACGGGGTGGGGCGGGATGGAAATGGGGGTGTGGACGTATCGGTAGCGGTCATGGCTCGATCCTCCTGCCGCATCAAACGCACGGATCGCCGTCTTGCTCCCGCATGATCTTCGCCCTGTTAGCCCAAAATAAACCAACGTCCGCCTAGGGAATCCGGGCGCGGCAAGCGCGCAGGCAGGCGAACGATGGCTGTACGGAGCATATTGAAAGGGTTGGCGCGCAGCGGCTCCGCCGCCACGCATTCTCCCGCCAACACCGCCGCTACAGTCATCTGCGCGGAAGACAGCGCCCGTCGCCTACAGGTGCTCGACGAATTCGAACGCGCCGGCATCGGCTGGATATGGGCTTCCGATGCGGAAGGGCGCCTGATCTATCTCTCCGGCGACGCGATTGAAAAGCTGGGCCGCTCGGCGGACAGCGTTCTCGCCCGGCCACTGGTCGCCTTGTTTGAAACGGATTCCGACAATCCTGATGAATGCAACGGCCGCCCGCTGAACTTCCAGCTCAACGCGCGCAGCCGCATCAACCAGTTGATCGTCCGCGTCGTGGGGGAGGGGGATCGCAGGCTTGCCCGGTCGACATGGTGGGCGCTTTCCGGCCATCCGCTGTTTGGGGAAGACGGTGTTTTCCTCGGCTATCGCGGCAGTGCCAAGGATGTCACCGCCGAATACGAACGCAAGATACTCGATGCGCGCATGGCGGAATACGATGCGCTGACCGGCCTCGCCAACCGGCACCGCATGAACAGGCGGCTCGAAAGCGTCCTTGCCGCCTATCGCACCGCCCGCCGGGCCTGTGCGCTGATGATGCTTGATCTGGACCGGTTCAAACACGTCAACGACACCATGGGCCATCCGGCGGGTGACGAACTGCTGCGTCAGGTTGCGGATCGGCTGCGCTCAATCGTTGGCAATCGGGGTGAAATCGGCCGCATGGGCGGTGACGAGTTTCAGGTGATCCTGCCCGATATGGATGATCGCGGGGCACTCGGCGATCTCGCCAGCAAGATCATCCAGATCGTGTCGCAACCCTATCCGATAGATGGCAAGCGCGCGATCATCGGCACCAGCGTGGGCGTGGCTATCGCGCCCTACGACGGTATCGACCGGGACGAGATTACCCGCGCGTCGGACCTTGCGCTCTACGCGGCGAAGAACGGCGGGCGCGGCCAGTTCCGCTTCTACTCATCCGACCTGAAGGACGAGGAGGAGGAACGCCGCCTCCTGCTCGATGATTTGCGTCAGGCGCTGGCGACGGACCAGCTTCAGCTCCACTACCAGCCGGTTGTCCGCACGCAGGATAATGTCGTGGTCGGGCTGGAAGGGCTGATGCGCTGGCAGCATCCGGAACGCGGCGATGTCTCGCCCCGCATCTTCATTCCGGCGGCGGAGGAATCCAGCCTCATCAGCCAGCTTGGCGAATGGGCGCTGAACCGCGCCTGCCGTGACGCGATGCAGTGGCCGGACAGTGTGCGCGTGGCGATCAACGTTTCGGCGGTTCAGTTCAACAGCGATGGCTTCATCGGCGTAGTGTCTCAGGCGCTGGCCGAATCCGGCATCGCTGCGGATCGGCTGGAACTGGAACTGACCGAAAGCGTGTTCATGGGCGACAGCGAACAGACGGATCGCACGTTCAAGGCGCTCAAGGAACTGGGCGTGCGGCTGGCGCTGGATGATTTCGGCACCGGCTATTCCTCGCTCAGCTATCTGCGCTCTGCCCCGTTCGACAAACTGAAGGTCGACAAGAGCTTCGTCGATTCCTGCACCCAGCAGGATCAGAACAGCGCCAAGATCATCACCGCGATCATCGGCCTGTCCGAGGCGCTGGGCATGGAAACCACGGTTGAGGGGGTGGAGGCGTTCGACCAGTTCAACCTCGTGTGCGAACGGGGCGCCCGATACATTCAGGGCTGGATCTATTCGAAGGCGGTTCCTTTTGAGGAGATCGTCGAACGCATGGCCAGCGGTGACATGCGTCTGGAACCTTCCGGCCCTGAAAAGCATCGGGAGGAACGACGCACGGTCTATCGCCGGGTGGGCGTGATTCACGACGATCACCGATATGACGCCGTCATGCGCGACTTGTCGAAAACCGGCGCCCGGATCGATGGCCTGCTGGGCGTGCCTGTCGGAACCGGGCTGGTTCTCGATCTGGGGGAGGGGCAACTGGCCGTGGGCACGGTGGCACGCAGCGAGGAAGCGACCATCGCCATCGAATTCGAAACGCCGCTGGTCGGCGACGGCGCGGGCGGGCTCTGCACGCGCCACCGCGTATCGCCCTATGCCCTCGCGGCGGCGGGGATGCCGCTGGCCGCGTTACCGCCGGGAAATTACCCGCTGGCGACCCCTGCTGGCACGCCGGGCGCCTCCCAAGGCAGCAAGCCACGTTTCATGCAGGTGGTGCCATCCACAGGCGCACAGGCCGCCTGACCGGCTGGCAATACGGATAAAGCGCGGAACGCTTCGTTAGTCAGCGCTTTGTAGATGCTAATCATGGGCGCACTATCCAAATCCACCGACAGCACGCACGCCTTGCCAGAGCTGGCGCACGAACTCGCCAACCTGTTGCAGGTGGTGAACGGCAATCTCGAACTGTTGGACGAACGCGTCGCTGACGAACCGGCACGGCGCTACCTGACCAACGCCCGCCTAGCCGCCGCCCATCTGGGCGAACTCAGCCGCGTGCTGTCGTCAAAGGTGCGAAGCTAGGGCGTAGGGCCTAGGCCGATCGGCGCTGGCAGAACTGAACGTCGATTGGCCCTAGACCCCCGCATACCACTGGTATCCCCGGTCCTCCCAGTATCCGCCCTGACCGCCTTCTATGTCGTCGAAGCTGTCGACCGCTTCGATGGCGGTGAGATACTTGGCATGTTTGTAGCCTAGCTGCCGCTCTATCCGCAGCCTCAGCGGTGCGCCGTTCGCCTCTGGCAGGGGTTCGCCGTTCAGCTCGTGCGCGATGATCGTCTGCGGATGATGCGCGTCATCCATGTCGCAGCTTTCGTAATAATAGGCGCCGCCCAGCGTGTCGGCGCAGCGGAAAATCAGATATCGAGCCTCTGGCTTCAGCCCGGCCATGTCCAGGATCGTGGAAAGCTGCGGCCCGGTCCACTGGCCGATCGCGCTCCACCCCTCCACGCAGTCATGCCGCGTGATCTGGGTCCGCTGGGGCAGGGCGCGCAACTCGTCCATCGACAGGCTCAGTTCCCGCTCCACCAGCCCGCGCACTTGCAGGCGCCACGCGACAAAGCCGTTTTCCAGACCCTCGTTATAGGCGGGTGTGCCCACGCCGATGCTGCCGTTGCCGCGAAAGAACGGGGAAATGTCGGCCTTGCTGTATTCGCGCGCCATGGCCGGCCTGCCGCCCAGCGTGCGCTGCGCGGTGCGGCTCACTGTTTCGGCCCCGTCCACCAATGTGCCGAACCATTCGGTCTTGCCGATCTTCGAACAGCCGGTGGTGAACAGCGCCGCGATACCGGCCAGGATGTTACGCCGCTTCATCGATGCGCCCTCCGGTGATCATGTCGCGCAGGTTCCTCAGCGGCTTGTTCAGCAGCACCAGAAGCACATGCACGACGAAGAAGGCGAACACGCTCCACGCCACGATGAAGTGGATCGACCGCGCGCTTTGCCGCCCACCGAACATCGGTGTCAGCCATGACCACGCGGCGTCCATGCCGGGGCTCATCGCCATGCCGGTCAGCACCATCAGCGGCAGCAGCACGAAGATGACCACGGCATAGGCCAGTTTCTGCAACGTGTTGTATTTGCCCGCGCTGTGCGTGAAATCGAACCGCAGATGCGCGCGGATGTCGGCCCATATCGCCGGCCAGCGCCGTTCCTCCCGCCCCGGCACGATATCGCGCCGGGCATGGCCGGTCAGCAGCGCGCCCGCGATGAACAGCAGCAGCGAGATCGAAAACACCCATGCGAACAGCACATGCCAGTCGCGCGCGCCGCCAAGGCTGTAGTAATTCGGGATCGTCGCCCATCCGGGGAAACGCATGACGTGCATCCACGCATCTTTGGGATCGAAGCCCCATTCGCCCCAATAGAGATGGCGATGCGCGTTGGAGATATTCAGTCCCGACATGAACAGGATCGCGACGCTTATCAGGTTTACCCAGTGCCAAATCCGCGTGCCGAGGGCGTGACGCCTCTTCATCCGCCGTCTCCTTCGCGGGCGAGATACATCACGTCGCGCGGTTGGGCGAGCATGTGCTGCCCTGAATCCACGAACAGCGTCTGCCCGCTCGCCAGTGGCCCGCTGGCAAGAAACCATGCGGCCTCAGCGACTTCGTCGGCAGAGGTGCGGCGCTTCAGCAGGTTCAGCCGGTGCGAGATGTCCGCGTCCCCCTCTGCCTGATCGTGGCTTGCCAGAATGGCTCCGGGGGCGAGGGCGTAGATCCGGTCCGCCGGGTCTGATGCCATGGCCAGCATCGGCACAGTGGCGGCCATCGCGTGCTTGCTCATCGTATAGCTGAAGAAATCGGGATTGGGGTTGGCGATCTTCTGATCCGTCACCTGAATCACCCGTCGCCCCACCGCTGACCGCGCCTGCCGCAGATAAGTTTGCGCCATCAGTGCCGGGGTACTGGCGTTGACCTGCATCGCTTCCCAGCCGATCCCGATGTCCAGCGCCCGCGCGTCGTCTGGCCGGAATACCGACGCCGAATTGATCAGTGCGCGCCAGTCATCCAGCCGCTCCGCCAACTCGCTCACCGCCGCTACCGCCGCCGCGCTGTCGGCCAGATCGAAGCGCACCACTTCCGCACTCGGCAGTTCCGCCGCCAGCGCCTCTGCCTCCGCCACGGATCTGTTGCAGTGGATCGCCACATGCCACCCGCCCGCGCCGAACCTGCGGCTGATCGCCGCGCCTATCCGCCGCGCGCCGCCGGTTACGAGGACGGCGGGCGTCGTCATGCGGCCACGTTCAGGCTGCGCCATCGAAGGATGCGATGATCGGGCACGGCCCCTTGTCGCTCGCCGCGCACTCATGGGCAAGTTTTGACAGCGACCGCCGCGCTTTCTCCAGCGTTTCGATCTGCGCGTCCAGCGCGGCGATCCGCGCGCGCGCCATCTCCCGCGCACGCGGCCGGTCATCCGTGCGGTCGAGATGCAGCAGTTCCGCGATTTCCTCCAGCGTGAAGCCCGCCGCCTGCGCGGATCGGATGAAGCGCAGCCGCCGCACCTCGTCCGGGCCATAGTGGCGGATGCCGCTCACGCCCGTGCGCTTGGGGCGGGGATCGGTCAGCAGCCCGCGCCGTTGATAGTATCGAACCGTTTCCACGCCGACCCCGGCCTCGCGGGCCAGTTCGGCAATGCTCATCGCAGCCATGCTTGACTCCGTACCATGGTACGGAAGGTATATGGTGATCCTTCACGATGGAACAATCACGAATCGAGCCCCTGCATGGCATCCAGTGAACCCCGCACGGCCACCCTGCATCGCATGGTGATGCCCACCCACACCTGCCCCTATGGGCTGAAGGCGAAGCACCTGCTGGAAAGCAAGGGCTACACGGTCGATGACCGCTGGCTCACCACCCGCGAACAGACCGATGCGTTCAAGGCCGAACATGGGGTCAAGACCACGCCGCAGATCTTCATCGGTGGGAAGCGGATCGGCGGGTATGACGATCTGCGCCGCTTCTTTGGCCTGAAAGTCGCCGATCCTGACGCCACCAGTTACAAGCCCGTGCTGGCCGTGTTCGCCATTACCGGCGCACTGGCGCTCGCCGCCAGCTATGCCGCGTTCGGCTCTGCCTTCACCGTGCGGGCGGCGGAATGGTTCATCGCCTTTTCGATGGCCGTGCTGGCCATGCTGAAGTTGCAGGATGTGGAACGGTTTTCGACCATGTTCCTGAACTACGACCTGCTGGCAAAGCGATGGGTGCCCTATGGCTACATCTACCCGTTCGCAGAGGCGGTGGCCGGTGTGCTGATGGCGGCCCGCGCGCTGGAC
>Ga0182736_1000727_pt1 | contig 42446 bp, 35 predicted proteins | sample eDN5th30CKraftBY_FD_128882 | JGI IMG/M metagenome (GOLD analysis project Ga0182736, IMG submission 128882) | Enriched backyard soil microbial communities from Emeryville, California, USA - eDNA 5th pass 30_C Kraft BY (version 2) (version 2) | ecosystem: Environmental > Terrestrial > Soil >... | reverse complement strand
GAACGGATCGAGCGGGCGCGCGGTGATGGCGTGGTTCGCCGAAGGCGAGCGCGGCCTCGCGATGAGCATACGGCAGACGGCGGTGCCGCTCGGCGGCGGCATCGGCGCGGCGTTGCTGCCGTGGCTCGCGTCGTCGCATGGTTTCGGGGCGGTATTCGGCGCGCTCGCCGCGATGTGCGCGCTGTCCGGCATTTTCGCCTGGCGCTGGCTTCACGAGCCGGCTGAAGCAGTTCATCGGGCGATTCGGAGCGCAGGCGCCGCGCCGCTGAAAAACGCGCTGGTCTGGCGCGTCGTGCTGGGCATCGGCATCTTGTGCGTGCCGCAGTTCGCGGTGCTGATTTTCGCGACGATCTTCATGCACGCCGCCGCGCACTTCGGCCTGACCGCGATCAGCACGACGATGGCGACGCTCCAGATCGGTGCGATCGCGATGCGCGTCTGGAGCGGCCGCCACACCGACCGGCACCGCAACCGCCGCACGTACCTGCGCGTATCGACGATCGTCGCGTGCGCGTCGTTCGTCGTGCTCGGTATCGCGACGGCGCTCGGCGCGGTCCATTGGCCCGTTTTGCTCGCGGCGATGCTGATTCTCGCGGGCGTCTGCGTGTCGGCATGGCACGGCGTCGCGTACACGGAACTGGCGACGCTCGCGGGCACCGAACGCGCGGGCACCGCGCTCGGCATGGCGAACACGGCGGTCTTCGTCGGCTTTTTCGTGACGCCGCTCGCCATTCCGCACGTGCTCGCGATCGGTTCCTGGCCGATGGTCTGGCTCGGGGCGGGCGTGTGCGCGTCGCTCGCGTGGCCGTTGTTTCCGAGGCACGCGCGCGCTTAAACTGGCCGTCCACGTCATCACCACCACGCGGAGCGCATCTTGATTCTCATCGGCCAATACGATTCCCCGTTCGTGCGGCGCGTCGGCATCGCGCTGAAGCTCTACGACATGGCGTTCGAGCATCGCCCGTGGTCGGTGTTCGGCGACGCCGACAAGATCGCGCCGTACAACCCGCTGTGCCGCGTGCCGACGCTCGTGCTCGATTCCGGCGATACGCTCATCGAAAGCACGATGATCCTCGACTATCTCGACGCAGAGGCGGGCGATGCGCGCGCTTTGATTCCATCGGGCGGGCCGGAGCGACGTCAGGCGCTGAAGGTCTGTGCGCTCGCGACCGGTCTCGCCGACAAGGCCGTCGCGCTCGTCTACGAACGCGTGTTGCACAAGGAGAAATCGCAGGCGTGGCTCGATCGCTGCACGGGGCAGGTCGAGCGTGTGTTGAATGCGCTGGAAGCGGACCGCGCTGCGCGTGCGACGCCTTACTGGTTCGGCGATGCAATCGGCCACGCCGATATCGCCGTGGCCTGCGCGCTGCGCTTCGCGCGCGAGGCGCATCCGGAAATTTTCAGCGCGACGCGCTGGCCGACGCTCATCGGCCATAGCGATCGCTGCGAAACGCTGCCCGTCTTCAAGGCGATCGTGCAGCCGTTCAATCCGCCTCGATAAAGTGGCTCAGGCGCGCGCGAGCGACGTGAGATCCCAGCGCGGCTTCACGGTGAACGCGTAGTCGCGCAGGGCCTGCTCCGGCCAGCGCGACAGGCGCAGCGCGCCCGCGAGCGCGATCATCGCGCCGTTGTCGGTGCATAGCGACAGGTCGGGGTAATGCACGTCGAAGCGGCGCTTTTTCGCCGCCGCCGACAGCGCCTCGCGCAACTGCCGGTTCGCGCCGACGCCGCCCGCCACGACGAGCCGCTTCAACCCCGTTTTCTTCAGCGCGGCGAGCGATTTAGCGACGAGCACGTCCACGGCCGCATCGACGAAACCGCGCGCGAGATCGGCCTTGGCCTGCTCGCAGACGTTGTTGCCGAGCTTGCGGCTGTGCGTGAGCACGGCGGTTTTCAGGCCGCTGAAGCTGAAATCGAGATCGCCGGAATGGAGCATCGGACGCGGCAGCGCGACCGCGCCGGACGTGCCGAATTCCGCGAGCCGCGACACTTCCGGCCCGCCCGGATAGCCGAGGCCGAGCAGCTTCGCGGTCTTGTCGAAGGCTTCGCCGGCGGCGTCGTCGAGTGTTTCGCCGAGCGTCTCGTAGACGCCGACATCGGTCACGCGCATCAACTGCGTGTGTCCGCCGGACACGAGCAGCGCGACGAACGGAAAGGGCGGCGGCGCGTCGACGAGCAGCGGCGACAGCAAATGCCCTTCCAGATGATGGATGCCGACGGTCGGCTTGTCCCACGCCATCGCCAGCGCATTCGCGATGCTCGCGCCGACGAGCAGCGCCCCCGCGAGCCCCGGCCCTTGCGTGAACGCGATGGCGTCGATGTCGCCGCGCTGTGCGCCGGACTTGTCGAGCACTTCCTCCAGCAGCGGCAGCGCGCGGCGGATGTGATCGCGCGAAGCCAGTTCGGGCACGACGCCGCCGTAATCGCGATGCATCGCGATCTGCGAATGAAGGGCGTGCGAAAGCAGGCCGCGCTCGGTGTCGTAGAGTGCGAGGCCGGTTTCGTCGCAGGAGCTTTCGATGCCTAGAACTAGCATGGATTCAATGCGTTAGAGGAACAGAAAAGTATAGCAGCGGGCGTGATCGAGCGTGTCGAAGGTAAAATGCGCGCCATGGAATCCTTCGATATCGCCGTCATCGGCGCGGGCGCGGCCGGCATGATGTGCGCGGCCGTGGCCGCTCAATCCGGACGCCGCGTCGTCCTTCTCGACCACGCAGAGCGTCTCGCCGAAAAAATCCGCATCTCCGGCGGCGGGCGCTGCAACTTCACGAACATCAACGCGCAGCCTGCCAATTTTCTGTCGGCGAATCCGCATTTTTGCCGCTCCGCGCTCGCCCGCTACACGCCGCGCGATTTTCTCGCGCTGCTCAAGCAATACCGCGTGAAGTGGCACGAGAAGCACAAGGGCCAGCTCTTCTGCGACGACTCCAGCGAGACCATCATCGACGTGCTCAAAAGCGAGTGCGATGCCGGTCGCGTCGCGTGGCGGCGTCCGGTCGCCGTGCATGAGGTCCGTCACGACGGCGCGCGTTTCGCGCTCGATACGAACGCGGGCACGATCGGCGCGGCGGCGCTCGTGATCGCGACCGGCGGCCTGTCGATTCCGAAGATCGGCGCGACGGATTTCGGCTATCGCGTCGCCAAGCAGTTCGGCCACAAGCTCGTCGATACGCGTCCCGCGCTCGTGCCGCTCACGTTCACGTCCGCCGACTGGGCGCCGTTCGCGCAGCTGTCGGGGCTTTCGCTGCCGGTTCGCATCAGCACGGGCAAAGGCAAGACGCGCGGCGAATTCGACGAAGACTTGCTGCTCACGCATCGCGGCGTGTCGGGGCCGGGCGTGCTGCAGATTTCGAGCTACTGGAACACGTCGGAGCCGATTCACGTCGATCTGCTTCCCGACCTCGATCCGACCGCCATGCTGATCGAAGCCAAAGCCGGCTCGAAAAAGCAGATCGGCAATTTTCTGGCCGAGCACGTTCCCGCGCGTCTCGCGCACGCGTGGCTCGAAGCGCAGCGCGTGCCGGTCGACGCGCGCCTCGCCGATCTGCCGGATCGCACGCTGAAAGCGATCGGCGCATCGCTGTCGGACTGGACGCTCACGCCGAGCGGCACCGAAGGCTATCGCAAGGCGGAAGTCACGCGCGGCGGCGTCGACACGCGCGAGCTTTCATCCGCGACGATGATGAGCGAGCGCGTCGCGGGGCTGTATTTCATCGGCGAGGCGGTCGATGTCACCGGCTGGCTCGGCGGCTATAACTTCCAGTGGGCGTGGGCTTCGGGCGTCGCCGCGGGCAAGGCCGCCGCGGAGTACGCGCGAGACGCGGCGACGACCGCCTGAGGGCGTCCGTCCGGGGGTTTTGGCGAGTCTCGAAACGCGGACCCGTTTGCTATACTCGGACGGTCATCGGAGGATTCTCTCCGCTTTCCGCTGGCGCCAGGAAGGCTGTCTGCTAATCCCGCTTGAGGAGGCGTTCCCAAGCGGGTTTTTGCTTTCGCGGGACCGCCGCGCGCCGGCCGGAATTCAAACTTTCGCAATTGCACCGGGTGAACGATGAGCCTCAAAGACCAGATCAACGACGACATGAAGACTGCCATGCGCGCGAAGGAAACCGAGCGTCTCGGCACGATTCGTCTGCTGCTCGCGGCAATCAAGCAGCGCGAAGTCGACGATCGCGTCACGCTCGACGACGCGGGCATCACCGCCGTCATCGACAAGATGATCAAGCAGCGCAAGGATTCGATCAGCCAGTTCGAAGCCGCGAGCCGCACCGATCTCGCCGACAAGGAGAAAGCGGAGCTGGCGGTGCTGGCGGCGTATATGCCCGAACAGCTTTCCGCCGAAGCGATCGCTGCCGAAGTCCAGGCAGCCGTCGCCGCGACCGGCGCCGCCGGGCCGCAGGACATGGGCAAGGTGATGGGCGTGCTGAAGCCGAAGCTCGCCGGCAAGGCCGACATGACCGCCGTCTCCGCGCAGGTGAAAGCCGCACTCGCCAAGTAACGTCCGCAGCTTTCGATCGGTGATTCCGCACGCTTTCCTGCAGGATTTGCTCAACCGCGTCGACATCGTCGACGTGGTGGGCCGCTACGTCCAGTTAAAAAAGGGCGGCGCGAATTTCATGGGCCTTTGCCCATTTCACAACGAGAAAAGCCCGTCGTTCACGGTCAGCCCGACCAAGCAGTTCTATCACTGCTTCGGCTGCGGCGCGCACGGCACCGCGATCGGCTTTCTGATGGAGCATACCGGGCTCACGTTTCCCGAGGCCGTGAAAGACCTGGCGCAAGGCGCCGGCCTGACGGTTCCGCAGGAGCCTTCCAACTCGTTCCGCGGTGGCGGCGGCGACAGCGCACCGAGCAAGGCGGTCAGCGTCGCGTTGACGGACGTCATGCAGACGGCGTGCGATTTCTATCGCAAGCAGTTGCGCGGCGCGCCGAACGCCATCGAATATCTGAAAAAGCGCGGCTTGACCGGTGAGGTCGCCGCGCGCTTCGGGCTCGGCTACGCGCCGGATGGCTGGCAGAACCTCGAGGCGGCCTTTCCCGATTATCGGGATGAAAACCTGGTCGAGTCGGGTTTGGTGATCGTCAGCGAAAAAACGGATTCTCAAGGACAGGCGCGACGTTACGATCGTTTTCGCGAACGCGTGATGTTCCCGATCCGCAATGTGAAGGGCAACGTGATCGGCTTCGGCGGGCGCGTGCTCGACGGGGGCGAGCCTAAATATCTGAACTCGCCGGAGACGCCGCTGTTCAGCAAGGGCAGCGAGCTGTACGGCCTGTTCGAAGCGCGCTTGGCGATTCGTGAACTGGGTTACGTGCTCGTCGTCGAAGGGTATATGGACGTCGTCGCGCTCGCTCAACTGGGTTTTGCGAACGCCGTGGCGACGCTCGGCACGGCGTGTACGCCGATCCACGTGCAGAAGCTGTTTCGTCAGACGGATACCGTCGTCTTCAGTTTCGACGGCGATTCGGCCGGGCGGCGAGCCGCGCGTCGCGCGCTGGAAGCGGCGCTGCCGCACGCTGCGGACAACCGGACCATCAAGTTCCTCTTTCTGCCGAAGGAGCACGATCCGGACAGCTACGTGCGCGAGTTCGGCACGGACGGGTTCGGCGAGCAGGTCGATCGCGCGATGCCGCTGTCGCAGTTCCTACTGAACGAGGTACTGAACGACAAGGAGCTGGAGCAGCCCGAAGGCCGAGCGAAAGCGCTCTTCGACGCTAAACCGCTGCTGCAGGCGCTGCCCGCAAACGCGTTGCGGGTGCAGATCCTGCATATGCTCGCGGACCGGCTCGACACGCCGTTCACCGAAATCGCCGCGCTATGCGACATCGATTCGCGCGCTGCGGCCGTCGCGCGGGCAAACGTGCCGAAGAGCGAGCGGCGCCGCGTCACCGGACAGGAACAGCGCGCGCTGCGCAATCTGGTGATGTATCCGGGCATCGCGGTTTCGCTCGATCAGGACAGCGAGCGCACCCTCGTAACGATGACCGAGCACGGCGAATTGTTCAGCGAAGTGATCTCGCACGCGCGCGAACTCGGCGATGCCGCGCAGTTCCAGTTGCTGTCGGAGATCTTGAGAAATGCAGCAAACGCGCCCACATACGACGATATCTTTCAGGAAATTCTCGCCTATGATGAAAACGTTCGCGATTTGCTGATGCGCGATCCGTCCGATGAGGACGCGGCGCAGCGAGTCGAGGAACAAAAGCGTCTGCTGGCGGAAGAATTGCAAGCAACAGTGGTGAAGCTGAGGCACGACAGCTACCGGGCGCGGCTGGATCAACTGGCGCGGCAATCGAGTCTGTCGGCGGAAGAGGTCGCGGAGTTCTCGGAGTTGTCGGCGAGAGTGGCGCAGATCAAGGCTGGGCGGGGCGCCGGCGCGGATGGCGCAAGGTGAGAATGCTATAATAAAAAGTTCAAGTGAATTGCTTTTTGTCAACTGTTCAGGCGCTTTCGTCGTTTTTTCACGGTAGATGGGCGGCAGCGGTCGAGCAGTTGGCAAAGGGCATGTGAAGTTGTTTGCAGAGGGAAGCGAAGCAGGAAGGCGCTGGCTGAATGGGCCGTAGGCGACGAAGGTGGCACACGCCGCATAAGTCACACGAAACGGGCCGATAAGCACGCCGGCGAACAGACGGGCGCAAGGGAAGCGGCTGCTATCGAGGGTAGGGCGAGGAGACGATTCACACTCGTCCGAACCGCGATGGCGCCCCGGGCAGGGCACGCAGGACGAAGCAGCGTGCGCGTATTGGGTATTCACGGTTCCATCGGCTGTTGTCCAGCAGCCGCGAGTCGAGACTAAAGCCGGTATGGCGAACTCCATGACGAAAAAGCTGAACGATGTATCCGTCGAAGACGACGCAATGCAAAACGCAGAGTCTGGCGCCGCTCCTGCGGCGAAGGTCGAAAAGGCGAAGGCCCGCGATCGCCGCGCGAAGGAAAAAGCGCTGCTGAAGGACGCGTTCTCGTCGAGCGCGCCCGGCACCGTCGAGGAATTGGAAGAGCGGCGCGGCAAGCTGCGCGCGCTCATCAAGCTCGGCAAGGAGCGCGGCTTCCTCACCTACGGCGAGATCAACGACCACCTTCCGGACAACTTCACGGAAACCGAGGCGATCGAAGGCATCATCAGCACGTTCAATGACATGGGCGTGGCGGTGTACGAGCAAGCGCCCGATGCCGAAACGCTGCTGCTGAACGACAACGCGCCGAACGCGTCGTCCGACGACGAAGTCGAGGAAGAGGCCGAAGTCGCGCTTTCCACGGTCGATTCCGAATTCGGCCGCACGACCGATCCGGTCCGCATGTACATGCGCGAGATGGGCACCGTCGAACTGTTGACGCGCGAAGGCGAAATCGAGATCGCGAAGCGCATCGAAGACGGCCTCAAGCACATGGTCATGGCGATCTCCGCGTGCCCGACGACCATCGCCGACATTCTCGCGATGGCCGAGCGCGTGCAGAACGAGGAAGTGCGCGTCGATGAACTCGTCGACGGCCTGATCGATCCGAACGCGCAGGACACCGATGGCTTCTCCGAGCAGGAAGCGGAAGCGATCGAATCGGAAGAAGAAGAGACCGCGGAAGAGGGCGAAGAGGAAGAGGAAGAAGAGGACGACGGCAGCGCGCAGGCAAGCGCGAACGCCGCTCAACTCGAAGCACTCAAGCTCCAGTCGCTCGAGAAGTTCGCGCTCATCAGCGAATGGTTCGACAAGATGCGCCGCGCCTACGAGAAGGAAGGCTATAAATCGAAGGCGTATCTGAAGGCGCAGGAAGCCATTCAGACGGAACTCATGAACATTCGCTTCACCGCGCGTACCGTCGAGCGCCTGTGCGATACGCTGCGCGCGCAAGTGGACGAAGTGCGTCAGGTCGAGCGGCAGATCCTGCATACGGTTGTCGACAAGTGCGGCATGCCGCGCGCCGAGTTCATCACGCGATTCCCCGGCAACGAGACGGATCTCGAATGGTCCGACAAGGTCGTCGCCGAGGGTCACGAGTACAGCGCGGTGCTGGAGCGCAATATTCCGGCGATCCGCGAGCAGCAGCAGCGTCTGCTGGATTTGCAGGCGCGCGTCGTTCTGCCGTTGAAGGATCTGAAGGAAACCAACCGTCAGATGGCGGCGGGCGAGTTGAAGGCGCGTCAGGCGAAGCGCGAAATGACGGAGGCGAATCTGCGCCTCGTGATTTCCATCGCGAAGAAGTACACGAATCGTGGCCTGCAGTTCCTCGATCTGATCCAGGAAGGCAACATTGGCTTGATGAAGGCGGTGGACAAGTTCGAATATCGTCGCGGCTACAAGTTTTCGACGTACGCGACGTGGTGGATACGTCAGGCGATCACGCGTTCGATCGCGGATCAGGCGCGCACCATTCGCATTCCGGTCCACATGATCGAAACGATCAACAAGATGAACCGTATTTCGCGGCAGATCTTGCAGGAGACCGGGCTCGAGCCGGATCCGGCGACGCTCGCCGAGAAGATGGAAATGCCCGAGGACAAGATCCGCAAGATCATGAAGATCGCGAAGGAGCCGATCTCCATGGAAACGCCGATCGGCGACGACGACGATTCGCATCTCGGCGATTTCATCGAGGATACGAACACGGTGGCGCCGTCCGATGCCGCGCTGCATGCATCGATGCGCGACGTCGTGAAGGACGTGCTCGATTCGCTGACGCCGCGCGAGGCGAAGGTGCTGCGCATGCGGTTCGGGATCGAGATGAGCACGGATCACACGCTGGAAGAGGTCGGCAAGCAGTTCGACGTGACGCGTGAGCGGATTCGCCAGATCGAGGCGAAGGCGCTGCGCAAGCTGCGGCATCCGAGCCGGTCGGACAAGTTGAAGTCGTTCCTCGAAGGCAACTGACGGGACTTGTTTTGAGAGGCGTTGTGAGGCAAACTCGCTACCCTTCGTAGTCGCCTCGCGCAATGATCTGAAGTGACAGGAAGCGCCGTTTGCGGCGCTTTCTTTTTGCACGCTCTGCCTGCACAGGGCCGGAAGCTTAACTGGTATAAGCTGTCGACTCATAATCGACCGATAGTGGGTTCGAGCCCCACCCGGCCCACCAGCACTTGCTCAAAAGTATCAGGGGGTTAGCGGATTTGCGTCCCTGATAAGGCGCTTTCGGGGACACTCGGGGACAAAGTGGGTCACGTGACCCACTCGGGCTTTTTGACACTCGCGCATCTCACCGCCGCCGGTTCAAGAGACGTTCACGCTTGCCGATACGCTTGAGCATATTTGCGAGATCGCCGAGGAGCGCGGCGGGCTATGCCTGTCGAGCGAATGCAGAACGATATGCAGGTACTGGCAGCAAAACATAGCGGGCGCTGTGTTTCGAAGCACTATACCGATGCGCAAACGTCTCTGCTTTGGCAGTGCGAAGAAGGACATCGCTGGCGTGCCAAGCTCGGTAAGGTCAACAGAAGCCGGTGTCCGGTGTGTGCCTTCGATCGCAAGCGTCTGGGCATTGGAAACACGCACGAAATTTGCCGCAGGTTACGGCGGAAAGTGCCTGTCCGACGATTACACAAACAATAGTGTCCTATTGCGCTGGGGATGTGCAAAGGGGCATACGTGGCAGGCGAAGCCCGTGAAGATCATGATCGGCCATTGGTGCCGGACCTGTGCGGTCGAACGGACACGTCTAGGCGTTGAGAAGATGCACGACGCCGCTGCGATGCACGGTGGCAAGTGTTTGTCGGAGACCGACGTCAACACCATCACGCCGTTGGAATGGCAATGCATGGACGGGCATACCTGGAGTGCAAGGCCCGAGAGCACCATTCGGACCGGAAGCTGCTGTCCGGTGTGCCGAGCGGTGAAAATAGCGCAGGCCAGAAAATCCGGCTTAAATTTGAAGAAGGTTTCGAAGGGCAAAGTCCCGATTCTGCTGTGAAGAGTCCGGATTGGTTCTCTGATGGCGCTGGTGGGTCAAACGCGGTGACGCTTGCGGGTCAGGGGCGATCTCGCCCCTGACAGCTCAGCCAACTCAGCCCAGGCGATACACCCTCGAAACCGTCCCCCGAAACAACGCCTGACGTTCCGCAGCACTTGCCTGTGAAGTCAATCGCTTGAACGCGTTCCAGCCGTTACTGAACGGGTAAGAACCCTTATCGACCGGAAAATTGCTTTCGAACATGCAGCGATCCGCGCCGAACGCTTCGATGCAGGTCAGCATCCACGGCTTCCAGGCTTCGGACAATTCAATCGATGAAGGTGGCCGCTCACCTTTTTCGAAGTCGAAACCGTTGATACGCATTCCGAGTCCGCCCACCTTCACATAAACGTTCGGCAACCGCGCAAGTTCGCGCATCGAACGCGACCATGCATCGAAGACCTCCTTGCGCTGATCCGCGTAGCTGGCGATTCTGACCACTCCCCCACAGTGATTGACGATGAACGGCGTGTCGGGATTTGCCTTCGCCAAATCGAACAATTCGGGAAGCTGAGGGAAGAACAGCCATGCGTCGTAGGAGAGGCCCAAGGCTTTCAACTGCGCGACGCCCGCACGATAACCGGAGTCGAGCAGAAGCCCGCGAGGAACTGCCGAAAGCGGGTTCACTAGCGTGGCGTCCGCATCCCAGGTTACGAGGTGCCGTACACCGCGCAAGCGGCCGTCGCCGGCCTCGAGTTCCGCTTCGAGTACGTCTCGCACGGCAGCGCCGCGACGGAGATCCGCGTATCCGACGATGCCCTTCGCTACCTGCGGCTTCTCTTCCTGCATCGGCGCGGTGACTTGAGCCACATACTCCACTTCGCCGATCGGCCGCATCGGTTCCGGACCCGTGGTGCGGTACCGCGTAAGCGCCTGCATGAAGACAGACGCGGTAATGTTGTGCCCGGACCGTGCATCCTCGAGATACTCGTCGAGCAAATACGTCCAACCCGGGCGCTCATAAAAGTGGTGATGCGCGTCGATGATCGGCATCTCCGGTTCGAGCGCCGCTTCCTTTCCGGATGCAAGCCACTCTGCCCGAACCGGCAGGTAATTGCTGGTCGTACTCATACTGCGCGTTTCCTCTTTGGCGAATGCGTGGCGCACGCTCAGCGCGGGCATCGCGATGGATGCGGCGACCGCGCCAAGCAGCCGGCGCCGGTGAATCGATTGAAGAGTTTGCATGGTCACTTTCCCTTGTTGAACGCGTAGAGGGAAAGCGTCAGCAACGTCGTGAACGCGAGTACGACGGCCAGACCGATCATGCCCGCGGTGAACGTGCCGAAACTATCCTTCAGATAGCCGACCAGATACGGACCGGCAAAGCCGCCCAGCGCGCCGATGGAGTTGATCAGCGCCAGTCCGCCGGCGGCCGCCTGACCCGACAGGAACCGGGCAGGCAGCGTGTAGAAAATCGTTCGGCCTGCGATGGTGCCGATCAACGCCAGCGTGATGCCCGTCAACGCAGGCACCAGTTGCTGAAAATATGTCGAGATGCCGAGCGCGATCGCGCCGATGAAAAGACCAGCCGCGAGGTTGGCGATATGGCCACCGCGGCGATCGACGCGCTTCGCCCACCACAAGAGCGCGATGGTCGCGAAGAAATACGGCACCGCCGATACCCAGCCCGTCTGGGTCACGCTCATGCCGTGCGCCTTGAGCATCTGCGGCAGCCATATGCCGATGCCGTAGGAGCCCATCGTGAAGCCGAAGGAAATCATCGCGAGGATGTACATCCGCACATCTTTGAGCGCTGCGCCGAAATCCTTTTTCTTCTGGCTCGCAGTGCCCTCGCGATCGAACGCGCTTTGCAGCGCCTGACGCTCCTCGGGCGAGAGCCACTTCGCATCGGCGGGTTTGTCCGCGAGCATCTTCAGGACGAAGAAGCCGAGAATGCACGCCGGCAGGCCTTCGACGATAAACATCCATTTCCATCCGGCAAGGCCGAGCAAGCCGTCCATCTTCAGCAGCCAGGTCGACAGCGGTCCGCCCACTAGCGACGAAAGCGGCGTCGAGACCGTGAACCATGCGAGCACCCGAGTGCGATAACTGGCCGGAAACCACACTGCGAGGAAGAAGATCACGCCAGGGAAGAATCCGGCCTCGCCGATTCCCAGCAGAAGACGAATCACGTAGAAGCTCGTCGGTCCAACCGCGAGCGCCGTCGCGGCGGCGAAGAAGCCCCACGTGATCATGATGCGCGCGAGCCATCGCCGGGCGCCGAAGCGATACAGCGCCAGGTTGCTCGGCACTTCGCACAGGCAATAACCCGCGAACATGATGCCCGCGCCCCAGCCGAACTGCGTCGCGGTCAAGCCGAGGTCGCGGTTCATCGTCAGCGCGGCGAACCCGACGCTGGTGCGATCGAGATAGTTGAAGAAATAGGCGAGCGCAAGCAAGGGGATGAAACGCCACGCGGCCTTTCTGACGGCCTGCTGTTCGAGCGTCGTATCGACCGCGCTCTCGGCCGTCATGTTCGATGAAATGGATGTCATGCTTCGTCTCCGGACGGAATACCCAACGCGCGGGCTCATGCCGGCCTACGCGAAGCGGCGTTCCTTTTATGCTGTTGTGCTCAGGCGCTCGCCAGTTCGTTGGCGGAGGGACTGGAAGGATCGTGGGAAAAGGCCGCCTGGCACTTCACGATGCCGGCGTCCGCCAACTGCCTCAGGTCTTCCGATGAGTAACCCAGCTCCAGAAGCAGCGCCTGCGTGTCCTGACCCAGCGAAGGCGGACCTGCGCGAAGCCGCAGACGCTCGCCGCCAAGGGTCAAAGGCAGCAATGCGGTCTTCGTCTGTACTGCTTTGCCCGCGCCGCTTGCGTCGGATGGCAGGGTGACATCGGCAAGTCCGTCCGTTGCGAGCAGATGCGGATCGTCGAAAAGATCCTGCGGCTTCGTGATCGGCGCGTACGGCAGCCCGCAGCGCTCGAAGATGGCGCCGATCTCGGCAGCAGTGAACGCTTCCATGTGGGCGCGAAGCCGCGGCATCAGCCATTCGCGGGCTTGCACGCGCTGATTGTTGCTGGCGATACGCGCGTCGGCCTTCAGATCGTCGAGGCCGAAGGCATCGCAGAAGAGCGCCCATTGCGTATCGGAGACGACCGCCAGGAAGATCTGATCGCCGTTCTTCACCGAAAAGACGTCATAGACTGCCCAGGCCGAAATGCGGCTTGGCATCGGCGCGGCGGTTTGTCCCGTCACGGCGTATTGCATCATGTGCTGCGCCACGAGAAACACGTTGTTCTCGAACAGGGCGCTCTGCACCTCTTGTCCGCGGCCGGTCCGCTCGCGTTGTGCCAGCGCCGCCATTGCGCCGATCGCGCCGAACATGCCGCCCATGATGTCGTTGACGCTCGTGCCTGCCCGCAAGGGTCTGCCTTCGGGACCGGTCATGTACGCGAGACCGCCCATCATCTGCACGACTTCGTCGAGCGCGGTGCGATGGTCGTAGGGACCGGGCAGGAAGCCCTTGTGCGACACATAGATCAGACGAGGATTGAGTCTGCACAAGGCCGAATAGCCGAGGCCGAGCTTGTCCACGGTGCCGCTCTTGAAGTTCTCGCTGAAGACATCGGCGTTCGCAAGCAGCTTGTGCACGATCTCCACGCCGCGCGGGTCCTTCAGATCGACGGCGATGCTTTTCTTGTTGCGGTTGAACGTGCTGAAGAAGCCTGCTCCCGAGCCTCGCAGATTGCGGGTGCTGTCGCCGGTGATCGGCTCGACCTTGATCACTTCCGCGCCGAGGTCTGCCAGCACCATGCCGCACGTCGGCCCCATCACCATGTGCGTCATCTCTACGACGCGCACGCCGCTGTACGGCAAGGACTGATCCGATTGCACTTCGCTCATTGCGCCGCTCCCAACAAACAGCCTTCCGGCTGGGGCGCACTCGGCGCGCGCCCGTCTGCGTACGAGAAACCTTTCGGCAATCCCGCGTCCTGTACGTGTCCGTAGAGCGCTTCGCCCGGAAGCGCCTGTGCGAGGATCGAGCGCGCGGCAATGAGCTTGTCGATGTCCATGCCCGTGTCGTAGCCCATCGCCTCGAGTAGAAACGCGAGGTCTTCGGTAACGATGTTCCCCGTCGCGCCCGGCGCGTAGGGACAGCCGCCGAGGCCCGCCTGACTCGAATCGATCGTGGTGACGCCGGCATCGAGTGCCGCCACGACATTCGCCAGGCCTTGACCGCGCGTGTTGTGGAAATGAGCGCCGCCCGCCTTCGCGCCGACTTCCGATTGCAGCCGGCGAAACAGGCGGCGAACCTGAACGGGGTTGGCATAACCGCTCGTATCGGACAGGCCGATTTCGTCGACACCGCATTCGGCCATCGCGAGGCACATGCGCATCGTCTGGTCGTCGGTCACGGTGCCCGCGATCGTGCAGCCGAATGCGACCGATACACCCGCTTCGATTTCTGTTCCGGGGAACTGCTCATCGCGCAGCGCGACGATGCTGCGCACCTCATCGATCAACTGCGCGGTCGTTTTGCGGACATTAGCCAACGCATGTTCATCGGTGACGGACACCGGCAACGTGACTTTATGGACGCCGGCTTCGAACGCGCTTTGCGAGCCGCGCAGGTTCGGCGCCAGTACAGCGACACGAAGGTCCGGAATGGATAACGCGTGAGCGACGACTTCGCGGATATCGGCCATTTGGGGCAGAAGTTTCGGCGGAACGAACGATCCCACTTCGATCTCCTTGAGTCCCGCTGCCGCCAGCGCGGATATCCATTCGAGTTTCGCGGACGTCGGCATGACGCTTCGGATGCTCTGCAAGCCGTCGCGCGGGCCGACTTCGCTGATCAGTATTCGGCGATGTGAGGCGCTCATTTCGCTCCTTCGTTCTGTCAGATAGACCTGTGTTTTGTTAGAGAGAACTTTAGGCGAAGATGTCTATCACTGAAAGCGGGGTTAACCCCGGATTTCAGAACTAGAGTTCTACCGGATAGAACTGTATAGTCGTGGAATTTGATTCGGGAGCGGTGCATGACCAAGGAAGACCAGCCGTCCGATACGAACGAGGCGTCGAGCGGCGTCGCCGTTCTTGACCGGGCGTTCGCCATACTCAATGCCTTCGGGCCGACCGACGACCGGCTGACCCTGACCGAGCTTTCACGCCGGACCGAGCTTTATAAGAGTACGGTTTTGAGACTGCTCGGCGCTTTGGAGCATGGCGGATTCATCCGGAAGTTGAGCGACGGGCAATACGCAATCGGTCATCAGCCGTTGCGGCTTGCGACGCTCTATCAGCGGTCGTTTCAGGTGGGGCCTGTGATCGAACCGTTGCTTCAGCAGTTGAGCCGGGACTTGGGCGAAACGGCCAGTTTCTACGTACGCCAGGGCGATCAACGTCTCGTGTTGTATCGCGTCGAACCTAGCCGCAGCGTTCGGGTATCGATTCGCGTCGGAGAGGAGTTCGCGATCGATAAGGGCGCCTCCGGCAAAGTCCTGCTCGCGTTCTCGGAGACACAGGATCCGCGCTGGCAAGAGATCCGCGAACGGCTATGGGCCACCTCGTTTGGCGAGAGGGATCCGGAAACGGCATCGGCCTCGGTGCCCGTGTTCAATTCGACCGGCGAGTTGCAGGGCGCGTTGACGCTTTCAGGACCCAAGGGCCGTTTCGATGCTCCGGCGGTCATCGATGCAGCATTGGCGATGTTGCTCGATAGCGCGCGGCGAGCGACCGTCGCACTGGGCGGAAACGGATCGAGATATGACGCGAGCATCGCGAGCTTCGTGAAAGCGCCGCCAGCCGCCGATGGAAGCGAGCGCTCTGCCTGAAGGACGGCAGTCACATGCTTTCACGCGCACGCCGCACGGATGAAGTCGGGAATCTCGACGGCTTTCAGCTTTCCATCGGCTTGCTTGACACACAGCGCGCGCGTCGCGCGAAATTCGCAGATCAGCGTTTCACCGCACACGATCCGATGCCGCTGAACGTAACGCGGCCGCGTAGCACTTGCTAGATCGATCTACTTGCCTTAGAGTCTTTTGACCAGGCCGAGCGTGCCCTGACCGCCCCGCCCAGGTCGACGCACGAACAATCTGCTCGCCGATAACGTGACCCCGACGCGGCCGCCGCGCTCGGCCTCGCGGGCACACGTGGCCCGCGTGATCCGCACGATGGCTGCGTCGACGGCGGCCCGATGATCCAACGTTTCTGAGGTGAACCATGCGTGAACTTAACGGGCGCGGCGATCTCTGCTGCATCAACACGGGCACGCTCGGCTATCGCGAGCCGATCGAAGTCACGGCCGGACGCATCGCCGAACAGGGCTTCGGCTGGATCACGCCGTGGCGTCAGGAAATCGACGAGAACAATCCGCAAGCAGCCGCCAGTGCGATCCGCGCGGCCGGCCTGAAGGTCGGCGCGTATTGCCGCACGGCGTATTTCGCGGCCAACGACGCCGCGGGCCGTCGCGCCGCGATCGATTCCAACCGCCGCGCGCTGGAAACGGCAGCCGTGCTGGGCGCGCCGATGCTCGTCGCCGTCGTCGGCGGATTGCCGCCCGGTTCGCGCGATATCGACGATGCACGCGAGCAGATTCTCGACGGTCTCGCCGCCTTGCAGCCGACGATGAACGAAACAGGCGTGCGCGTCGCGCTCGAGCCCTTGCATCCGGTGTACGCGGCCGATCGCAGCCTGCTCAATACGCTCGACCAGGCGCTGGACTGGTGCGACCGGCTGGACCCGTCGCGCGAGGGAGGCTTCGGCGTGGCCATCGACGCTTACCATGTCTGGTGGGATCCGGCGCTGATGCCCGCCATCGCGCGCGCGGGCGACCGGATCCTCGCGCTGCACGTATGCGACTGGCTGGTCGAAACCCGCGATCCGTTGCAGGACCGCGGAATGATGGGCGATGGCGTCATCGATCTCAAGCGGCTGCGCGCGGCGGTGGAAGCCGCCGGTTACGACGGTCCCGTCGAAGTGGAGATTTTTTCCCGGCTCGACTGGTGGGCGCGCCCGGCCGACGAGACGTTGCGGATCTGCCGCGAGCGCCTGTTCGAGTGCTGCTGAGCATCAACGTCCGACGTAAATCGGCGGCCGCTTCTCGCTAAAACTGCGGATGCCCTCCGCGGCATCCTCGGTGCTCGCGGCGAGCGCGCCCGCCATCGCTTCGAGAGTCGAGCCGGTTTCCTCGCCGCTGGCGGCGTTGAGCAACTGTTTGGTCAGTTGCAGCGCCACCGGCGCGCGCGCCGCCATGTCCAGCGCCAGTCGATGCGCACGTTCCAGCACGCGGTCCTGCGGCACGACCTCGTGCACAAGGCCGCACGCCCGCGCGTCCGCGGCCGTCACGCGCGCGCCGCTCAAGGCGAGGTATTTTGCGTGGCTCGCGCCGGTCAGACGCACGAGCCGCTGCGTGCCCGACCAGCCGGGGCAAGTGGCAATCGATGCCTCCGGCAGCGCGAAACGGGCCTCTTCGGCCGCGATACGCACGTCGGCCGTGATCGCCAGTTCCAGCCCGCCGCCGAAGGCATGACCGTTGATCGCCGCGATCACGGGCTGACGCAGCCGCGCCCATTGGTCGAAGACCTGATGACCTCGCCGTACCCAGTGGCGCCACATGTCCAGCGGCCTGAGCGCGGCCCATTCGTTGATGTCCGCGCCGACGCAGAACGCCTTCACGCCGCCGCCCGCGAGGATGACGACGCGCGTCTCATCGTCGGCTTCGATCGCGCGGGCCGCATCTTCGAGTTGATCCAGCATGGCGGGCGTCAGCGCATTGAGCTTGTCCGGCCGGTTCAGCGTGACGATGGCGACAGCCGCATCGCGAACGATGGAAACGAAGCGATCAGTCATGGCGTCCTTCGCGAGGTTTGAGCCGGAGTCCGAAGGGCGCATCGGTGAAAAGCGCTGCATCCATCTGACGCAGATCCGAGGCGACCTTTAGCGCAACCTCGGCCTGATCCAGAATGTCGCGCTGCAAATCCACGCCGGGAGCGATCTCGCGCACGGTCAGCCCGTCATCGAGAAGATCGATGACGCAGCGTTCGGTCACGTAGGTCACGCGCTGCCCGCGCTCGCGCCCCACGCGGCCGCAGAACGTGATCTGCTCGGCCGTCCGGACGAACTTGCGCGTGCGGCCTTCCTTGACGATCGCGAGCCTGCCGCCGCCGACTTCCAGCTGCGCGCCCGCGGTGAAAAAGCCCGAGAACACGATGCGGCGCGCATGAGCGGTGATATCGACGAAGCCGCCGCATCCCGCCGTCAGATACGGTTTCGACGCGAGCCGGGAGACATTCACGCTGCCATCGGCGTCGACTTGCAGAAAGGACAGCAGTGCGATGTCGAAGCCGCCGCCCTGAAAATACGTGAACTGATTCGGCGACGCGACGATCGCGTCCGCGTTCGATGCGCAACCGAACGCAAACCCGAGCAAAGGCATGCCGCCGACCGCGCCCTGTTCGATCGCCCACGTCACTTCGCCGTGCAAGCCTTCCTCGAGCAGGATGCGCGGCACATTGGCCGAAATGCCGAAGCCCAGATTGGCCGCGTACCCATGCGCGAGCTCCATCGCGGCGCGGCGGGCGATGACCTTCTCCGGTCCCCACGGCGTCGGCTCGAACGAATCCATCGGAAGCGTGACTTCGCCGCTGATCGCGGGATCGTAGGGCGTCTGCGTGGTCTGCCACTGGTCCGGATCGACCACGACGTAATCGACCAGATTGCAGGGCACCCGCACGTCGTGCGGCCGCAGCGTGCCGGATTTCACCACGCGCTTGACCTGCGCGATCACGATGCCGCCGTTGTTGCGCGCGGCCAGCGCCTGATCGATGCCGCCCAGCAGCGCGCCTTCGTGTTCGTAGCCGAGATTGCCCGCTTCGTCGGCCGTGGTCGCGCGGATGATCGCCACGCGCGGCGCGATCGCCGGGAAGTAGAGCCAGTCATCGCCATCGAAGGACACCTTGCGCACGACCGGACGCGCGGCGGCGGCGGCGTTCATCGCGCAGCCCTGTAAATCGGGATCGACGAACGTGCCCATTCCGACCTTGGTCAGCACGCCGGGACGCTTCGCGGCGGCGTCGCGGTGCATGTCGAACAGGATGCCGCTCGGAACGTTGTAGGCCTCGATTTCGTTGTCGGCGATCATGCGCCAGATGTTCGGCATCGGCAGCGACGACGGGCCGCTCGGATACGAGCCCGCGAGCGTGCGCGCGAGCAGCCCGGGCCGGGCGAGATGATCGATGCCCTTGACGCCGTACATGTCGCCCGCGGCGATCGGGTTCAGCGTCGTGAGGTCGCGCGGCTGTCCCTCGCGCTCGAAGCGCTCGCCGATGGCCGCGAGAATCTTGTCGGGGCAGCCGAGCGCGCTGGACGAGCTGATGCTGACGACATCGCCGGTTCGCACGAGCCTGGCCGCCGCGTCCGCGGTAATGAGCTTTCTCATGTTTTTATCGATGAAGGTCGAACAGCGCTGCGCCGCGCTTCATCGCGTTGCGGGCGATGATGCCGCGATGAATCTCCGAGGTGCCGTCGAAGATGCGATAGACGCGCGCATCGCGGTAATAGCGTTCGATGGCCAGCTCCTTGCAGAAGCCCATGCCGCCGAAGACCTGCACCGCGCGATCGACGACGCGCCCAAGCGTCTCGGAAGCCTGCACCTTGACCATTGAAATCCAGTCGCGCGCGTCCTGTCCCGCGTCCATCATGCTCGCGGTGTTGAGCAGCATCAGCCGCGCCGCGTTGATCTCCATCACGCTGTCCGCGATGAGTTGCTGGATCATTTGAAAATCGCCGATGCGCGTGCCGAACTGCCGCCGTTCGCCGGCGTACTCGATCATCATTTCGAGCACGTGCGTCGCCTTGCCGATGCCGCGCGCGCCGATCAACGCGAGGCGCACGCGGCCGAGCATGTTCATCGCGAGTTTGAAGCCTTCGCCCTGTCGTCCGATGAGGGCCATCGGCTCTAGCGGGACGTCGTCGAAGAAGAGTTCGTGGTGCGGCGTGCCGCGAAGACCCATCATCCGTTGATCGCGGCCGACAGTGAAACCCGGAAGATTCTTGTCGACCGCGAAGAGCGAGATTTCCTTCTCGCCGGTGCGGGCCGAGACGAGAAAGAAATCGCTCCATTGCGCATCGCTGATGAAGTGCTTGCTGCCGTTCAGCGCCCAGCCGAACGACGTCTTGCGCGCCGTGGTTTCGATGCCCTGGGCGTCCGAACCCGCGCCCGTTTCGGTGATCGCGAGGCCGCAGGTTCGCGCGCCGGCAATCGCCGGTTTCAGCCAGCGGTCGATCTGTTCGCCTTCGCAGGCGAGCAGCGCGTCGTAGACGTTGCCGAACGCGCGCCGCACGAGTATGTCGGAGCTGTGGCCGAACTGCTCCTCGCATAGCATCGAATCGACCGTGTTCAGTCCGCCGCCGCCGAGTTCGGCGGGCATGTTCACCGCATAAAGACCCAGCGCCCGCGCCCGCGCCTGCAAGTCGCGGGCGATCTCGGGCGCGAGCGCGCCTTCCTCTTCCACTTGCTGTTCGAGCGGCTGCAACTCGGACCGGACGAAGCGGCGCGCGGTCTCGATCATCATTTTCTGCGTGTCGCTCAGCGTGAAGTCCATCGATCTCTCCGATTCGAGTTTTAGTCAGCACTGGTCGCGGCGACACGCAGCGACGGATGCAACGAGACTTCGAAGGGCATACGTTCGAGCACGTCGCGAACGAGGTCGACGCCCGGCGCGATTTCGATCAGCCGCAAGCCTTCGGGCGCGAGTTCGAAGACGGCACGCTCGGTGACGTAAAGCACTTGTTGGCCGTCCGCGCGGGCGCGCTTGCCGCTGAACGTGATGTGACGCACTTGCTCGACCAGCTTCGGGACCGCGCCGTGACGCCGGATGCGCACTTGCCCGTCTTCCAGCTCGACTTCAAGCCCCTTCGCCTCGAACGTGCCGCAAAAGACGACCTTGCGCGTGCGCTGCGTGATGTCGACGAAGCCGCCCGGCCCGACGATGTTCTCCCCCAGCCACGAGACGTTGACGTTGCCTTGCGCGTCCAGCTCGCCCATGCCGAGGAACGCGATATCGATGCCGCCGCCGCTGAACAGGTCGAACTGATCGGTGGACTTGAGGATCGCGCTCGCATGGCGCGTGGCGCCGAACAGATCGCCGCCCAGCAGTTCGCCGTTGTGCGATCCCTGCTCGATCACGGTCCAGCTGATGTCCACGCCTTCCGCATGCGCCACCGCGGGAATGCCATCGGGCAAACCGTAACCGAAGTTGACGCACGCGCCGGGTTTCAGCTCCTTCGCGGCGCGTTTCGCGATGATGTAGCGGATGCCCTCGGGCAGCGGCGGCGGCATGCGCGTGTCGGGCGCGGGCGCTTCGCCGCTGATGGCCGGATCGTAGTGCCCGCTGGTCGTCTGCTTCTGATCCGCGTACACGCAGATATCGTCGACGAGAACGCCCGGCACGGTGACCGCGCGCGCCGGCGTGATCGGCGTGGCGCATACGTCGCGCACCTGCGCGAACACGCGGCCGCCGCGGTTGTGCGCGGCGAGCGCGGCGGCGAAAGCGTCGATATCGGCCGGCTCTTCGCGCGATGTCAGATTGCCCTGCATGTCCGCCGTGGTGCCGCGCACGATCGCGAAGTCGATTTCGAAGGGCTTGTACCAGAGCAGTTCCTTGCCGCCCAGCGTGACGACTTCGACGAGATCGTCCCGCGCGCGCAGGTTGACGCGCCCGCCGCCGTGGCGCGGATCGGCGAAGGTATCGAGGCCGATGTGCGTGACGAGTCCGTGGCGGCCCGCGCCGGCTTCGCGGATCAGCGTCTGGATCACGCCGGCGGGCAGGGTGTAGGCCTCAATGCGTTCCTCGCGCGCGAGCTTCTGCATCGGCTTGGACCAGGTCCAGTGGCCGCCGATCACGCGCTTCACCATGCCTTCGTGCGCGAAGCGGCTGATGCCGCTCTTGACGCCGTCGCCGATGCCGAGGCCGTGGATCAGCGTGAGATCGCGCGGATGGCCCGTCGCGAGAAAGCGGCGCTCGATGGCTTCCGTGATGTGATCGGGTTCGACGAGTCCGCCGCCCGAGCCGCTCAATACGACGACCGCGCCGTCGAAGATCGCCGCCGCCATGAAATCCGCATCGGTCAGGTGTGCACGCTTCATTTCATCGGTTCTCGTTGTCCGTCCGTGCGCCCGCGCGGACCATCAGCACGTTGATTCCGTCCTGGATCAGCACGCCGTCCTGGTTGTGTACTTCGACCTGCAAACGCACGATGCCGCGATCAGAGCGGCGCGTCGGACGCTTGTCCAGCACGCGGATGCGCCCCTGGACGCGGTCGCCGATCAGCACCGGCTTGTGAAAGCGATACGTCCACTCGAGCGTCGCGACGGCGGCAAAGCGCGTCGCCGCGCGGTTCTTGAGGCCGTCGAGCATGGCGAGGCACAGCAGACCGTGCGCGACGCGGCCGGGAAAGCCGACATCGCGGGCGAATTCGTCGTCCATGTGGACATCGAAGAAATCGCCCGAGATGCCCGCGAACTGCACGACATGGCTTTCGGTGACGACGATGCCCGACGTCGTGAAGCCGAGGCCGCGTTCGATCTCGTCGAAGAGCAGGGGATGGCTCATGCGGTTCCTTATCAGTCGAACTCGGGCGCATACGGCACCCGTTCGCGATTGACGATGCGGTAATTGGTGTCGTTCAGCGCGTCGATTCGATGCATGTCGATGCTCGACAGCGTGAAGTCCATCACGTCGAAGTTGGCCTCGATGTTCCTGCGCTGCGTCGACATCGTGTTGATCGGGACGCCTTTCTGGAGAATCCAGCGCAGCGCCACCTGCGCACCCGACTTGCCGTAGCGCGCACCGATTTCCTCGAAAAGCGGATAGTTGAAGATTTCGCCGCGCGCGACCGAGCAGTACGACGAAAGCGGAATGCCGGTCTCGATGGCGGTATCCATCAGCACACGCTGGTTCAAGAGCGGATGGAACTCGACCTGATTGGTGACGAGCGGCAGCGCGGTCGCGGCTTTCGCGGCGCGCATCATCGCGGCGTTGAAGTTGCTGACGCCGATATGACGCGTCAGGCCCGCGCGCGCCGCTTCTTCGAGGCGCCGCACGGAAGGCGCGACGTTGCCGTCCGCGGGCGGCCAGTGCAGCAGCAGGACGTCGGCCTGCTCGATCTTCAGCTTCTCGAGGCTTTCGCGCAGCGACGGCATGAAACGTTCGTCGGAATCGTTGGCGGGCGCGATCTTGGTCGTGATGCACAACTCGTCGCGCGGGATGCCGATCGCCCGCAGCGACGAGCCGACGCCGAGTTCGTTGTCGTAGAGCTGCGCGGTATCGATCGCGCGATAGCCGGTTTCGATCGCGTCCGTCAGCGCGTCGCGCAGTTGCTGTCCGTTGAGCGGCCAGGTGCCGAAAGATCGTTGATGCGTGCGTTGGAAAAGTATGTTCATGGTGTCGTGACATCAGAAGACGGCGGCCGTCTTCGCGAAAAAGGCGCGGATGCCGAGCTCCGCGTCGGGACTGGAGCGGACCGCGAGCGCGGCCGATGTATAGGCTGCGTGCGGATCGTCGTGGTCATCGACGATCAGCGCCTTGGCGAGCGCGGCGGCGCGCGGCGATACGCGGCACAGGCGCGCGGTCCATTCCTGCAACTGCGCTTCGACTTCCTGCGGCGCGCAGAACGCATTGACGATGCCCCACTGCAGCGCGGTCGATGCATCGATCTCCTGCGACAGCAGCACCGCTTCGAGCGCGCGCCCGCGGCCCGCGATGCGCTGCAAGCGGTCGCCGCCCTCCCAGCCGGGAATGGCGCCGATGGAAACTTCCGGAAAGCGCAGGCGCGCGCCGGTGCCAGCGAGCCGCAGATCGCAGCACAGCGCGAGTTCCAGGCCGCCGCCGAAGCACAGTCCTTCGATGACGGCCACGGTCGGGCAGCGCAGCCGTTCGAAGCGCCGGAACACCGCGTTGCCTTCGCCGACCCATTGCGTCGCGAATGTCTCCGGACTCAGCGCCGACCATTCGCGGATGTCGGCGCCGGACGAAAACACGCCGCCCGGCGTGCCGCGCAGCACGACGGCGCGAATGCCGTCGTCCCGGTTGATTTGCGCGATCTGCTCGTCGAGCGCGGCCAGCATCGCGAAGTCGAGCGCGTTGGCCTTGCCCGGATTGCTGAGTTCCAGCACGAGCACGGCATCTTCGCGACGCGAGAGAATGTGTCCCATCGATGGTTCCTCGGTCGTCGTGGTCACAGGCGCGGAACGGAGAGCGCGCCGTCGACGTTGAGCACGCTGCCCGTCGCGAACGCCATCTGTCCGCAGACGAGCGCCGCGACGGCCGACGCGACGTCCTGCGGCGCGCCCCAGCGCTTCATCGGGACGATGCCGCCGGCGATGCGTTCGTCGTAGCGCGCGGCGACGCCTTCCGTCATCGGCGTGCGGATGATGCCGGGGCGCACTTCGAATACGCCGATTGCGAGCGGCGCGAGGCGCAGCGCGAACAGCTTGGTGAGCATGCCCAGCCCGGCCTTCGACATGCAGTATTCGCCGCGCTCCGTCGACGCGAGTTCGGCGCTGACCGACGACACCGAGACGATGCTGCGCGAATCTTCGCTGCCGATCGCGGCCATGTGGCGCGCCACGGCCTGCGTGAGAAAGAACGTGCCGCGCATGTTGATATCGACGACGCGGTCATAGGACTGCTCGTCTACCTCCAGCAGATCGCCGCGCTGCCCGGCCGAGACGCCCGCGTTGTTGACGAGACAGGTGATCGGCCCGCAGTCCGAAACGATGCGCTCGACGAGCGCGCGATGGGCGGCGCTATCGGCGAGATCGTGCCGGTAAAAGCGTGCGCGCGCGCCGTGCGCTTCGACGGCGGCCATCGTTTCGTTCGCGTTGTCGTCATCGATGTCGATCAGCGCGAGATCGAACCCGCGCGTCGCCAGCTCGATCGCGATGCTCGCGCCGATGCCGCGGCGCGCGCCGGTGACGAGCGCGAGCGGCGGGGCGCGGCGCGGCGTCAGTACAGGAGATGAGGTAGCCATTCGGAGAACGCCGGCACGAAAGCCAGCAGCAGGATGGTCACGAACATGATGGCCATGAATGGCAGCATGGGCCGCACAAGATTCACCATTCGGATGTTGGCGACGCCGGTGACGATGAAGCAGGCCGTGCCGATCGGCGGCGTCACGAGCGAGATGCCGACGATGGCGATGGCGAGAATCGCGAAATGGATGTCGCTGAAGCCGGCGTCCTGCGCGATCGGCAGGAATAGCGGAATCAGCAGGATGAGCGCGGGAATGCCGTCGAGCAACGCGCCCAGCAGCCAGAACACGACCACGATGAACACCGTGAAGACGAACTTGTTGCCGGTCAGTTGCGTAGCGAATTCGGCGACCTGCTCGCCGACCGAGTTGTACGCCAGCATGTATCCGAGAATCTGCGCGACGCCGACGAGCGACAGCACGATTGCGCTGGTGCGGCCCGCCTTGATCAGAATGCCGAGCCATGCGCGGTTCGGAATGGATCGCTGCACGAGCGTGATGATCGTCACGTAGGCCACCGCCGCCGCAGCGGACTCGGTCGCCGTGAAGAAGCCCATGAAGATCCCGCCCAGGATGATGATCGGCGCACCGAGCGCGGGGATCGCGAGCATGAACGCGCGGCCGAGCTCGCGCACGCTGAAGTGGACCGGCGCGACCGGCGGCTCGGAGCGCGCGCGATACATGATGATGAGCATCTTCGTGATGCCGACCAGCAGGGCAGGCAGCGTCGCCGCGAGAAAGAGCTTCGTGACCGACATGTTCGCGACCGTCGCCAGCACGATGATCGTGATCGACGGCGGAATCAGAATGCCCGTGCCGGCCGCCGCCGCGATAATCGCGGACGACCATTCCTTGCGATAGCCGGCTTTTTCCATCGACGGCAGCATCGCCGAACTAATCGCGGCGGCATCCGCGTTGACGGAGCCGCTCAAGCCGGAGAAGACCATCGTCGAGGCGACGGCGGAAACGCCGAGCCCGCCGGGCACGCGGCCCACCAGCAGATTCATGAAGTTGACGAGGCGCCCGGCCGAGCCCGAGTGAAAGAGAATTTCTCCGGCGAGGATGAACAGCGGCACGGCGAGCAGCGTGAACGAATCGACGCCGTGATACATCGCCTGCGCGATGTTGGTCAGCGGCAGGCCTTGCATCAGGCCGTCGATGGTGCCGACCGCGCCCAGCGAAGCGATGATCGGCGCGCCGGCGACGACGAATAGCGCGAGCAGTCCGACGGTCAGAATCATTGCGTCCTCGTCTCGGTATGGCCGTGGCCGTGTTGCGCGCTTTCGAGGTTAGCGTGGGCGGCCAGGTCCCATGCGTGCGCCGCGAGATGCAGCAGACCCAGCGCGCTGCCGGCGGGAATCGCGGCGAACGATATCCATTGCGGGATGCCGCTCGGCGTCATCTGGTTGAGCCCGAGCTGCATGAACTGCCAGCCGCCCCAAGTGAGCGCCACGAGCAGGAAGCCCATCAACAGCATCTGCGCGAATGACGCCAGCGCGAGCCATCGGCCGCTCAGCTTGTCTTCGAAGAGTTCGAAAGCGACGTGCACCTTGTCGCGCACCCCGACCGCGATGCCGATGAAGGTCATCCAGATCATCAACGTGACGCTGACCTCGATGTTCCACGAGAGCGAGACGTGGAAGACGAAGCGGGACAGGATGCCCGCAAGAACGACGCAGAAGATCGCGAAAACCAGGACCGCTATCAGCAGGTCTTCGACGCTCGCGAGCACGCGCAACGCCGCAACCTTGTTGATGCTGTCCCGTGGCTCGCGCGAACGCGGATCGGGTTTCATGTCGGGAACCTCCGGCGGTTATCCGAGGGCGGGCAGGTAGGTGCCCAGTTCGGCGAAGTTGGCGCGGTACTTCGTATAGATCGGCTTGACCGCTGCCTGGAACGCGGGAAGATTCGCGTCGTTGAACGCCACGCCGGCCTTCTTCGCTTCGGCCAGATACTTCGCATCGGAAGCCAGCCACAGATCGCGTTCGTGCTGCTGAGCCTGCGCGGCGGCTTCCTTCACGGCGTCCTGTTTCTTGGGGTCGAGCGAGTCGAACCACTTCTTGCTGGCGAGCATCGGATCGATCGAGAAGAAGTGATTCGTGTACGAGTAGTGCTTCGCCACCTCGCTGTGATGCTGCTGAACGAAGAACGTCACCGAGTTCTCCGCACCATCGACGACGCCCTGCTGCAACGCGGAATAGATTTGCGTCGTGTCGAGCGGCGTCGCCTGTGCGCCGAGCTGGTTGAACGTCGCGATCATGATCTGATTGCCTTGCGTACGGATCTTCAGGCCCTTCAGATCGCCGGGTTCGTTGATCGGACGCGTGCGGTTGTAGACGCTGCGCAAGCCCGAGTCGAACCAGCCCAGCAGCACGAAGCCGAGATTGTCGAGGATGCCCGCATAGGCCTTGCCGAGCGCACCGTCCTGAGCCGCGAAGAGCGACTTCCGGTCGGGAAACGCGAAGGGCATCGCGAAGAGTCCGAGACGCTTGTCGTAGCCTTCTAGATCCGCCACGTTGGTCACCGTGACTTCGAGCGTGCCGTTGCGCAGTTGCTCGTTCATGCGCGTGTGGGAGCCGAGCACGCCGTCCGGAAATACGCGCGCGTCGAAGCCGGTCGTTTCCTTCAGACGCTTGGCCATCAGATTCTCGGTGATGACCTCGGGATTGTGGCGGTCGACGACATCGCCGATGCGGATCGTCGGGGTGTCGGCGCTCGCCAGGCGCGGCAGGCAACCCGCGGCCGCCGACGCAGCCGTGAGCATCAAAATCTTGCGGCGAGAAAGCAGATAGTCATGCATGTCTCGGACTCCTATGGGTCTGATGTCCATATTGCATTGCGACGAAAAAGGCGCGAAGAGACGCTGCCGATGCGACTGCGAAAATCTGTTAGATCGATCTACTACAGGGTAAAAGCTGCGCGGATACGGTGCAAGGAGATTTTTATAAGGGAAACCCGAACGGAGCACGTCCGGGTATGAAGCGCTTATTTGCGCGCGCCGCAGGTTCCGCGGATGACGAGAACCGGCTCCGAGACGATGCGCGTGGGCGTGCGCGAAGGCTCCGTCATGCGCTTGAGCAGCAGATCGGCGGCGGCGCGGCCGATGTCGTCCTGCAAGACCTGGACCGTGGTCAGCGGCGGCTCCCAGAGTTCGGCTTCCGGCACGTCGTCGAAGCCTACGACGCCGAAGTCTGTTCCAGGCTCGATGCCGTGGGCGCGCAGTCCGAGCATCACGCCGAACGCGACGATATCGTTGCCGCATACGACGGCCGTCGGCGGATTCTTCAGCGCAAGCAGTTCGGTGATGATGCGCTTTCCGTCGTGACGCGTGAGCGGCGACGGCACGAGCAGCCGTTCGTCGAGTTTGATCTTCGCGTCGCGCAGCGCGTCGCGATAGCCCTCGGCGCGGTCGCTGCCGGTCGACGCGCGCATCACGCCGCCGATCATCGCGATGCGTTTGTGCCCGAGCGAAATCAGATGCGAGGTCGCGAGCGCCATGCCGCGACGATTGTCCACGCCGACGTAATCGGCCTTGAGGCCCGGCACGTAACGCGAAGCGAAGACGCACGGAATGCCCCACGCGAGCACCTGACGCATCTGCGCGGCCGTCGTCGATTCGGTCGGACAGACGATGAGACCGTCGATATTGTGCTGCCGCACGGTATCGAGAAAGCGGCCTTGGCGTTCGAGCGATTCGTCGGTGTTGCCGAGCAGCGTGATGAACCCTTGCGTGCTCAGGCTCGCCTCGATGGAGCGGACGAGCATCGTGAAATACGGATTGGCGAGGTCGTTGACGACGACGCCGACGGTGTTCGTCTGATTGCTGCGCATGCCCGCCGCATGGCGGTTGTAGACGTAGCCTTTGCGCTTGAACGCTTCCAGCACGCGCTCGCGCGTGGCTTCGGAGATGCGCGGGCTGTTGCGCAGCACGAGCGAGACCGTGGCGCGGGACAGGCCGAGATCGTTTGCGATATCCAGCAGCGTGACGGGAGAACCTGGTTTGCCTCGGGTCATTGGAACGGTCGATGAGTCGTATGCCCGGAGTGTATCCGAATCGGCCGCGAGATCCGTCTTCCGGTCAGCCATGCGCGATGCCGAAGAACTCGGCGACGATCTCCGCCTGATTCTCCAGCAGATGACGCCCGAGATGGATGCGGTGGCCGCGTTCCTCGGCCTGACAGAGCAGTTGTGTGCGTTCAGGCTTCATGATGATGTCCGCCACCAGCACGCGGCGGTCGAGCCGGGCGATGTCGAACGGCAACGGATCTCCGGCCGCCATGCCGCACGGCGTCGCGTTGACGACCATATCGACATCCGCGGGACTGGCGCTTCCGGCCGAGACGTTCGCATCGGGATAAGCGTGCGCAAGCTCCGCGATCAGCGCGTCCTGCTTCGCGCGATCCACATCGATCAATTGCAGCGCTTTCACGCCCGCGCGGGACAGCGCATGCGCGAGCGCTTTTCCGGCTCCGCCCGCACCCGCCTGAAACACCGACATGCCGCGCGGCTCGTGGCCCTGTTTTCGCAGTCCGCGCGTGAAGCCTTCGCCGTCGTACATCTCGCCGACCCATTCGCCCGATTCGACGCGGCGCATGCAATTGATCGCGCCCACTTTCCGCGCAATCGGCAGGAGCCGGTCGACGAGGCCGGTCATCGATATCTTGTGCGGCACCGTGACGACGATGCCATCGAGATTGCCGATCGTCTTCAGTCCGGCGATGGCGGTCGCGAGCGACGCGGCGGGAATCTGCATCGGCACGAGCACCGCGTTCACGCCCATGCGCTGGAATATCTCGTTGAAGACGAGCGGCGAGCGCGCTTGCGCAATCGGATCGCCGACGATGGCGAAGAGGCGCGTGTCTCCGGAAACTGCGGCGTTCAGTGCGAAAGTCATGATGACGAGTCCGGGTTGACGATCATGAGTCGATGCTCATCCGACGAGGCGATCAGCGCGTCGATCAGCAGATGCGCATTCAAGGCGCTGCGCAATGACGCGACCGGCTCGATTCCGTGCGTGGCGGCGTCGATGAAATTGGCGATCACGGCCTGATGGGCGTGATGAGAGAAGGCCATCGGGTTCGCGCCTGAACCGAGCGAAGCGGTTTCGCCTTCGTCGAGCGTGGTGCCGTCCATGTACTGCACGACGAGCCTGCCGCCGCCGAGCGTCGCGCTGCCGTTGCTGCCGCTCAATTCGATGCGTTCGGGAAAGCCGGGAAAGATGGCCGTGCTGGCGTGCAGCGACGCGACGCAGCCGCTTCGGTATCGCATGACGCCCGCGACGGTGTCCTCGCATTCCATGCGGTGCGCGCGGCTCGTGATCGCGTAGGCGAACACTTCGTCGGGAAGGCCGACCAGCCACAAGAAAAGATCGAGCGTATGGATGGCCTGCGTCATCAGCACGCCGCCGCCGTCGCGCTCGCGCGTGCCGCGTCCGGGTTCGTCGTAATAGGACTGCGGACGCCACCACGGAACGGCGATGCTCGCGCTGTGGATGTCGCCGAGCGCGCCCGCGTCGAGCAATTGACGGAGCTTGCGCGCTGCGTCGCGCGTGCGATGTTGCAGCACCGCAGCCGCGACGATGCCGCGTTGCTCGCATAGCGCGACCAGCTCGCGCGCGCGAGACGTGGTGACGTCGATGGGCTTCTCGACCAGCAGATGTTTGCCCGCTGCCGCGATCATCGCGCCGAGTTCGAGATGCGTGTTCGGCGGCGTCAGCAGCAGCACGCCGTCGACGTTGTCATCGGCGAGCGCCGTGTCGAGATCGAGCGTGACGCGCGCATGCGGCAATTGTCGGGCGAAAGCGCTTGCGCGTTCCTGCGACCTCGCAACGACATACCGAACGGTCGCGCGGTCCTGCAAGGCCAGCAGACTCGCCAGATGCGGCGCGGATGCCATGCCCGCGCCGACGACTGCGAGCTTGAAACCGGTCTCGTTCATGTCTATTGTCTCCGTTGAAAGACAATAAGGTAGATCGATCTAATTGTCCAGCCGCCGATGACATCGACGGGAAAGATTCACTTGGTGTATTTCGCGAGCACCACGACGGAGAAAGAGTTCATGAACTGTTCGACGCGCTCGAAGCCGCCCGCGTCCTGTGCGAATACCGACAGGCTGTCGACGAGGTGCGTGAGCAGGAAGATCAGGTCTTCCTTCGGCGTGTCGCGCTTCAGCTCGCCGGTGCGGCTCGCATGCTCGACGGCGACTTCGACGGCCGCGTGGATCTCGGTCGTGAAGCCCGCGAGCGCCGCGCGCGCCTCGTCGGTCAGGACGTCGCTTTCCAGGCGCAGCCGGCCAATCAGACTCCACGGCCTGCGCGTCTTGCCGCCGGGATTGTATTTGCGGAACAGATTGCGGTTGTAGGCGACTTCCGCCTGCAGCTTCTCTCGCAGCGACAGCGTTTCGTCGAGCCAGATTTTCTTCTGTCCCGCGGTGGCGCCGGCCACGTATTCCTTCACCACTTCCTCGACGAGACTGTTCTTGTTGCCGAAGTGATAGTGGATGTTGGTGGTCGTGATGCCGAGCTCCTTGGCGATCACGCCAAACGTTGTCTTGTGATAGCCGTGCGCGATCAGGAGCTTCTTCGCCAGATCCTTGATGCTGTCGTACATCGGAGATTTTTTGGGCGCGGCGCTTGTTTTGTCGGTCTTGTCGTTCTGACTCAACGGTTCATCTCGGTGGGGATCGGACTGCCGGCTCGGCCTCGAACGAGGCGAAGCAACGGACGGGGATGCTGCGGAATTTGCGGTCGATTTTACACGACCCCCATTTGTCGATCTCTTCGCCGCCTTCTCCGCAAACGACTGCGCGCGTTCCATTTTTCGCCTCCCGAAAATCTCGTTGCGTAGTGCCCGGAAATGATGTTAATGTCCGCTCAACGTACTTACTAGTAAGTAAGTATAAGGGAATACTCGAATGGGACATCACTGCTTCGGCAGTGAAAAAAAAGGAGGCGCGATGCAGGAACACATGGTGGTGCGCAAACACGGCGCGGTCGCGGAGATCGTCATCAATCGACCGGAGAAGATGAACGCGATCACGCCCGAGATGACGCAGACGCTCGCCGGCATCCGGCAGGACATCGAGCGTGACGAAGCGATCCGCGCGGTGCTGCTGCGCGGCGAAGGCGAGCGCGCATTCAGCGCGGGAAGCGATCTCCATTCGCTCAAGACGTATCGCACGACGTGGGAGTTTCGCGCCCGCACCGATTACGCGATGGTCGTGCGCGAATTCACCAAGCCCGTCGTCGCGGCATTGAAAGGCTGGGTGCTGGGCGGCGGCCTGGAAATGATGCTTGGCGCCGATGTCCGCGTCGCGGGACAAAGCGCGAAGTTCGGCGCGCCTGAAGTGGTGCGCGGTTGGGTCGGCGGCGGCGGTGCGTCGCAAATGCTGCCGCGCCTCATCGGCTACGGGCAGGCCATGCGCCTTCTGCTGACCGGCGACACCATCGATGCGAACGAGGCGCTCCGCATCGGCCTTGTCGAGATGGTGGTCGAGGATGCGGCCGTCGTCGAAACCGCGATGGCGCTGTGCCGCAAGATGGCCGAGTTCAGCCCGATCGCGACGCAGTCGGTCAAGGCGGCCGTGCGCGCATCGCTTTCGATGAGCGTCGAACAGGGCATTCGCTACGAGAACGAGCTGACGTCGCTGTGCTTCGCCTCGGGCAACTACGAGGAGGGCGCCAACGCATTCGGCAATCGCGCAAGCCGGAACTGATTCGCGGACAAGTACGTCACGTCGAACATAACCAGACCAAAGAGAAGCAGGAGACAGCGCCATGCAAGTCGCACATGCGCAGAACGCAGACCGCAGGAACATCCGACGCGCCGTGTTCGCGTCGACGCTCGGCACCATCATCGAATGGTACGACTATGGGCTCTACGCAGCGGCATCGGGCCTCATCATCAACAAGCTGTTCTTTCCGCAGTTGTCGTCGCTTGCGGGCACGCTCGCGGCGTTCGCGACCTTCGCGGTCGGCTTCATCATCCGGCCGGTTGGCGGCATCGTCATTTCGCATATCGGCGACAAATACGGCCGCAAACCCGCGCTCGTGTTCTGCGTGACGATCATGGGCGCGGCGACCGTCGGCCTCGGCATATTGCCGACGTGGCAGCAGGCAGGCGTGATCGCGCCGATCCTGCTCGTGCTGCTGCGCATGATGCAGGGCTTCGGCGCCGGCGCGGAACTCGCCGGCGCAATCACGCTGATCGCCGAATACACGCCGCCGAGCCGGCGCGCGTTCTTTACGTCGATTCCGAACGCGGCCACCAACTTCGGCGTGATGATCGCGATCGCGACGTTCCTGATGATCTCGTACGTGCCGGAAGACATCCTGTTCACGTGGGCGTGGCGCGTGCCGTTCATCCTGTCGCTCGGGTTGTTCGGCGTCGCGATCTACATCCGCTCGAAGCTCGATGAAACGCCCGAATACGTCGCCGCGATGGAGAAGGCGAGCGCGAAGGCCAAGGCCGAGAAAGTGCCCGTCGCGGACCTGTTTCGCAACAGCCGTCGCGAGTTGCTGTGCGGCTTCTTCGCGATGGGCGGCCATCAGGCGCTCAGCTATGTGCTCAATACCTTTGCGCTGAGCTACATGACCAACACGGTCGGCATGGCGAAGGCTGACAGCCTCGTCGTACTGATCATCGCGCTGGGCTTCTCGCTTTTCTGCGCGCCCGTCGGCGGCATGCTCGCGGACAAATACGGCAGCGGCAACGTGTTCGCCGCCGGCGCGATGATCGCGCTCGCGCTCGTGTGGCCGCTCTTCCGCGCCATCGATTCGAAGGACATCGTGCTCGCCACGATCGCGATGAGCGCGGTCTATGGAATCAGCTGGGGCTGCACCTGCGGCGCACAGGGCGCGTTCCTGTCGAATCTGTTTCCGACGCAGTACCGCTTCTCCGGCATCGCGATGTGCCGCGAGTTTTCCGGCGCGCTGATAGGCGGGCCGACGCCGTTCATCGCGACCGCGCTCGTCGCATACGCGGGCGGCAAGCCGACTTACGTGATGGTGTTCCTCGCCGTCTTCTGCCTGCTCACGCTGATCGCGGCGCTGTTCGGCAAACGCCTCTCGCGTCATCGGGACGATCAGCCCGTGTTCCAGGAATCGCATTCGGCAATCTGACGCCGATGCGGGCATCGACGCAAACACAGACAATACCGGAGTAGATGACATGCAAATTTTGACCGCCGACCAGGCTGCATCCCTGCTGAAGGATGGCGATACCTTGATGATCGGCGGATCGGGAAGCGGGCACGCCGTGCCGGAAGCGCTGATCGAGGCGCTCGAGCGGCGCTTTCTCGCGCAGGGCGAGCCGCGCCGGATCACGTCGTTTCATCCGGTCGGCCTCGGCGATCGCGGCGAACGCGGCGCATCGCGGCTCGCGCATACGGGGCTGCTCAAGCGTGTCGTATGCGGCACGCTGGTCGATTCGCCGGCGCTCGCGCAGATGGCGCTGAACAAGGAAGTCGAAGCGTGGACACTGCCGCAGGGCGCGCTCTCGCAGCTCACGCGCGAGATGGCGGCGGGGCGGCCGGGGCTCGTCAGTCATGTCGGGCTGCATACCTTCGTCGATCCGCGCAATGGCGGTGGGCTTCAGGGCGCGCCGAGCGATGACGAACTCGTCAGCCTGATCGAGCTCGACGGCCGCGAGTGGCTGTTCTACAAGCCGTTCGAAGTCGATGTCGCTTTTCTGCGCGGCACGACGGCGGACGAAGACGGCAACATATCGATGGAGCATGAAGCCGTTTTCGCGGACATGCTCTCGATGGCGCAGGCGACGAAGCGCAACGGCGGTGTCGTGATCGTGCAGGTGAAGCGGCTTGCGAAGCGCGGCACCTTGCCCGCGAAGACGGTGAAGATTCCGGGCATGCTCGTCGACGCGGTCGTCGTTCAGGAGGATCAGCCGGTGACGTATCAGACGGCTTACGATCCGTCGTTTACCGGCGAAATGCGTATTCCGCTCGGCGGTTTTCCGCGCCTTCCGCTCGACGAACGCAAGATCATCGCGCGGCGTCTCGCGATGGAACTGAGCATGGGCGCGGTGTGCAACGTCGGCTCGGGCGTGTGCACGGGCATCGGGCTCGTCGCGGCGGAAGAGGACGTGCTGCATCACATCGTGCTGACGAACGAGCAAGGGCTGATCGGCGGCGCGCCCGCGGCGGGACTCGATGCCGGCGCCGCGCGCAACTACAGCGCGATCGTCGACATGCCGTATCAATTCGATTTCTACGATGGCGGCGGCATCGATATCGCGTTTCTCTCGGCGGTCGAGATCGACGCGCAGGGCAGCGTCAATATCAGCCGCTTCGCGAACAAGCTGATCGGCGTGGGCGGGTTCATCAACATCAGCCAGAACGCGCGCAAGATGGTCTTCGGCGGCACGTTCACGGCGGGCAACCTGCAAGTGTCCTGCGAAGGCGGCAAGCTGCAGATCCTGAAGGAAGGCGCGCATCGCAAGTTCGTGTCGAAGCTGCAGCAGGTGTCGTACAGCGGACCTTTCGCGCAGGAGCGCAAGCAGACGACACTCTTCGTCACCGAGCGCGCGGTGTTTTGCGCCATCGATGGCGCGCTCGAACTGATCGAGATCGCGCCGGGCATCGATCTCGAGCGCGACGTGCTCGCGCACATGGCGTTTCGCCCCGTCATCTCGCCCGATCTCAAGCTGATGGACGAGCGACTCTTCCGTCCCGAACCGATGGGCCTCGATGCCGTGATGGCGTCGCAAGGCTGGCCGTGTCATCCGCGGCTTGCTGAGTTAGCGGGGGGCGAGCGGTGAAGCGCGAGTTGCAAGCTCTTCGAATCGATGGATCGACGCGCCTCTTCGGCATCGTCGGCAGTCCGGTGACGCAGGTGAAGACACCGCAACTGATGAACGCGCTCTTCGACGCAAGCGGCATCAATGCGACATGCCTGCCGTTCGATGTGCCCGTGAACGTGTTCGAGCCGGCCGTAGCCGGACTTCAGGCGCTCGGCAATCTCGATGGCCTGGTCGTCACCGTGCCGCACAAGGTGCGCGCGATGGCGATGGTCGACGACATGTCGGACACGGCGCGGCGCGTCGGCGCGATCAACGTGATGCGGCAGCAGCCGGATGGCACCTGGTACGGCGATATGTTCGACGGCACAGGCCTCGTGCAGGGACTGACGCGACTCGGCTTCGAGGTTCGCGGCCAGCGCGTGAAGCAGCTCGGCGCGGGCGGTGCGGGCGCCGCGGTCGCGCACGCGCTGGCCGAGGCGGGCGCGGCGAGCATCGCGCTGAGCGATCCGCAGCGCGAGCTGTCCGAGCAGTTGTCGGCGCGACTGAACCGCTTCTATCCGGATTGCGAGGCTCGCGTCGATGTCGATCCGGCGAATGTCGCGGGCATGGATCTGCTCATCAACTGTTCGCCGGTCGGCATGAAGCCGGGCGATGGCATGCCGGCTTCCTTTGGCGCATTTTCCGAAGCGATGCAGGTCGTCGACATCATCATGACGCCCGCCGAAACGCCGCTGCTGAAACATGCGCGGCAGTGCGGCTGTCGCGCGACCAACGGACGGCCGATGATCGACGGGCAGCTCGCGGCGTTCGCGACGTTTTTCGGCATCGACATGCCCGCAGCGTTCCCTATCCTTTTCGACGCGCCTATCCGGACCTGACTACCATGCATATCGTTCTTCCGACCGCTTCCGGCGAGTTCGAAAACTACACGCTCAAAGGCGATCCGATCGGCGGCGCGCCGGCGGGATCGACATTCAACCGCATCGCCTATTCCGCCGCGCACGTCGTGGCCGATCCGCTTCGCAGCGGCGAACTGAATCAGCCCGCCGCACTCGACTGGGCGCGCACGATCGAATATCGGCGATATCTGATCGGCCAGGGGCTCGGCATCGCGGAGGCGATGGACACCGCGCAGCGCGGCATGGGCCTCACATGGGACACGGCGCTCGAGCTCATCGAGCGGACGATGCAGGAAACGCGCGACATGGCCGGTGCGCGGATCGCGTCGGGATGCGGCACGGATCATCTTCCCGCGCAGTCGGCCACGTCGTGCGGTGACGTCATCCGCGCCTATGCGACGCAGCTCGAAGCGATTCAGCGCACGGGCAGCCGGGTGATCCTGATGGCAAGCCGCGCGCTCACCCGCGTGGCGCGAAGTCGCGATGACTATCTGCGTGTGTATTGGCGAAGTGCTCGCGATGTGCGACAAGCCCGTGATCCTTCACTGGCTCGGCGACATGTTCGATCCGGAGTTGAAGGGATACTGGGGCAGCGACAATCTCGACGAAGCAGCCGACGCGTGCCTGACGGTCATCACGGAGAACGCTGGCAAGATCGACGGCATCAAGATTTCCCTGCTCGACGATGCCCGCGAGATTGCCTTCCGGCGACGCCTGCCCGAAGGCGTCAGGATGTATACGGGCGACGATTTCAACTATCCGTCGCTCATCAAGGGCGATGCAGAAGGTTACTCGCACGCGTTGCTCGGCATCTTCGATGCGATCGCGCCGGCTGCATCGCAGGCGCTCGCGGCGCTCGCTGCAGGCGATCTCGCGCGATACGAGCGGGTTTTCGCGCCGACGGTGGCGCTCTCGCGCCACATCTTTCGCATGCCGACGCAGTACTACAAAACGGGCGTCGTCTTTCTCGCCTACCTGAACGGATTTCAGCCGCATTTCTTCATGCTCGGCGGTCACCACGGCGCACGTCCGCCGGTTTATCTCGCGGACGTGTTCCGTCTCGCCGATAAGGCCGGCCTGCTGCGCAATCCCGATCTCGCGGTTCAGCGAATGCGGCTCGTCATGCAGACGCTCGGACTTTGAACGCCGACTTTCTTGAAGGCACATTACAAGGACAGATGGAAGACATGACCCAATTACAGAACGAAGAAGCCGCCGTACAGCGCGGGCGTTTGCTCGCGCCGGGCATGTATGACCTGAACGACCTCGAGATAGGCGATCATTTCGTCACGTCCGGCATGACGTTGACGGAAGCGCATATTGTCAATTACGCGGGTGTATCGGGCGATATGTACGACATCCATCTCGACGATGTGGCCGCGCAGCAGGCGGGATTTTCCGGCCGGATCGCGCACGGACTGCTCGGCCTCGCGCTCACCGATGGTCTGAAGACGCGCTCACCGGTGCGCATGAGCGCGCTGGCGACGTTGGGATGGAACTGGTCGTTTCGGGCGCCGCTTCATATCGGCGATCGCATTCAGGTCGAAATCGAAGTCGTCGGTAAGCGGGTGACGAAGCGCATCGACCGAGGAATCGCGACGCTGAAGCTGCGCGTGCTGAATCAACTGGGGAACGTCGTGCAGGACGGGGAGACGCTGCTGTTGATGCAGAATCGGGCTTAGTTTTCTCAAATATTCGATACGCGCGACGATTGCCCATCAGCGGGCGTTAACGATCATCGTTTGACCGAAGCTCGGGCGGTCGAGCCCGATGCGCGCAACCAGTTGTGTCATGACCTCCCGCTCCGCACCGCCTCTGCGAGCACGAGCAACGTGCAGAATTGCAGTTTGGGTGCGCGTCACTGCGATCGCTGCGATCGCTGCTTTAACCTGGACATGCTAAAGGCTCGGTGCAGTTTCCATGTCGAGCGGCCCCACCTCCGATCAGTGCCGCAAGCGTCTTCGGACCATTCCTAAATGACAATGACGTCGCTCCGAGCGACGGAATATTAGGTCACAATCCCCTGCTAAATTATCCCGATTCGGAATGCCAAGCGATTGCGCGATGCAATCCTCGGGTCGTTAAAACGTCTACCTAAGTTGTCGTCGAAGTGGCGCTTAGCAGGGAGAGTGCTTTCGCATGTCAATGGTATTGCCAAGTCAGGCCTACGGCCTCCAGTTGAAGCCCCACCCCGCGCCCATCTCAGTATTGAGCTTCAATGGCGAGGCGCAAATTAGCGCGCTCTACAAGTTCAATATCGAATTTACGAGCCCTGTCGCCGATATTCCGATGGATCAGGTCGTTGGGCGGTCTGCGGTGTTGACCATCGCCCCCATCGATCCTCAAGAAGCTTATCTGCGGCAGATGTTCGGTGAACGATGGAAGGACTTCAGCAAGGCGCCGGAGCCTAGCGTCACGCATGGCGTCATTGACAGGTTTGAGACGCTCGGCACATCGACCGATGAAACCCGGTATCGCGTCACCCTGGTGCCGAAGATCGCGGAATTGGCGAGAGGCCGCACATGCCGATTGTTTCAGAAGCAATCGGTCGTCGAGATCATCACCGATACGCTGCGCCACTACGATTATCGCCTCGGTGTCGATTTCGATTTCAAGAGTCTGCGCGGCACGTATAAGCGGCTCGAATACGAGACTCAGTTCTACGAGACCACGTTCGCGTTCATTCAGCGCCTCTGCGCCGAAGCGGGCATCTGGTTTCGCTTCGAGCAGAAGAGCGATCGGACGGTGATCATCTTCGGGGATGATCTGGATGCGTATGCCCGCAAGCAGCGGGTGGTTCCGTATCGCAGCCACTCGGGGCTGGAAAGCGTGGGTGCCGAATCGATCCGTTCGCTCAGGACGATCACGCAGCGCGTGCCCGAGGCGGTGCAACTGAACGACTACAACCATCGTCAGGCGGACGTCAATCTGTTGGTCGAGGAGAACACCGCGCGCGCGGACAAGACCACCGATGGTGTCGATGGGACGTGGGGCGAGCATTACGAAACGCTGGAGGAAGGTCGCCAGATCGCGCGTCTGCGCCATGAAGCGCACATCGCCACGCAGATCAGCTATCGCGCTCGGGGCAATCCGTTCTCGCTCGAAGTGGGCGAGGTGATCAGGCTGGACGTGAATCCCAAGGATGCGCCCAACGGCCTGCTCGTTACGTCGATGCGTTGCGGCGGCGGCCGGGGCGTGTCGTACTGGAACACTTTTCGGGCGATCCCGGCGGATCGCAAGTGGCGCACGAGCATCGACGTGATCGAGCGTCCCAAGGCCGAAGGCATCTGGCCGGCCAGGGTGGATTCTCCCGGCAACTATCACTATGGCTATCTCGATGAAAAGGGACGGTATGTCGTCAAGATGCCGTTCGATCTGGACGAGTGGAGTCCGGGGGGCGCGAGCCGTCCTATTCGTATGGCCAAGCCTTATGCGGGGGCGGACTACGGTCATCACATGCCGTTGATCCACGGCACGGAGGTGGCGCTCATCTTCACGGCACAGGATCCGAATCGGCCCGTGATCGTGGGGAGCTTGCACGACAGCCTGAATCCGGATCTGGTCAACAACCTGAACAACACCCGAAATCTCATCCGCACGGCTGCGAAGAACGAACTTCGCATGGAGGATAAGGAGAATTTCGAGCACATCCATTTGACGACGCCGTATCAGACCAGCGAACTGAATCTGGGGCATATGGTCGATGGGCAGCGCAAGGAGCGTGGGCGGGGGGCGGAGTTGCGTTCGGACGAGCATGTGGCGGTCCGGGGTGGAAAGGGAGTGCTGCTGTCAGCGGAAGTGCAGCAGAACTCGAATGGCCAGCAACTCGCGATGCAGGACGCCGATACTACGCTCAGTCAGGCCCGGGATCTGTTGCGCTCGCTTAACGATTCCGCCAGCACTGCTAAGGCATGGCTCGCAGAGGTCGACCAGCAACGTTCGCTCATCGAGGAGAAACTGACCAAATTGGGGAGGTCAGTGCTTGTAGCGACCGCGCCGGACGGCATTGGTGTTGCCAGCGGACAGCAACTACAGCTTGCGTCGCGCAAGCAGATGTTCGTTACTTCAGGCGAGGGTCTCGACTTTGGCGCATTGAAGCGCATAACTGCCGCTGCCGGTGAAGCGATTTCATTCTTCGCGGCAAAGTTGGGAATCGGTTTGTTTGCCGCGAAGGGGAAGGTGCAGATACAGGCGCAGAGCGACGCGATGGAGTTGTTGGCCATGCAAGGCATGGTTGTGAGTTCCTCAGATGGCGAGGTAACGATAACCGGGCGCAAGGGTGTGACGATCGGTGATGGTTCGGGAGCCTATATCAAATTGATGGGCGGTAGAATCATGCTTGGTAGTCCTTCAGGTGAGATAGAGATAAAGGGGGATCTGACCATCGCTGACGCCGACGGCGGAAGCTTCACATTCCCGTCCTGGTCAAGCACGCCGGTGCAGGACATGAAGAACCCGATTTCCTTTGGATTTTCTGAATAAGAATCGAGATGGCAACATCAGCAACTGCTGCAAGACCCGCTTCGGCGCCGCAACCTGCGTCTGCACCCCAGCCCGCTTCAGGTGGCCAACGCAGTGCGCCTGCAGTCCCTCGTAACGCACCGCAAGCGACGCCGCCCGACACAAAGGTCAAGAAGTTGTCGTTTGCCTTCCCGTTCCTGAAGAAGGGGCAGAGGGATACGGATGCGGCAGTCAGGTTCACCGACGAACACGAGATTTACCAACTGCTCTCGGAGAAGGAACCCGGCGGAACCTTCTTGGTGAGTAAGAAAGGCTTTTGGCACGGCGGTATCCACATCACCGACAGCGGCGCGGGCAGCAAGCTGGATTTGAAGCAAGGCGTGCGATGCATTGCAGATGGCCACGTCATTGCATACCGGGTGGACCGGACTTATCCGGTGAGCCAACTCGGAAACGTGCAAGCGCCCTATAGCACCGGATTCGCTTTGGTTCGCCATTCGATGGAGTTCCCGAAAGGCACGAAGCTGACTTTCTATAGCCTGTACATGCATCTGCAAGCGTACGAGGAGTATGAGCGCGATACGGGCAAGGCCAAACCGGCGTATCTATCTGCGCTTGCTCAGTACAAAGTCACGTCCTATGCGCGGGACAAGGCAGCTCCGAGCCGAACCGGTCAGGCGCCAGATGCTAGTCAGCAAGGTTTGAGAATCCGCAGCGCTCCGAAGACGAGCCGTGGAGCACGTCCGGCGCTTGGCATTCTGCCCCAAGGTGCGTCTGTGAGTATTGGCGAGCGGCAACATGGCTGGGGCAAGATCACGGACGCGCATGGTGCGCAACCGTACGCGGCCCAGGTGGGCGATGCTCCGCCCACCACAGTAGTGGGCGGTTGGATATTTCTGGGTAGCGAGAACGGTGGTCCGGTGGTGCAGGAAATCATGCCTGACGATGCCTTCGATCGCGTCATGGTTACGTTGTTGGCCGGTGGAGCAGACGACGCGAATGCGCAGGGCATCGCCGTGAAAGCGGGCGAATTGATAGGCCATCTTGGCCGCTTTGATTCATTGAATGCGAATCCGCCGTCCGCCACGAAAATGGCGCACATCGAGGTGTTCTGTGACGACAGCGTCAAATCGTTCATTGAGCAAAGCAGGACGTGGGTCGCGTCCCACAGCGCGCATCCCGACGAGTGGAAGCGGCTGGGGCTTTCTTCCGAGCCGACGCTATTGCGTATCGCGGAGGGGACTAAGCTCTATCGCAACGCGGAGCAGGCGGGTAGTGAACCGCCGGTGACGGGCGTGGTGCAGCGGTGGTCACTGGCCGAACTGGCGCGGGATACGAACAAGCGACACGCTGAAGCGACGGCGGATCGCAACGGACGAAAGATGAACTGGTGGCGCGTTGGCAGCGCGGATCAG
>Ga0182736_1000726_pt1 | contig 42474 bp, 33 predicted proteins | sample eDN5th30CKraftBY_FD_128882 | JGI IMG/M metagenome (GOLD analysis project Ga0182736, IMG submission 128882) | Enriched backyard soil microbial communities from Emeryville, California, USA - eDNA 5th pass 30_C Kraft BY (version 2) (version 2) | ecosystem: Environmental > Terrestrial > Soil >... | reverse complement strand
GAGAACCGTAAACGGCCTGTGGGGCCTCATCGGCAAGCTCGTCGACATCTTCCAGCCAAGCGAATGCGCCAATTACTTCAGCTCGTGCGGATATGATCCAGATTGATCGGAAACCGCTCTAGGGAGAAATGCGGATCGTCAGGATCAGCGCTGACGCGCGGGTCCGGCGTTTGTCCACGCCAGCTGTCCTTTTCTGTCAAACTTTGAATCCGATCCCACAGGTGCTGTTCGAAACGTGGTTCGTCGAGATCTTCTGGTCCCTCGAAGATCACCGCAAAGCTCGTGAAAAGCGTGGGGTCTTGTTGATAGCGCCACGCGAATTGCAGCAGCTGGTCATGGATGTCGACATCATTCCACGCGCTATCGATGCTGCGGGCAACATAGGTGGTCAGTTGTCCCTTTCCCAACGCGGACTTGGCGCCGACGCAAGGATAGGATGGGTCCCGGATAAACTCTTCCAGGGCACTTTGTGGATTAGACAGCATGTTGCTTCGGGGGTTGTTGAGACTGCGTGGACAACGGTTCGACCACGATCCCGTTCCATTCGCCCTGAAATCAGGCGCACAGACGATACTTTCCGCATCCGACCGAGGCAGGCGCTTGGCGCATTGTTCCTGCAGTTTTTCTCTGCAACACTGCCCTCTGGTTTTGAAAAGGGAGAGCAATGAAATTTTTCTCGTTTGGTGCCATTGTATCTGCTGTCGTGATCTCGAGTTCGTCCCTGGCGCTAGCGTCCGGACTTTCCGAGGGAACCCGCTCGCAACTTGCCGGTCACATCGCCAAATATGAGCCGCGAATGACGGAGGTTGCCCACCAGATCTGGAGCAACCCCGAGCTCGGCTATCTCGAAACCGCTACGGTAGATGCACTTACCGGCGAACTCGAGCAGAACGGCTTTGAGATCGAGCGCGGCGTCGGCAATATTCCAACGGCATTCGTCGCCACGGCTGGCTCAAAGAGCGGCCCGGTAATAGCAATCCTTGCAGAGATGGACGCACTTCCCGGCTTCTCGCAGGATTCCATTCCGGTTCAGCAGGCAGTTGAAGGTATCGAAAGCGGCCATGCATGTGGCCATCACCTTTTTGGCGCAGGATCCGTCGCTGCGGCAATCGCTATCTCCAAATGGATGCAGGAGAACAACGTCGAGGGTCAGGTCCGTCTCTACGGAACCCCGGCTGAGGAAGGCGGATCCGGTAAGGTCTACATGGTCCGCCAAGGTTTGTTCGACGACGTCGACGTCGTCCTGCATTGGCATCCCTCAGACCAGAACTCGGCCAGCCAGGGCCGTTCGTTGGCGAATGTCAGCGCCAAGATCCGATTCCGCGGTGAATCGGCTCACGCGGCAATGTATCCCGAGCGAGGACGTTCCGCCCTCGATGGCGTCGAAGCCATGCATCACATGATCAACCTGATGCGCGAGCACATCCCTCAGGAGACCCGCGTCCACTACATCGTCTCGAACGGTGGAGCAGCGCCCAACGTGGTGCCGGATTTTGCCGAAAGCTACCTCTACGTCCGTCATCCGAACCCGGCTGTCGTGCAGGATGTAATGGAACGCATCGAGAAGGCGGCCGAAGGAGCAGCACTCGGAACCGGGACCGAGTTTTCAGTCGAACGCATGAGCGGTGTCTATTCGGTTCTCCCGAACGACACACTCGGCCGCGTCCTGGACAGCAATCTGCGTACAGCACGGCAGATCGAATGGAACGATGAGGAAATCGGGTTCGCAACGGAGCTGCAGAAGACGTTGCGCGCAACCCCGCCCCTCAGCAAGGTCGGAGAGGTTGAGGAATATTCCTTTGGCGAACAAGGCTATTACTCGACAGATGTTGGCGACGTGAGCTGGGTCGCACCCACCGTGGGACTAGGGACGGCCACCTGGGTGCCGGGTACTGCCACGCACAGCTGGCAGGCCGTTGCGGCTGGCGGCATGTCGATTGGATACAAGGGAACACGGCTGGCTGCGGAAACACTGGCATATACCGCGGCGGAACTCCTGCAGTCACCTGAGCTGATCGAGAAGGCCAAAGCCGAGTTCGATGAAGCACGGGGTGCCAACTTCTCCTACTCAGCCCTGCTCGGAGAGCGCGAGCCGCCTTTGGATTATCGCGTTACCAAATAATCCGCGGAACCAGGGATCGAATGTGGCGGGTTGCACTGGATGCAATCTGCCACTTCGACGACGGCCCTACGTCCAACGCGCCTAAAGATGAAAATCACCGGAGGACTCCGGCTGGTAGATCACCTTCTCGATCACCACGCGTCGCGTACGCTCGGCAACCATACAGTCGATGGCCTCGCCCTCCTGGTATCCCAGAATTGCGGTGCCGACATCGGAAAGGACGGAGAGTTTCCCGGAACGCTCGTCGGCATCCTGCGGATAGACCAGTGCCACCTGCGCCCGCTCATCATCCAGGCGCAGCATGACCTCCGAGTTCATCGTCACAACATTTTCGGCAACCTGCTGGGGGCCGACAACTATGGCTCTCTCGATTTCGTGTTCGAGTTCGATGCTGGTGACAACTTCAAGCCCCATCAGGCTTTGAAGCCGGACCTTGTCGATCTCCGTCACGTAGATGTCCCCACGATCTGCCATTGCACCTTCGCGCAGGAGCTGCAGATACCGGACGGCCGGCATGGAAAGGGAATTGAGCGTTGGCGTTTCCGGCCCAAGAATAAAGCCGCAGCGTTGAAAACTCTTCATCGAGCGCGCATTGCAGGGGTGTATCTTGGCAATGACGCACTCGGCTCTCATATCCAGGAACGCAAATTTCAGACCTTCGCGGATGGTACTGGCGCCAAGCCCCCGACCCCAGGTGTCATGATCGCCAATGACCAGGACGATCTCGCACTGACCGCCAGCCTTGACCAGGCGGACAAAGCCCACCGGGACGTCATTGCGGTCGTAGGCCATGAAGAAGCGGCCACCCTGATTGAACAGATGGGTGAGGATCGGCATTGGAGATCGGTCGATAGCCTGCGCGATGAACCGGGATACACTGCGGGAGTCGCTCAGAAAGCGAATGACGCGTTCATCTTCCAACCAGTTCATCAGGATCTGGGCATGCGTCCGAGTGATCTCGGGTCGCAGCGATACAAAAGGCTTTTTCATCTTTCGCCACCGTGGTCGCAAGAATGAAAGCCTGTCACGGTTGCTGCCGTGCTGGTTCTTTCGGTGAGGGTTAAATTCGAAGCCACGCCATACAAAGATCCACCCTAGAAGGCCAGCCTTGCCATCTAGCTTCGATTTCATTTTCCATTTGCAGCCATAGATTGATCACATTTCGGAACCCTGCGCCTCGATTGAAGTTTGCCCCTAAACAGCAGGCAGGAGGCTCAAGATGCGATACTTTTTGGCAATGTTGACCGGATTAGTAGCCACACTGGGTGTGTTCGCGGGTGGCGTAGCATTTGCGGTGGCCTACTTGTCCGCTGAACCGGTCGCGGACCAAAATCTGAGTTCGGCATCGTCCGTGGTCTTATCGACCACTCCGCGAAAGATCAACCCGGCCGATCAGGATTACGAACGGATCGCAAGCATCTTGCCGCCTGATACTCTGTCCGCCAGCCAGGTGGCTGAACTCCTGCAAGAGGACAGGACCGATCAAATGACCACCGCTTCCACGACACGTGAGGAAGCACCCAAGGTTTCGTTGAGCCGCGAACATGTGGCGTGGTGCAGCAAGCGCTATCGCTCCTACCGTCCGGAAACCAATAGTTACAGATCCTACAGCGGTCGCAGCAGGGAATGCGTATCTCCCTATGATACGAAGACCGTGATTGTGTCTGTAGAGGCTGATGCCCCCTACCAGGAAGCTTCCGTGGTGGAACCCTATCGGAACGATGCTTCAGCTTTCGCCATGAGCGCAGACCACGTCTCATCGTGCTTTGCCCGGTACAACTCGTACCGCCCTGAAGACAACACGTACCAGCCTTATGGCGGCGGACCGCGTGTTCAGTGCGAGTAAACTTGATCATCCGCAGATATGCGCCGTGGACCTTGGCAACCCATTTGGACCGCGTAAACACCACGTCCGCAAGTTTGCGTACTCAGTGAGCCAAAGCTCGCTTCGGTTCAGTCGATGTCAGAAAATCCGGAACCTTGGTTGCGGATATCGGGGGACTGAAGAGATACCCCTGAACAATGCTGCAACCACTGGCTTTCAGGTAACGCACCTGTTCCCAGGTTTCGACACCCTCGGCCACTGTCTGGATCCCAAGTCGCTTTGCCATCTGAACGACAGCGTCGATCACCGTTGTGGCCTTGAGGTCCGTGGAGTCGATTTTCTCGATGAAGGACCTGTCGATCTTGATGACGTCGACTGGCAGTTGCTGAAGGTGGGTCAAGGAAGCATAGCCCGTTCCGAAGTCATCCAGCGCCACAAGCGCACCCCAGTCCCGCAGCGCCTGAAGCTCGCGTGATACTTCGTGTCCGAAGTCGCCGATCAGCACTGTTTCGGTCACTTCAAGTTCGATGTGATCGAGCGTCACCCCACTCTGCTCGGCCAGTGACCGCACTCTTTCACTCAGTCCCTGCTGCCTGAAGTCGCCGCCCGACAGGTTGATGGCGATCCGCCCGACGTCGATGCCTTGCGCGTGCCAACTTGCAAGGTCCGACAGAACCTTCGAAAACATCCTGTCGGTGAGTTGCACACCGATTTCCGCGTCAGAAAATGCAGCCGCGATTTCCGATGGAGGCAATATGTGGATGCTCTCCTTGCGTATGCGCAGGAGCGCCTCCCACCCGATGATGTCGCCTGTCTGGAGATCGATCTTCGGCTGGTAATAGGGAACCACCCGATCCTCTTCCAGCGCCAGCTTTGCCGCAGCCAACATGCCGGCTCGCCGTTCCGATGCGTCCCTCAGCGAAGGATCGAATTCGACCACCGTTCCCGGAACGCCGCTCTTGGCGGCGTAGAGCGCAAGGTCGGCAGCAATCAGCAGGTCGGCAATCTCCTCGCCGTCGCGTGGCCAAAGGGCCACGCCAGCGCAGTGGCGGATCTGGACATGCATGTTCTGGAAGGAGATTGACTTCCCCAGGATAGCGCCGATCCTGGCCATGGGTTCGATGTAGTCCTGGGGGGATGAAAGATTGGGGAGGATGATCGCAAATTCGTCTCCTCCAAGTCGGGCAATGGTGACGTCCGGCGCCACACAGGCCCTCAGGCGCTTTGCGGTTTCCTCAAGAATATGGTCGCCTGCGGAATGACCGAGCGTGTCATTGACCTGCTTGAAATCGTTGAGATCAAGCACGATGAGTGCAACGAACTTGCCCGTGTCCCGGGCGGCGTCAATCGCCGCCTTCTTTCTGATGCGAAACAGGGTGCGGTTGGGCAGCTTGGTCAGCGGATCATGGAAGGCTGCCCAGTTGAGCTCGGCTTCAGCCCTTTTCTGCTGCGTTATATCCAGCATGGATCCGACAAGGCGCGTCGGCTCTCCGCTACCACTGCGGACGATGACACAGCGGGTGCGGACGTCGATCCAGTCTCCGGATGCAATCAGAAAGCGGTATTCCTCGCTCCAGGAATCCGCACCATTCTTAAGCGCATGTCCCTGGCTTGCCAGCACGCGCGGCAGATCGTCCGGATGAATGTGCTCAAGCCACCACTCCAGGCCAGTTTGTTGGGCGAGTTCGGGATAACCCAGAACATCCATGTAAGCCCCGCTCCAGGTGGCTTGCTGGAGATCGAACGACCACTCCCAAATGACCTCGTTGGTGGCAAGCGCTGCAAGGCGGTAGCGCTCCTCGCTGTCGCGCAGAGCAAGCTCGGCAACGACCTGGTCGTGCACGTCTTCCAGACTGCCGTACCATGCCAGAATCTTTCCGCTCCCATCACGCCGTGGGCGGGCTCTGGCCCGGAACCAGCGATAATTGCCTTCGGCAAGGCGAACGCGATAACGGACGTCGAGGCCCTCATCTCCTCCCCTCAAGAGAGCCCTTCTCCAGATCAGCGTTGTCGAAGGAAGATCATCAGGATGGAGATAGGTCATCCAGTGATAGCCTATGGCGCTTTCCGGCGACTGTCCCACCAGGTCGCCCCATCTGGGAGCAACCTCGGTAATATTGCCGTCGGGATCCGCCACCCAGGCGATTTGCGGGCTTAACTCGACGGTGGCGCGATGGTGCCTCTGGCTCTCCTTGAGCTCGGCAAGCGCTTTCTGAAGCTGAGCGTGCTCTTTCGCGATCGTGCGAGCCGCCCGGTCTGCTTGCAGCGTATAGACGATCACCGCCGCAAGAAGGATGAGGAACGCCGTAACCACCGCCCAGGCCAACTGCGCACCGGACGCGGTCCAGTCCAGATCCGGCGAAGGATCGCCGGGCAGGACGGTGACACCGCTCATGGCCACAAGATAGGTTACTAAGACTGCGAAGAACAGCATCACGGCGGCAGGCCAGGCGAAGACCTCATCTCTGAACCTGACCAGAAGATTGCCGCCACATCCGGCCAGCACTATCCCGCACGCCGCTGCCACGACGACGACCACCAGATTGGTCTCAACGATGCTTCCAGGCACCCGCAACGCGTTCATGTTCATGAAATGCGTGACGGCTATGCCTGCGCCAACCCAAGCTCCGGCCAACGTCCCCCTGTCGCGTCTTGAAAGAACGGTAACGCCACCGATCATTATCAGACTGGCGGATATCACCAAGGAAAGTGCCGTGAAGAGTAGATCAAAGCGGGGGTTGAGATCAGTTCTGAATCCGAGGAGCGCTGTAAAGTCCGTAGCCCATATGCCAAGGCCAATGATCGAACCGGCAAGCACCAGCCAGAACAAGCGGCTTGCCCTGGGGTGCGGCTTCATGCTGTGCTGAGCAATTGCAACGCCAGTCAGGCTCGCCAGAGCACAAATACCGATAGCCAGCGCTACGAACCGGAAATCGTGGTCTATGGCTACGATCTCGTAAAGACTGAACATCAAGCGGCTACACTCTGGCAGGGTTCTTGCGTAGCCATTGCCGGCACGTCGTTCTACTACTTTAAACGCTGCGCAAACATAGCCAAGGTCAATCTACTGAAACCAGACTTTCAATGCTAGCTGCCATAAGCTGGCTACCACCAGATGTCGAACAGGTTTGACGCTCACTGCCCGTTCAACTGGTTGCGTAGATCGGCCAACGCTCGGATGGCATCACGATTGCCGGTTCCGGCAGCGGCTTCCAGCACACGGCTCGCATCCCCCAGCCGATTGAGCTTCATATACGCATACCCCCGGAGAACCATGAGGTCCACTCGTTCCGGTGCGATCTGCGCGCGCTGGTCAAGCGCGAGGAGCGCTTCCGCATAGCGTCCACGTTCAAACGCTCCAAGGGCACGCTCGGCCAATATGCTGGTCTGCAACTCGATCGTACGGGAGGGTTCCTGACGCGCCTTGGTTGCAGCGACTGCCGCCTCGTTCACCAGCCCGGCCCGCAGATAGGCAAGACTTTGACCATAGGACGCATCGCTTCGCACACGGTCAGTCCGGCTGCGGAGTGCCACTTCAAACGCATGCGCGGCTTCCAGCGGACGGTTCAGGTCCATCAGGCACCAGCCGCGCGCAAGAGCAGCTTCGGGCGCGAGTGTTTCAGGATGGACGAAATCCGAACAACCGCGGCGATTGGAGGTCGAAGAAGAGCGCGTCTGCGTCGCTCTGGTGGCAACTTGCGGTGCACTTGTGCTTGGGCGCGGGGGCGCCGCGCTCGTATCTCGAACCCTGACGTCGGGTGCAGGTTGAACCGTCTGTGGCGCTGGGGCGGCTGTTTGTGGGGCAGCGGTAGCCGTCTGCGGCGGCATCACCATGGGAGCGGTGGTCGCCGGAGCCTGTGCCTCGGTTCCGATCAATTGGATACGTTCGGACCGACCCTGCCACCGCTGCTTCAACGCTGTGAGCTCGGCCGTCTGACCCAGCTGGAAATAGCTGACGCCAAGACCATAGGCGGCTTCCTCATCATCGCTCTTCCATTGCAGAGCGAGGTTGAACCAGGCCTTGGCGGTTTCGTGCTGCTGCCATGCACGGGCGTACCAGCCCAGCTGATTGGCGGCGATGACATCTTTCGCGGCCGCGACTTCAGTCACGATGCGGCTCAGAACATCGGGGCTCAGAGCCGGACGAGGCTCGGTGCCAAGAAGGTTTGCCACTGCGGCAAGATAGACGCTTCGACTGTCGTCATCATCAGCGCGCCACCGGTACATGATGCTTTCAGCGTCTGCGAACTTTTCGCGTTCAATCAGGACGAGCGCGATACCTCTCGCGGCCGAAGCCGTCTGTTCGGCGTCGAACGCCTGACGGAACCATTTTTCCGCCGGGTCGATATTTTCGCGCCGCAGGTAGTACCAGCCAAGAAGCAGTGCGTCCGAGGCTTTCTTTTCGCGTTCAGCCAGCTGCTCGAGCCTGGTGAGCTGTTCAGCCGGCACGACAACCTTCTCGTCTTCGCCCGCCTCCGCCACGACGGCACGCGCAAGATCGTCTCGGAACGGTTCAAACTCGCCGACCCCTGCCGTCTTCCGCTCGAGCTTCAGCAGTTCGTCAATGTGGGACCTGGAGAGGTTCTTGGAGGCGTTCTGGATTGTAGCAAGCCGCTCGTTCGGGTTCTCGCAATTCGTCAAAACATATCGGTACGTGTCGAACGAGCGCTGTTCCCGGTTGGTTTGCGCAAAGGCTTCCGCAACACGCCAGAGCACATCGACTTCACTGCACGTGAGCAATTCCGACTTTTCGGATGCGACCTTGATGACGGTGTCATACTGCTTGAGGTCCGAAGCATTGATCAGGCGTTCGCGCGCCTCGGCCAATTCCAGCCGGTCAATGAGATCCGCCGGCGGGCTCCACCCACTGTCAGCGGATTGACGCTCGGCAATCTTCTGGCGCACCTCTGCCAGCCTGCCTTGCGAATAGAGGTCCCAGATTGCATCCAGTTCCGGATCCGTCTGAGGTGGGGCACTCAGGAGATCAGTAGGCGGAACCCAATCGGGGTAGAGTGCGCGCAACCGGGCGATTTCGATTTCCAGGCGCCGGGTGTCGCCTTGCCGGGCGAAATAGCGCAGGGCGGATTCATCGACCTCCGGTGTTGCTGCGGGTGCCGAAGGTTCAGCCTGCGCGAGGATCAAGTCCCCTGTGTCATCCGTTGCAACCTCAGGATCGCTTCCAAGCGACATAGGTGCTGCAAGCACCAGCGACATGGCGATCACACTGACAGACTTGGCGAAACTCACAGACATTCCTGCCGCTCCTCCCGTATGTAGGCCAGGGCCAGCAGTTGAAGGGTCGAAGGATAGTAGAGAGTCGGCGCAAAAGTCTGCAGATCCTTGGGCAAGCGCCTGCCATCGAGAACGCAGGCTGCGAGGCCGGAAATGATGCGGTAGCCCGGGTCCCTCAAGACCGCCGTTTCTTTCCCAGAGGAGAAATCAACCAGCACGATCGATCCGTCTTCTTTGGTCATCCCGTCGCGCAAGCGCCGGAGGAGCTCTTTATCTCCAATGTTCGCACGGATCAGGTAGAGCGGAATGCGCACTGCGTTGTAGCCGAACTCGGCCGGAAAACCCGTTGCCGGTCGCGGCGAAGCCTCCGCCGAAATCCAGTCGGCCGGGAGCTTTCTGCTACCAAAGGAAGCTTCCTCCAGCAAGCTCACACCGCTCCGGGAGAGTTGCGTCCAGTCCGTGCCTGTGCCGAGCTGGTCCAGAACAGGAAAGGCCTCGAAAACCCAGTAGGACAGATTGACCACCGGACCATCGGGGCGCACGTCCTTTCCGAACCCAGCGACGCCGGGCAGGATCAGAAGCTTGTCCTGATGCGCGAACACAGAACTGCGCCCCAACGCGGTAGCGATCGATTTTGCGCTGGTAGTAAACCGCTCCTCCTTCCACGCTGCCCCGGCGAGGGCGAGCGAATACGCGATGAGAATGTCACCGTCGGAGGCGTTGTTAAGGTCGGTGATGTGAGGCTTCTCGTTGGGATCCCATCTCCATGCCGCGAGATTGTCATCGCGAAGCAGGAGCTCGCGCTGCGTGAACGACCATATGCGTTCGAAATCCGGCCGGTTGCCCGCCAGGAAGGACAGGAGCAAGCCATAGCCCTGCCCCTCGCTGTGGGAAATGCCGCCATTTCCGTCATCAACCACACGGCCTTCGGCGGACACAAAGCGGGCGGAGTATTCGGCCCATTCTTGCTGGGTAATAGCTGCATTGGCCATGGATGATACCATGCACAGGGATGCCAGACCGGCAAGAAGGCCGCGCCAGCTCATTGCCGTCTTCCCAATCGGGAGAGCAGCGCCGAGGTCACGACACCCAATGCAACGCAGGCAGCCACCAGAAGAAGCGCATAGGAAAGGATGTTGCTCGACAGCCAATTGGCCACGATGAGACGGAAATTGCTCAAGGATGGAGCTTTGGTCTGCACCAGGCTGACGGAAGTCGCCGGTATGCTGTCGATGGTTTCCAAGTCGCTCTCGAGTGTCACAAGCCGTCCAGCGATCCGATCCCAGTTTGAAACTGCCGTGAGCGCGGTCGCTCCTTGTCTCAAGGATTCAATATCGGATGCACTGACGAGTGTCCACACACCGTTGTCGGCCGGATTTTGCCCCTGCGCCAGAAGTATCGTGGATGACTGCCGCGGCATGTAGGCAGCCTCCTCCTCAGGCGTAAAACGAAGCGCGCTGAAGCTCAGGTCAAACGAGCGGATGAACCAGTCCTCCAGACGGCTCAACCAGGTCTGCTGCTCCATCTGCTGCCGCCAGGACTCCGCATCTGCCTGGACAGGGTTGGCTCCTGAGGGAGCGTTTGAATTGGCCGGGATCCAGGACCGTCGGCTCTCCTCAGCTACATTTACCTGCGACAGGACACTTGGCGGAATGGAGTTGATGGCGCCAATGAAGATCGCGTCCTGCTGGGCCGTGGCGTCCACCGATGTGGTGAAGGAAACCGGCACGGTTCGCCCAGCGGTCTGCGCCATGCGCCCCAGCAGATCTGCGGCGACGGAAAGCATGGGAGCGTCAGACCGCTCCAGGAAGATAGGTGTCGGATCGCTCTTGAGACCATACGGATAGCCGGTACCCGCCAGCGCTCCCAGATTGGGACGCTGCGCAATGCGCGCAAAGTCAGGCACCACGAGCCGCGAGGTGCCATACAGCGCAAACCTCGGCTTGGCGTCGACGCGGGCCACGACAGGGCAAGCCTGATCCTCGGCAGTCAGCAGGTTTGCCACGACATCCACACTGTTGAGACCCGGCTTGAAGTGGCGCATGGTCAGCGGGACAGGGAGCTGCTCCATGATCGCGCCGCCTTGCGTACTGAGCGGGATGGATACGGCAATCGATCCATTGACGTAGATATTGATGAGGCTACCGGGCAGGACATCTTCGCTATAGATGGCGTCCAGTAGGATCCTGGCCTCTCCGTAGGAAGCCGCGTAGAAATCAGCCGGAACGGCAAACTGGAAGCTGGTCGAGAATACCCTTCCCGAAAACTGTTCGGAGCGTACTCCGAGTTCGCTGAAGGGAATGTCACGGCGGCCATAGATCATGGGCGCGTTGGGGAGCCGCCATGCCTCGGTGACAATGGATTCCCGCTGACGTCCGGCTTCGCGATTGACTGGCGCTGCCAGTTGCTCAAGCGCCGCCAACCACTCGGCCCGATCACGTCCGCTCACGACAAGGGTCGGGGTTCCGTCTGCGGTCGGGGCAAATGCGGTGAAGGGTCCGGCAGCTGCGGCAGCGGGGAGTTCCTGGGCCACCGAGGAGAGCTCGGCATTCGTTCCGAGCAGCACCCTCAGCGCGGCGTCCTCTTGTTCCGCGGTCGGGCTGCTATCGATGACGTACTCCAGGTTCGGCAAAGCCGCATAGAGCGCGATCGCCTGCGTCAGCTTCATGATGTCGGCGCTGAAATCGCCTCGCGCCATCCCCGGCGCGATGACTGCGATCTTCACCTTGCCCGAAGCATCGGGAGCAATGCTGCGCAGATCCTCGAGGCCTGAGAGCCGTGCAGCCGCCTCATCCGCGAAGGACAGATACGTTCCTTCGGAGCTTATCCCTGTCCACAACTCATAGGTGGATTCAATGGTGCAGTCGGTGCGGTGACGTTGCGAGATGCGCACCGTTACCTGATTGCGCCCTGTCCGCAGCAAGTCAGCTGGCACCTCAGCCTTGAGCTGCGCCCCTCCCTCGGACCCCCGAATGGGGGTTTCCGCAACCACCACGTCGTTGATGAGGAATTGAAGCTGGGAAGACTCCGGCGCAACCACAACCGCATTGCTATAGGCAAGGTGGAAGGTTGCCGCTGCTTGGGCTTGAGCCTCTGTCAGATGAACAACCCAGCTGCGCGAGGCCATTTCCCCACGCAGCGTAAGGTCGCCGGTCGGCAACAGCAGGCGGCGGTATTCGCGCGGCGCCATGGCGCGTGGCGACGACGGTTGCCTCGGCGTTGCTGAAGGGGGCGTCGGAAGCTCAGGTGCGGTTGTCTGATCTTCCTGCACCGGTCGTTCAGGCGACATGTCGAAGGGAACCTGCGCATGAGCCACCGCGGCCGTACTGCATGCCAGCAAAAATGCGAGCCCGTACCGTCTCATGACCGGGCACTCCCTGCGGGTGCACGCATCTGCCGGAAGAAATAGGTGAGCCCACGCCAGGTCTGGAACAGGGCAAGGCGCAGGAACCAGACGGTGCCGATCACGACACCGGGGTTCCGACGACGGGCGGTCTGGAACTTCGTCCACTGTTCCTCATTCGCAAAAACGAGGTCAGCCACCAGGCGGTGGTGCTCAGGTTCGGAACGCTCATACTGGCATCCGATGACATAGATGCCGCCTTCCTTCGCATGGTTGCGGATGACGACAGGCAGGGTTCCTGTCGCATCACTGGACAGGAGCTTGAAACGCAAACCGCTCCTCCCCTCGGCAATCAGCCTTTCAGCCTCCTGCCCATGGACGCGCAGCCTGGCCCCATTGACCGACACGTCTTCGATCGTCGCGGGCAGCCATGTTTCGCCGTCGCCGAATTCGCATCGGCGATGAACCTTGATGCGCCTGGTGCTGGTCCATTCGCGCCGTTCCGAAACGACGCCCAGCGCACAGCCAGCGAAGATAAGGTTGAGGATGTTCCAGCCACCCACCACCAAGGTCACATCGGCCTTCCAGGGTTCTGCGTATAGACGCCAGGCGGTGACGCCGACGGCAAAAAGCAGCACGCCAAAGATGATGAAGAACGGGCTACTGAGCTCGGATAGCCGTGCAACCGTCACCGACTCGTCCTTTGCCGTCACCTTGAACGTTGGCTTGCGCGGATTGAGCATCACGGAAATCACGGCGGGCAGCAGGTGTATGGACTGAATGTATTCGTAGAGCTCGGAGATCCACGGCCAGCGGAATCTGCCGTAGAGGTAGTTCTGCATCATGAGGTTCACCATGACATAGCTCATGGTGTAGGCCAGAAATTCGCCGCCCGAAGCCGTGAACACCTGAAGGTCGAAAAACAGGTAGAACAACGGAGCAATGAGGAACATCGTCCGCGGGAACGGGAACAGCCAGAACAAGGTCGAAGACATGTAGCAGAGCCGCTGCGGGATGCTCAGGCCACGCTTCAGGGGCGGGAAGCGGAAGCGCAGGATCTGCATCATGCCCTGCGCCCAGCGGCTGCGCTGACCGATGAAGCTGGCAAAGGTAGCGGGCTGCAAGCCGGCGATGAGCGGCTTGTCGACATAGACGCTGCTCCAGCCGCGTGAATGCAGTTCCACCGCGGTTTCACAGTCTTCGGTGATGGATACGCCCGAGAAACCGTTGGTCTCCTGGAGCGCTGCGCGGCTCAGCACCGCAGCCGAGCCGCAGAAGAAGGCGGCATCCCATTTATCGAGGCCGCGCTGGATGATGCCGTAGAACATCTCGTTCTCGGACGGCATCTTTTCGAAGGTCCTGAGGTTGCGTTCCAGCGGATCGGGGTTGAGGAAGAAGTGCGGCGTCTGGACAAGGAAGAGCTTCCGCTCCTGACGGAAGAAGCCGACCGTCTCGCGCAGGAAGTTCCGCGTCGGAGCATGGTCAGCATCGAAGACGGCGACCAGTTCGCCCGTTGAGTGCGCCAGCCCGTTGTTGAGGTTGCCGGCCTTGGCCTGCTCATTGCGCTCGCGCGTGAGATAGTTCGCGCCGAGGTCCTCGCAGAGCTTCTGCAATTCGACATGGCGTTTCTGCGCAGCCTGAGCCGCGATGACGTCGTCGGAGTTCCTTTTCTGCAGCGTGCCGCCGTCGTCAAGCAGCCAGACCTTCACGCGATCCTGCGGATAGTCCATGGCCTTCGCTGCAGCGATCGTATCGGCCAGCAACGAAGGTTCCTCGTTATAGGACGGAATGAAAACATCCACGGTCGGAAGGTCGGCATCGTCGAGGAGCGGAGGTTTTCGCGACGGCAACGGCTTGGCGACGATGAAAAGGCTGAGCGCCAGCATGAACACGCTGTACATTTCGGCCAGATAAAGCAGCACGCCGGGAATGAAGTTCTCGGGCTGGTTGATGGGCGGGATGGTATTGGTCGTGCGCCAGTAGACGTAACGCAGCACAAGTGCTGTGCCCAGGCCGAGAGCAATGAGGCGCCAGGTGCCACCCAGACCCAGCAGCTTGATGATGATCATCAGCGCAAGGACAACCCCGCCTACAACCAGATGGGTCTGGAGGTTGATGGGGAGCGAAACGACAAACATCATGCCCGCCGCAAGGATAGCCCAAAGCAAGCCGATCACTACGTTTGTCATGCGAATTCCTCGCGGCCTGTCCATGCCGGATCTCGACTTTTCTTGTTGTTGTTCTTGAGAAACGGAGCGCTCTGCATGGCTCCACTCACCTAGTTTGCTTCCGCCGGCGGTAACGGAACGATCGGCGCCGGGCCTGCTGCCGGTGCTGGCGGAAATCCTGCTGATGGCGGCGGCGGGACGATCGGAGCATTGTCAGGCAAAGGCTGCCGTACAACCGTCGGAGCCGCCGGCGCAGGTTCGGCCGCTGCTCTTGGGCGTGGCCGAACCGTGGGGCGTGGCGCCTCCTCGACGGGTACTGTCGAGGTGATCATTGCCGGCCCGCTCGCCGTGAGTGGGTGGATCGGTTGTCCGGTATTCCCGAGACGTGGGTCAGCGGGCAGAACAACGCCGTAGGGATTCCAGCTGATGCCCCCGATCGATGCGTTGATCGTATAGCCGTACATCACGGCAAGCAGGTCCTGCTCGCTTGCTTTCGCCTCGCAAAGCCGAAGCCTTACCTGGATAGCCCCTCGGTTGATGAAGGTTGCATCAGATCGCGTCGCCCTGATCCGCTGCCAGGCAAAGATGCAAAGATCGTTCGCGCTGGAACGGCCGATCGCATAACCGAAGGGGCCATAGCTGTTCTGCGCGTAGAGATCGGATCGGCGCATGGGAACGCCGGGCAGCAGCTCGCGCATCTCGCGCGCGATCTCGGAGTTGGAAAGATGCCGCTCGACCAATGCCGTGTCGCCGCCATCCTCTCCGACAGAACCGAAGATCTGGATGCGCAACGTGTTATGTCCTGGCGTTGCTGCCGAGGTGGAGAGGATGATGTCCTGCTGGACAGCGTTGGAGTAACGTCGCTCGATGACGCTGATGACAGCGGGGCCTCCGGGCGGCGGCAGCGCCATCGCCTGCGTCGGTTCCCTCACCTCGTTAACAGCTGAACGCTGAACGTTCGTGGTCTGCCCACATGCGGCCAGGAGCACGCCCACGACGACAATCGCCGGGAATCTCATGCGAGAAGCCGCGGATCGCATAACGTCAGTGGGAATTGTAGAGCTGGTTGTGACCATCCCTGCCTAAGCCGCCTCAGCCGAATCACCTTCAACTGTGACAGTAGGAAGAGATATAACTGTTCTGCAATAGTATTATGTTAAGTAAAACTACAAAGGCTGCTTTCCAGCGCGTGGCTGATCAGCGCACATTCGTGCTCAGAAACGTACGCGGACTGCGGCGCCGATGGTATGGGCGTTGCCGCTTTCGCTGAACGATCCGAAATAGAATAGTCCGGCGTCTATATCGCGATTGATCTGCGCATCCACGCGCATCTCCACCGTAGCCGCATGCCCTGCAGACGCGGAAGCCGCAACCCGGAACGGGCCGGACTGGGCGAACCGATGCTCGCTCTCTGCCATGTCACCGTCGAGGTTGCGTCTATAGCCAACTGCAATGCTGGGTCGCACGGTGACGCCATTGCCAAGGGCATAGTTGGTGGAGGCGCGAACGCCGATCTCTGCGTCGGTCCTTGATAGCCGATTGCCGTTCGACGAAAGGTTGGCGTCGCCCGCACCCGTCTCGTTGAAACCGTCCGTGCGCAGGTAGAGGTGCGACAGACCTGCAAAGGGCTCAATCCTGATCTGGCCGTAGTCGAATGCATAACCAACCTCACCGAAGACGTTGGCCGACAGAGCGGAATACTGGCTGCTGGCTCTTGCCTGCAACGCGCCCACGGAAATGGCGCGATCGAGTTCCACCTTGTGCGATGTGACACCCGCCCCCGCCCGGGCTCGCCATGATCCTGAAGACCAGGCGCCATAGGCAAGAGCGCCGATGCTGGTCACGTCACCCTCCGTGGCACGCGCAGCGTTCGAAAGGTTTGTCTGAGTGTAGTGACCCGCAAGGCCGACCCGCACACTTTCCGCAGGCCGGAAGTCGACGCCCGCAACTGCAGAATGCGCCCTGTAGCGAGCTGCAGCTCCATTGCCATCCGCGTCATGATCGGTCGTTGAAGCCTTGATGTCAGTCCAGACGCCCACTCCGGTGGAGTCGTCGCGAAGCCGCCTTAGCACGGACCTGCGAGCACCATCATCAGCCAGCGCCATGGATTCAAGCGCGTTGGCATGCCCCTCGCCCGAAAGGTTGTCAAAGGCATCCCGCGCGGCGTCCGCCGAAAGCGGCAGGACCGCATTAAACACCGCGTTTCCTGATCCGAGTGTTTCGACTGCCCCGGCCGTCGCCCGCTGGTTCGGCGTGTTGGCGACACTCTCGAAACTGGTGTCGTTTCGCAAGAATGTGAGGGTAAGCGCCGTTTGACCGTAGTTGAGGCTCGGATCGACAAATGCGAACGACGCATCAATCGACGCGAACTCGCCATCGATCATCGTTGCAGTGAGAAGCTCGTAAGGCGTGCCTACGGAGATCGCTTCAACAGGGTTCACGATCAACACGCCGCCCAGAAGTGCTGAACCTTCAACGATGAACCTGCCGGATTGGCTCTCCGCAACTTCAACCGTGGTAACGGCATCTTCGCCCAGGGTGAGGTCGCCACCGATCGTGAGCGGGCTCCGCTCGGCGCGAGCCAACAATTGGCCCTCAACCGTCGTTGCCCCGACGCGGCCACTGCCCAGAAGCGTTCCCTGACTACCCACAAATACCGCAGACGAGCCAATGTCGCCATCAACCCGAAGACGCCCCTCATCAACATGGGTGTGACCCGAGTAGGTATTGGTTCCCGTCAGGGCAAGCTCGCCGCTACCCGTCTTCACAAGCGAACCGGTCCCGTCAATCGTGCCTGAAAATTCGGTTGAGCCGCCATTTCCGCCAGCCGTCAGCGTGGCGGTGGCAAGGTCCACCGACCCGCTCCCCGCGAGCGACCCGATCTGTTGGTCAAAGTCGCCGAGCGCAAGCGTGGCGCCATCTTCTATCGCGAACGCGGATTCTGCCGCGAAGGCATTTTCACGCCCGCCTTCGAGCGTGCCGCTCTCAACAATGGACGGGCCGGAGTAGTTGCTGCTACCCGCAAGGTTCCAGATGCCCGACCCACGCTTGACTACTCCGCCACCATTTCCGCCATCGTTGATGGTGCCCGCGAAAACCTCGCGCTCGCTGTCGTTGCCGACCGCCAGCACATTGCGTCCGAGCTGGACATCGCCAGCGCCATCAAGAGATCCGAGACCGACCTGTCCGTTCGCCCCCGCGATATTTAGCTCAGAACCCGCATCAAGATGAAGCTGAGCAGAGCCTCCATCCGCCTCATCGCTGAAGCTGATCGTCGCGCCTTCCCCCATCGTGATGGAAGCATTGGCAGCCACGGCCCTGCCTGCAAAGCGCAGATCTGCTGCGCTCGTGATCTGGGCGTCCCCGGCGGAGGCATCGTCGACGAAATTGATCGACCCGCCAGCATTGCCGACGATCTCCGCCTCATTCGCGGAGCTGCTTCCGGCGAACTCAAGATCGCCACTGACCGTCACCAGATTTGTGCCGGCGTCGGAACTGTCATCAAACCGGGCGCTGGCGCCCTCGTTGACGACAAGATTTGCGCCTCCCAGAGATGCACGGTCCCTGAAAAGCACTGTGCCGTTGTTCTGGATCAGGCTGGTAGTGCCGCCCTGGGCATCGTCCCGAAAGACAAGGCTGCCGCGTTCGTTGTTCGTGATCAGTGCGCCATCGAGCGAAGACGCGCCGGCAAAGGTCGTCTGGCCATTGTTGGTGATCTGCGCGTTGCCCGCATTTGCGCTTTCGTCAAATTTCAGCGCCCCGGACGTGTTGACCACGATGACCGCAAGTGCGGCATTGGATCGCCCGGCAAAGCGGCCTGTCCCGTTGATCGCTACCTGCGACGTGCCTGCATCTGCATCGTCAGCAAACGAAAGACTTCCGCCTCCGTTGACGACAATATCGGCATCGTGTGCCGTTGAACTGCCGGAGAAGTCGATGCGGCCGGCCTCGTTCGCGACGAGCGAGGAAACGGAGGCGGTGGAACTGTCCTCGAAACGCGTCTCGCCGCCGTTGTTGATGATGCTGGCAGACGACGCCGTGGCGTTGTCTCTCAAGATGATCGCGTCGCCCGGTGCGGTTTGAAGTTGAGCTGATCCTGCGGAAGCATCGCCATCAAAGACGGTTTCCGTGACGGCTGCAGGCTGAATATCAGATGCAAGGATCTGGAACGGCGCAGGTTCGCCCTGCAACTGCTGACCCCATGCCATGGCGCTGGAAAGCGAAATTGTGCTGGTACAGGCCAGCCATACAAGGCTTCGCATGAGGGACTCGAATCATACGTGGTAACAATTCACATATGAAACATTCTGTGCCGGCTGGACAAGTCAGTTCTGCTCCTTCGCCGGCCGATCAAGCAGAACCACAAAAGATTTGCGCTGCCCTGAGATCATCATGGGCAGCGCAGATGTTGCAAGGAACTAGGGTCCGCGATCAGGCGATCCCGTGCTTGTGCAGGAAGCTGAGCATGACCTCGCGGCATTCCGCGGGCTTCTCGATCTGCAGCAGGTGACCCGTGCCTGGCACGTAGTCGAAGTCGTAACCCTGCTCCAGGCCAAGCGCCTGGTTTGCTCGACCGGTGATGCCGCCCTTCATTTCAGGATCAGCACCGATCAGCTTCACCGGACCGCCCGCCTCTGATGCCGGCGGCCAGAGGTTCAGCGTCAATGCGCCGAGGTAGATCGTGGCTTCCAGCTCACGCTGGCAACTGAGCTCATATCCCTCGTCGGTCTTGCGCAGCACGGCTCGCGCCATGTCTTCCTGCGCTTCCGGTAGCCAGTGCTGCGAGGCTCGGCCTTCCCGATAAAGGGCAAGCATCTCTTCTTCCGAGCTGAAGCGGTCGGGTCGATTGCAGGCAAACTCGATGAGCTTGTGCTCGAACGTCCGCATCGGTTCGTAGAGCTCGTGACCACGCGGCGGAACACTTGGCGGATCGAACAGGACCAGCGCATCCCAGACCCATCCCATCTGCACGGCGTGCTTCAACGCGGAGCGCGCGGACATGGAGTGGAAGATGCCGGCGGTCTTCTTCTTGCCCCAGCGGTTGGTTGCCGCCTCGAAAACGGAGCCCACGTCGCGAGCAAACTGAAGGTAGTTATGGCCGTCGCCCCCGGCAGGCTTGTTCTGCCCGTGGTTGCGCATGTCGAAGGCCACGACTTCGTAGTCTTCGAGCAGCGGCTCCCAGAACACCCGATATCCGTCAACGGCGAAGCCATTGCCGTTGGTGATCATCAGGCGGGGTTTGTCGACATTCCCATGACGGCGCAGAATGATTTCCGCGCCATCGGTCATGACTGCGACATGGGTTTCCAGTGGTGCCAACGGCTCGCGCATCAGTGCCTCGCCAGGAACGATTTGACTGCTGCGGTGAACGCGGGCGGGTTTTCGAGAGCGCTGATGTGCCCTGCGTCGGGCACGATCACATGCTCCGCGCCTTCGATCTTGGCAGCCGCTTCGGCGAGCTTTTCCGGGGGCGCACCCTTGTCCATCGCACCGCCGATGATGAGCGTCGGCGTGCGGATCTCGTGCAAGCGAGGACCGTAGGAAAGTGTCTTCAGCGCTTCGCAGCAACCTTCATGACCTACCGGATCGGTGGAAGCGATCATCGCCTTCACCTTCTCGATGATGGGCAGACCGGAAGCGACCGACTGCGCCGTAAACCAGCGTTCGATGGTGGAATCCACCAGACCGGCCATTCCGTAGGCGCGCGCCTTGTCGATACGGCCCTGGAAGTAGGCGGCGTAATCTGGCGGTGCATCCGGGCGGGAGTCGCAGGCGACCAACGAGCGCAGACGGTCACCATGCTCGATCGCAAGGCCGTAACCGATCATGCCGCCGATCGACAGACCGATCCAGTGAGCCTTGTCGATGCCAGCCCCGTCCATCAGGCCGATTGCGTCCTCGATGAGCATCGGGAACGTGTAGGGTCCAGGCACGGCCTGGCTCTTGCCGTGACCGCGATGATCGTAACGCAGGATGCGATAGTCATCCTTCAGCTCTGCAACCAGATCGTCCCAGAGCGTGAGATTGTTGGCGAGTGCGTGGGAGCACACGATCCAGGGTGCGCCTTCCTTGCCGTCGATCGCGACGTTGAAGGCCACGCCATTCGTTTCGATGATCATGATACCACGACCCTTACGAGTTTTCGCCGACGTAGGGGAGTTCTTCGGCGATCTTCAGCTCGATCAGAACGTTCTCCTCGGCGGAATCTTCGCAGAGCATGGAGCGGTGCGCGATGCCACGCGGGATGAACAGCATGTCGCCCGGGTGCATGGTCTTGGTGCCCATCTCCGTCTCCCAGCGCAGCGCGCCCTTGACGCAGAAGATGATCTCGTGAGCATCGATGTTGCGGTGCCAGAAGCCCATGTCGACCTTGGAACGCTTGGAAACGTCAACCTTGGTGATCTTGCCGTTGTAGAGGCGCAGCGGGGTTCCGTCGGCAGTTTCCTTGTTGGACGGCGTGAACTTGTCGTCGAAGATGTTGAACATGCGGAACATTTCGGCGTTCGCGAGGATGCCGCCGTTGATCATCGGCGACACGTCGCGCTGAATCACAACGTTCTTGCCATCGATGGTGACGCGTTCCTGGGTCGGTGTTTGGCTCATTTCATTCTCCCGTGTTCGAATTATCGACTAGCAGTTGCAGCGGTCGAAGCTGCTCGCATTTCTTCAGCGGCCTCAAGGATCGCCTTGATCAGGCCGTCGTAACCTGTGCACCGGCAGATGTGGCCTCCCAGCACCTCCTTGACCTCTTCAACGGTAGGTTCCGGATTACGGTTCAGGAAATCGCTGAAGGACATGAGAATGCCTGGCGTGCAGAAGCCGCACTGCAGGGCATGATGCTTGGTGAAGGCTTTTTGCAGCGGGCTGAGTTCGCCCGTCTCGCGGTCGGCGACACCCTCGACCGTCGAGACTGACCTGCCCTCCGCCTGCACAGCAAGCGTTAGGCAGGAGCGCTGCGCCACGCCGTCAATCTGGACGGTGCAACAACCGCAGACGCCGTGCTCGCAGCCCACATGGGTGCCGGTTGCACCAATGGTGCCGCGCAGGAAGTCGCTCAGAAGCGTGCGCGATTCACCAAGACCGGAAACAGGTGCGCCGTTGAGTTCAAAGCTGATGCGAACGTGGTCGTCGCGGTTTACGCTGCGCATGGCGCAACCTCCCTATAAATCGGCAACGGCATCCGGCGCAGCAGATCGCGCCGGTAGCGGGCGGTCGCATGGATGTCTTCAAGGCCACCCAGATCCCATGCAAACGCGTCAATACGTTCTGACAGGTCCTTGTCGGAAAGGTTCGCAGGAAGCTCGATCGTCCTCGGAGCGTCAGCCATGCCGCCAACAGCCATCCGGACAGTTTCTCCGTTGAGACGGACTGCCCCGAGCGATACGATGGCGAAATCCCCATGGCGCCGGGCCACTTCGCGGAACGCCGCGCCATTGACACCGATGCTCTTTGGAAAGCGGACGGCCGTTACCAGTTCGTCATCGCGGCGCGCGGTGGTGAGAAGACCGAGCTGGAATTCCCTCGCAGGCAGCACGCGCTCTCCCTTTTTGGAACGCAGAACCACCTCACCCTGCAACAGCGCCAGCGAGAGTGGCAGTTCGGAACTTGGATCCGCGTGCGCGATCGATCCACAAACCGTGCCGCGATTGCGCGTCTGGAAGTGGCCTACGAACGGAATGGCGCGCGCGATGAACGGCAGGGTCTCGTTGAGGCGATCCCAATTCTCGACACGGGCCTGCGTCACCGTAGCGCCAACCTCGATCATTGAGCCCTTGTCGGAAATGTCAGACAATTCGGCGATCCGCGAGATGTCGACGATGACGCGAGGCTGCACGAGGCGGAGGTTCAGCATGGCCATCAGCGACTGGCCGCCTGCCATCACCCTTGCGTCGCCCCCATATTGCGCAAGCAGATCCAAAGCTTCTGCTACCGTCTCTGGACGGACGTAATCAAACTTGTGAGGTTTCATCTTCCAAGACCCAGGAAACGCTTCCAACGCGGCGTCGTGCTTGCTGTATTCGCCGGACCATCCTCTTCGGGCTTGACGACCCTGGACAGTCTTTCGAAGAATTGGCCGATCACCATTCCAGCCGCTCTTTCGAGCATACGGCCGCCAACTGCAGCAACCTTGCCGGACACGCCGACGCTGTAGGTGTAGGAGACCTTCGTTCCCTCAGGCAGCGCTTCGAGCGTGACGGTGCCCTCTCCTTCGGAACCACCCAGCGGACCACTCATGCCGCCTGACAACCGCGCAAAGCGGTATTCCTGAAGGTCGCTCAGCTGAACGTCTGCAACGAACCGGCCCTTGATCGGACCCACGCCAAGGGTGACCTCGGCGCGGTATTTGAACGGCTCGACGACCGAGACGGTATGGCAACCGGGGATGACGGTCTTGAGCTTCTCCGGATCGAGCAGAGAGTTCCAGATTTGCTCTGGCGCCGCCGCGACGACGAATTCACCCTTGCCGGTCAGCATGTGGCCTGCGCGCGCCGACGTCGAACCGCCATCCGTTGCCGTCTGGATCTGCTTGGCAGGCCTGGACTCTTCTCCCGCCAGCAGATCGTTGATCCGGCTTGGCGTTATCGGCAGCTGGATGCTCTCCACACCCAGGGCATCGGCCACCGCATTGGCAATGCACACGGGCGTGCTCATGCAGTTGCCTTCAGCCAGACCCTTTGCGCCAAGCGGCGTGAACGGCGACGGCGTCTCGATGTGCAGGATCTCGATTTCCGGCACTTCGCAGGCGGTCGGGACGAGATAGTCGGCGAAGGTTCCGGAGAGGAACGCGCCGCTTTCATCGTACACGAACTCTTCATAAAGCGCGCTTGCGAGACCCTGTACGAAAGCGCCGCGTATCTGTCCTTCAGCGATCAGCGGATTGAGCAGATAGCCGGCATCGTGCATGGATACGTACCGATCGACGCGCACTTCCATGGTGATCGGATCAATTTCGACACCGCACATGTCGAAGACGAAACCGTAGGTCAGCGACGTGTTGATTTCATCCTTGCTCGACGGAGGCTCCAGCTCTGGCGGAGACCAGACGCCAATCTCACGCAGGCCAGGCTGATCGTTCTCCGGCATGAGCACAGGCGACCAGTGAGCCGTACCTGCAGCGCGCGAGAACGGCATGGAGTTATCCGGATTGGACTTGGAGAAAACCATGCCATTGGCGAAGTCAATGTCTTCGGCCACCGTATTTAGCTGCTTTGCCGCGATGCGGGCGACCTTGTCGCGGATGCGCTGGGCCGCGATATGAGCTGCCGGCGCAGTGCCTGGCGAGAAGCGGCAGGAATAGGAGCCGGCGGCAATCGACCACTGGTCCTTCTGGGTGTCTATCTCCAGATTGACGAGGATCTCCTGCGGAGTGAGGCCAAGCTGCTCCGCGACGATCTGGGCAATCACGGTCTGATGGCCCTGTCCCTGCACAGTCACGTCCGCGGTAACACTGACAGCGCCCACGGGGTCCACATTGACCGTGACCATCGAGACGGCGCCGTTCTTCGGTCCGACACGCTCGCGAACCTTCGCCGGTACCAGCGTCGACAGGTAACCCATGTTCGACATGCCCGGTTCAACGACGGCGGCGAAGCCTATGCCGTAGTAGCGGCCCTCTGCCCGTGCAGCGTCCCGGCGGGCCTTCAATTCCTCTAGCCGCCCATCAGCCAGCGCCTTTTCTATTGCCTGGGCATAATCACCGGAGTCATAGAGCGCGCCTGAGGCTGTGCGGTATGGGAACGCTTCCTTGTTGATCAGGTTGCGGCGGATGACGTCCAGCGGGTCGAGACCCAGCTCGACGGCAATGCGCTGCACAAGCCTTTCAAGGGCGAAATAGATCTGGGGGCCACCAAAGCCGCGTATAAGGGCAGCCGGCATCTTGTTGGTGAGGCAGACCCTGTTGGTCACATCCAGATGCCGGATATCATACGCGCCGGTCAGCGCACCGTGCATACGGTAGAGAGGTCCGGGCATCGGAGCACGAAGGAACGCGCCGTAATCCTCGAGGCAATCCATGCGGAGGCCGTGAATCCGGCCATCCTTGTCGACGGCTGCCTCGATGGTCGTCACCCTGTTCGGGCCGGAGCTTGCGGCAGACAGATGCTCAAACCGGTCCTCAACCCACTTCACCGGACGGCCAGTGATGCGCGAGGCCAATGCCATCAGGACGATATAGGGGAAGACCGAAAGCTTGATGCCGAAGCTGCCGCCGCTGTCCGCCGGCGTGCGAAGCCGGAGCTTGGTGCCCGGAACGCGCAGCGCCTTGGCCATCACCGGATGCGCGCTGAACGGTCCCTGGAAATTGGAGTATACGTCGTAGGACTGCGAAGCCTTATGGTACTCGGCAACGACGACGAAGCACTCCATCGGCGTGTAGGAAGAGCGCGGGTAGACAAGCTCCGTCTTCACGACATGGGCCGCTTCCGCAAAAGCCTTGTCCGGCTCGCCATAGACAAAACGGCGATTGGAAATCTCGTTCGTGCCCGCAGGCGCATGCAACACCGGGGCATCCGGCTGAACCGCCTTGAGGCAGTCCACCACCACCGGCAGATCTTCGTAGGTGACGTTTACCAGTTCCACGCCGTCTTCGGCGATGTAACGGTCGTCCGCCACAACGACAGCCACCGCTTCGCCGACGAAGCGGACGGCATCAACTGCGAGGCTCCACTGATCGATCGGTGCTTTCAGGGCAACAAGGAACGGATCAGAAAGAGCTCGTATATCCTCGCCGGTGATGACAGCATGGACACCGGGAAGCGCCTTGGCGGCAGATACGTCAATGGAAAGGATCTTCGCGTGCGCCTTGGGTGAGCGCAGGATCGCTGCATAAAGAGTGCCGACTGCCACAGGAGCATCGTCGCAATACCGCCCTGCTCCGGTAAGGAGAGCCGGGTCTTCCAGCCGGGTCATTGCACTGCCGAGCGCTCCGGATCTTCCACTCCGATCCGGCGTCCAGGGACGAACATCCGCGTTGGCCGAGCCTGTCCTTTCAGCGGGTTTCACTTCCAGCAACTCTTGATCTTTCACGCCTACCACTCCCATCAGGCATACCCTCAGGTCCACCCGATCGAACTCATAACAACACGATACTTGGCAGTAAAGGCATAATCGTATTTAAAAGCGAAAATATGAGATCGCTTGCTTTAGCTGGCGCTTGCGCCTATAAAAAAAGGCGCGCAAGGATATGAAATGAAAGAGAAAGCTGACCCACAACTCGCCCCTGTCTCGGAGCCTCAGTCGTCATCCGTCGTGTCGGTTGACCGGGTAACGCTTCCTGACCTCCCGGCCATCATAGCCATCGATCTCGATATCACGGGCAGCGAAAAGCCCGAGTATTGGTATGGCCTCTATGCTGCCAATCAATCGGATGCCAACAGCCCATTTCTGGCTGCGCACGTTGACGGGGAAGTGGTCGGGTACATCGTGGGTTCGTTTCGCGCCTGGGAATTCGGGTCACCCCGCTGCGGCTGGGTGCATGCGATCGGCGTCAAACCGGATAGCCGCAAACTTGGGGTTGCGACCAAGCTGTTCGAGGAACTCGCGCGGCATTTGATGGCCGTCGGCGCAACGACCATCCGCACGATGATTCACATCGATAATCAGGTGTTGATGTCATTCTTCCGTTTCCAGGGGATGGCTGCAGGTCCGTTCATTGAACTGGAAATGTCATTGGACGCGCTGTCGGAGACTGGCAGGGACATTGCATGAAACTCCAGCAAGCTACCCGCTACGCGATCCTGGCCACCGTCCATATGGCTGCCAACCCGGGCAAACAGGTGTCTGCCTACGAGCTCGCAGCCTTTTACGGGCTCTCCCAACATCACCTGGCAAAGGTGCTCCGCACACTTTCCATGGCCAAGATCGTGTCGTCGACTCGGGGACCCAACGGTGGATGCACCTTCATCGCCAATCCGAAGCACGTGACGCTTTATGATATCATCGTGCTCTTCGAGAATGATTGGTGGGATACGGAAGCCGAGAGCGAGCCCTCAGGCGTGGCACGGGAAGTAAGCCGGGTGCTGTCGGAACTCGACCGCATCACCATGGCGACGTTGCGCTCGGTGACGATCCAGACAATCATCAACAACGCCCGTCGCGCGGAATTGCGTGATCGCGACTCTTCTACCATCCAAGAGCGCGCTATCGAACGGGCAGAGGCCAAGTAGGCAACCAGTCGCTCTGGCCGAATAACGGGCAAGACTGGCGCAACCAAGCACGCTTATGCCCGTTTCCGGGATGGTTCCACTCAGACGAGCGCACGAGAAAAACGGACAGGTGTATGCTGGATTTTACGCAGGTCGAACTGATCGACCCCGAAAGTGACGCGACCATCGGCGTAGAGGACAAGCTTGAGGCGCACGTCAATGGAAATTACCACCGCGCGATCTCGGTTCTGATTGTTGATGGCGCCGGAAAACACCTCATCCAGCAGCGAGCAATGGGCAAGTATCATTGTCCCGAACTCTGGGCGAACGCCTGCTGCAGCCATCCTGCTCCGGGCGAAAGCAGCGATGTGGCCGCGAAACGCCGTTTGCGGGAGGAACTGGGCATTGAAGGTGAGCTATTTCACTTCGGCGTGCTGCGTTACAGGGCTTTGGTTCCCAGCACATCTCTGCACGATGCCGACGATGCCGGACTGATCGAACACGAGCGCGTCGACCTCTTCTGCATGCAGTGGGACGGAGAGTGCAACCCCAACCCCGATGAGGTGCAGAACACCACATCCTTGGGTCAAAGCGAGGCGCTGGAAATACCTCCGCAGGAAAGAACTCCCTGGTTCAGCCTGTATCTCGAGTTGTTCGGTGAAGATCTGCCGAAGATCGTCGCCGCCTGCACGGCAGGCAGCTGGACGCATCGCGATTACGGAAAGTACGACCTGGACTGACCAGGCTCCCGCAGAGGACCAGCTTGCGCCAGCTGATAGGCTGGCGCTTTAACTCTATGTTTTCTAGCGGTTCCGGACAGAAAACCGGTTTCCACTTTTCCTGGAGCCGCTCTTGTTGTTATCCCTATTCAACCTCACTGCCAGCCAAGGAGGCCCATTCCTCGACGGGTAGCTTCGCCTTAGGCTGCTTGACTGCAGTCGTCTCACGCCAGCGCTTCACCACCTCAAGATCAAGATCGAACAGGTCGAATGCCCGACCGACGGTCTGATCGATGATCTCATCGATCGTTTGTGGCTTGTGATAGAAAGCAGGCACAGGCGGCATGATGATCGCACCGTTGCGCGTCGCCTGATCCATCAATGCAATATGACCGGCATGGAAGGGCGTCTCGCGCAGCAGCAGGACGACACGGCGGCGCTCCTTGAGGCACACGTCTGCGGCACGCACGATCAGCTCGTCATTGTAGCAGTTTGCGATACCGGACAGCGTTTTGATCGAGCAAGGAGCAACCAGCATGCCCAGCGTCTTGTAGGAGCCCGACGAAATGGAGGCGCCGATGTCCCTGAAGGAGTGGACCTCATGCGCGAGCGCCTTGACGTCGTCCACCGTCCAGTCAGTCTCTTCCTGGATCGTGCGGATAGCAGAGGGCGAGATGATCAGATGTGCTTCGACGTCCTTGAAATTCGCAAGCATCTCAAGGGCACGGATACCGTAAATGACGCCAGAGGCACCGGTGATTGCAACGATCATACGTTTCATTTGCTGTCCTTTTCTGTTGACCGCACAAGCATGGTTGGCGTCATTGACTGTACGAGATCGCCCGTCTGGTTGAATGTTTCCAACAACACCTTCAGGATGACTAAGCCTCGCCTGGACGAAGACTGATGAATACTCTGAATTGTGGCTTTGACGCGCAACCTGTCGGTCGACATCACGGGCCGCAGCCAATTCAGCCCTGAAACCTCTGCTCCCACCCTGTCCGTGGTGAGCGGCATCGCATCCAGGAATAGCCGCATCGTCGTTGCAGCGGTATGCCAACCACTGGCGACCAGAGGTCCGTGATCGGTGCTTGCGTCGCTCAGGTGAAGAGCCTGCGGGTCATATTCCGCCGCAAAACTCTTCACCTGATCCGACGCCATCTCATGGAACCCGGAGAAGAAGACCTGCCCTTCCTCAAGTTCAGAGACATGGTACATGCCAGCGCGTTTTCCTCGGTCCGCCGGCTCAGGACGGCAGCAGGTCGCGCAGCTTGTCGCGCAGCACCTTTCCACGGTCACTGCGCGGCAGCTGATCGAGGAAGTAGACGCGCTTCGGCACCTTTGCGAAGGGCAGCTGCCCCTTGCAGTACTCGATCACCTGCTCCTCCGTCAGGCCCGCGGCCTTCTTCACGACGAAAGCAACGACTTCCTCGCCGTAAATCGGATCCGGAGCACCAACGCAGGCTCCTTCCAGAACGTCCGGAGCATTGGCGATAACGGCATCCACCTCAACCGGTGAGATATTCATGCCGCCACGGATGATCAGGTCCTTGGTGCGTCCCGTGACCCTGACGTACCCTTCCTCGTCCATGATGGCGAGATCGCCGGTCTTGGTCCTGAGGCCGCGCACCGGATCGATCGAGCCGTCTTCCTTCATGGTGCCAAGGGCAGTCTGGGGACCGCCGATGGTCACCTCCCCTTCCACTCCCGGAGGGCATGGATTGCCTTCACCGTCGACAATCTCAAACTCCTGGTGGAGGGCCGGAAGACCAACCGTTCCAAGCTTGAAGCTGTAGTGGCGGTTGCCGCAGATCCAGCCAGCCTCCGACATGCCGTAAAGCTGGAGGAGCTGCACGCCGTACATCGTTTCGAACTTGACCCACTGCTCCGGGGAGAGCGGTGCGGTCGAGCACGTCATCCGCTTTAGCGAAGGAATGTCCTTGGCCGTATACCCCATCGGCTTGTTCAGGAGCATGTTCACGACCGTCGGCACACCGGCCGAGAACGTGATCTGGTACTTCTGTATCCACTCGAAGAAACGGCTGTGCGAGAAGCGACGCGCCATATGCAGCGACAGGCCGAGCTGAAGCATCGGCATCAGGCTCAACACCTGGGCAGAGTTCCAGCCGACCGAACGGTATTCCAGCGTCCGGTCCTCCGCCGTGAGGCCAAGCATGTCGATGGTCGAAAGACCGCACAGCCAATAGGCTGCATGGTCGTAGACCACGATCTTCGGCTTGCTCGTCGTGCCCGACGTGCAGAAGATGCACGACATGTCTTCCGGCAGGTTGCGCTCGGGAAGCAGACTCTGATCGGCGCCCGCTCCCGCCGCGACACTGGCGAAGAACTCGCCGGCCGGGCGAGCTGCCTGCTCTTCCGCCCTGGATGTGACGAAGGGAATGCACTGAGCAAGATGTGCGATCTGCGAGCAGTCGATATCGACGTGATGCAGGATCAGCGTCGGTGCAACGGTCTCAGACAGCTCCTTCAGATGGCCGAAGTTCATCTCGATGTTGAGCGGGCAGCAAACAGCGCCGATCCGCCAGATGCCCAGCCAAAGGATGAGCTTCTCCAGGCATTCGTCGGAGAGCAGCAATACCTTGCTGCCCTTGGTGACGCCCAGCGCCTTAAGCCGCGCTGCGATGTCGTTGACCTGCCGGTAAAGCTCGCCGTAGGTCACCGACACGTCATTGTCGACGTCCGTAATCGCGACCTTTGAGGGGTCGCGATCGTTGTACGTTTCCAGTAGGTCAGCAAGCGACTGGTATGGAATGGCCAGTCCATGCTGGCCAAATACATCCTGTTGCATCAAGCGCTCCTGAGCATCAAGTTTCGGATCAATGACCAGTCTTCGACAGGATCTTCGTCCAGCCACTCATGCGCCGCGTCACGTTGCTGATCTGGTCGCTCGTGAAGAAGTCTTCGAGCTTGACCTTGTCAACCGGATAGGCAGGACGCATGAAGTCGCTCTCATAACCATAGGGCACGGTGGCGTCGATACCCATACCGCCTTCATAGGAGGTATTGGTTGCGGTCCATTCCTTGTCGCCAGCGGTCATGCGCTCTGCCGGCATGAAGGTCTGCCCACGTCCACCCGGGGTCGGGTTCAGGATGTCGGTGCGCGGGTTCACGCGTGTCGTGAGACACCACATGATCTCGTCCATGGAGTAGATGTTCGTGTCCTCGCTGACGGCGATCGCGACGCGCATACCCTGTGACGTGGAGAGCAGAGCGCTCAGGAAGTTGCGCTGCCAGCCTTCCTCGATGCGGTTGCGCTTCTTCACCTGGATGATGACGCCACCCCAGTCGGTCATGGAGTAAGGAATGTTGACGTCCTGGATGATGCCCGGCTGCATGCGGTTGCACAGCTCGAACATGGCCGCTTCGCGGATCGACGTGTCGATGTTGTGCTCGTCGAGCGTATGCGCACCGAGTGCGAAGATGATCGGCTTCGTTTCCGGCTCGCGCATGGTGACTGCGGTGACGTGGAAGGTCGGGGCGCGGTAGGACTTGCCCATGTACCCTGCCCACTCCGGGTGGAAGTGGTGGCGGCCCTGCGTGCCGTCAGCTTCAGCCTCTGCCGTCTCGAAGCGGCGGTCGGCCGGATCGATATAGCCTTCGAGCACGATTTCTGCGTCGGCAAGAGCGTAGGCGTCGACGGTACGGGCCTTGACCAGGCGAACCGGGAAGCCCTGAGCGGCGCCGGCAACACCAACTTCATCGCAACCATGCGGCAGGATCACGTAGTCGAACGCGGCTCCGGCGAGCAGGGTGCAGGCAGCAGGAACGCCGAAGCAGAACGTCAGCGGCACCTTCTCACCACGGCGGAAAGCCTCGCTGACCACCTGCCACATGTGCGATCCAGGCGAAATCTGGAACGTGCCGACATTGCCCCAACGGAAGTTCATGCGGTTGTAGCCGAGATCCGTACCACCGCCGAATGCATCACCGGAAACGAGGCGGATACCCGAACCAACGGTCAGCTCGGTCTCAAGGTCGGTGTGACGGATCGGAACCAGGTACTGGTTCACATCGGTCGGGTTCTCGATGACAACCTGCTGAGAAGGAGCCTCGGACTGTTCGATCACGACGGGAGGAAGCGGCTTGCTGAGCGCCTTGGCCAGCGCAACGGTGCGGGCCTTGTCGTCTTCCCAGCCGAACATGCGGTTGACCACTTCGATGTCACCGAACAGGTTGGTCAGCAGACGATGGTTCGGCTTGCCCTTCACATTGTTGAAGATGGCCGGGCAGCCGCCGTCCATGGCCTTCTGCAGGCCCGTCAACTCCAGATCCGGATTAACTTCCTTGTCCGTCTCAAGAAGGTGGCCGTTGGCCTTCAGCCACTCCAGTGTGGAGCGAAGATCGCGGAGGTGGCTATTCTTTTCGGCTGTGGCGGATGCAGGTGAAGACGCGTTCACTTCGGACTCCTCGTTTCCTTAATGGTATTTTGGAGTTTTATTACCAGAACACATTTGTTGGAGGCAATAGCTGATTTCTGTCTGACCAGAATTCTTGTTGGCCAGGGGTAAATTCCGGCCGCCGGCGGTTGGGAGGGCCGTCCCACGCACATCCCGCGACAATGCAGGGACTGCATTGAAAAAGCTGCGGCCGCTGCCTCCTCCTGCGAGAGGAAGAGGAGAGCGGCCGCACCTCTTGTCATCCGGAATGCTGGCTTACTGGTTGTAAGCGTCCCAGAGCGGGGCGAATGACTGATCAACCAGATCTTTAAACGCTGGCGCGGGTTCTTCGATCAGACCGTTCGGCAGCAGCAGATCCATAGTCTTCTGCACCATTTCCGGCTTCATGAAGGGAACGTATGTCTTGGCCTGACGCTCGACGGAAATCTTCATCACATCGACGCCCGGCTCATCATATTCCTTGTTCGCGATCTCGCTCACCCGGTCAAGATTTGCAGGGTCTGCGATGAACTTCTGCGCCCGCACAACAGCCCGTACAACCTTCTTGGCGGTCTCCGGGTTCTCCTTGAGATATTCACGTGACGTCTGAAGCGTGACGTAACCCATGTCATGGAACTGATCCGGGCCCTCGCCTAGGGTCAGGTTCGTGACGTAAACCCACTTGTCGTGGCCTTCGACAGCAATGACCGACCAAGGCTCGGTCACCATTGCGGCGTCGATCTCTCCAGCTTCGCCAGCGGTCAGCTGACGGCTTGCACCCCTGATAGGGATCATCTCGACATCGGTTTCAGGCGTGAGCCCGGCATCGCTGATGAGGAAGCGGGCCGATACGTCCGCAAAGCCACCGCGGGCCAATGTCCCGACACGCAAGCCCTTGAGATCGCTGACCTTCGGCTTGCCGCCGAACTTCTCCGCCACATCCTTGAGCATGATGATCGCGCCGGCGAAATCCGACTGGATGTTCATGATCGTGACGAGCGGCTGACCCTTCTGCGTCGCCTTCACGTTATTTTCGAAGGCCGCATTCAGAAACTGCAGGGATCCGCCCATCAGCGCTGCCGTTGCAGGAGGACCACCTGCAAAATATTCCAGCGTTACGTTCAGACCCTCCTCCTTGAAGAACCCCTCCTCGTTGGCGATCACCAGCGGAAGCCCGAAGATGGACTTCACCGATATGCCGATGTTCAGGTTCTCCTGCGCTGCGGCCGGAAGAACCGACAGCGCTGCCAGCATCATGCCGGCAAATATCTTACCCGTGTGCTTCAACATTAAACTCCTCCAGTGTGTGCAAGCATTCCGCGGTTTAGTGCGTAGCAACCCGCCAGCGCAGAAGCCGGTCGGATGTTTTGACGAACAGTCGATCAAGCACGTAGGCGAGCACCATCAGGACGATGAGCGGCATGATCATTGCTGTTGTGTCGAAGGCGCCGGCAGCGGAGTCGATGAGATAGCCAATCCCCGCACGTGCTGAGATGAACTCACCAACAATTGCCCCGATGATGGCGAAAGAGATGGAAACGCGTAGCGCCGAGAAGATCCAGGGTATGCAATTGGGAAGCAGGAGCTTCCGGAAGACCTGGTCACGCCTCGCGCCGGCGATCCGCAACATGTTGTAAAGCTGAGGATCGGTAGACTTAATCCCCTCGTAGGTGTTGATCATCAGCGGAACGACAACCAGCGAGAACGCAAGCAGGAACTTCGAGGCGAAGCCGATGCCCACGAACATCACGATGAGCGGAGCCAGCGCCACACGAGGAAGACTGTTCAGCGCAATGATGAAGGGCTCAAGTGCAGCACCCAGGACGCGGCTGACACCCAAGAGCAAGCCAAGGGAGATGCCCACGATGGCGCCGGCAACGAGGCCCGTCATCGCCTCCCACATGGTTACACCCGTGTGATAGACAATCTCGTTCTTGCCCAGCGATTTCCAGAATTCGGCAGCAACCAGTGAGGGACTGCTGGTCCAGAACGGATCAATGACGCCAGTGCGGGCGCAGATCTCCCAGGTCCCCATCAGGAAGATGAAAATCCCAAGCTTCCACAGAGCTATCTTTGTGCCTTCGGTCATCAGTCACGCCCCCTCATTGACTTCTCCGCCTCTGACTTCAAGTCGCGCCAGATCTGATCCACCAGCCCATGGAAATAAGGGTTCTGCCGCAGGCTCGAAAAATCCCGGGGCCGCTCGAGTTCAACGTTGTATTCGGCAATCAGTCGACCCGGGCGAGCGCTCATCACGAGCACACGATCAGCAAGCGAAACGGCTTCCGCCAGGTCGTGCGTGATGAAGATCACCGTCTTGCGATGCCGCTCCCAATACTTGAGGAACATCTCCTGGATCAGCAGTTTGGTCTGCGCATCCAGCGCGCCAAAAGGCTCGTCCATGAGGATGAGCTTCGGATCGGAGACGAGCGTTCGCGCCAGTGAAACGCGCTGGCGCATACCGCCGGAGATTTCGCCCGGGTAATGATGATCAAAACCCTCCAGCCCCATGTGGGCCAGCATCTCGCGGGCCTTTTCGCGCCGCTCCTCCTGCGGCACACCCTTGATTTCCAGGATGATCTCGGCGTTTCGAATTACATTGCGCCAGGGAAGAAGGGCGTGCTGCTGAAACACGTAACCAATTGAAGGATCAACGCCTTTGACCTTGTTGCCAAAGACGGATACTTCGCCGACCTGTGCCGGAACCAAACCCGATATGAAGTTGAGCAATGTGCTCTTGCCGCATCCGCTCGGCCCAACGATCGCGATGAACTCGCCGCTCCTGACGTTCAAATCCATCTGATCCAGGATCTGGATTTCACGGCCTACGCGGTCCTTCAGGCGAAATCGAAGGCCCTTTATTTCCACCGCAGGGTCACTGTTGCCTCTGTCGAGCACAACACGCAATTTGCGTGCAACCTCCCCACTCATCCGGTACTCCTCCCGTTTTCCGGCATTTCGATACCATTATATAGATTCAAAAGAGGAAGGTTGTTCAACTATTTTTTTCTGTTTTTTCTCCAATCGGAGCACAAATTTTGGCGGGGGCTGCCGATCGATTGGAATCCGGTGCTAAGCCAGCCGAATGACCATCCGAGTAGCTCGTCCGAACTGCCCGAGCACTCGCGCATTGCGACGGAGTTCGCTACCGCCGGCACAGGCGTAAAAGATTGATAAACATATATAAATGAAGGGCATCGAAGGGGCTGGCAACCAACCTGCGCAATGTCCGATTCAGCCGGCCGCGGCTATCAACGAAGATGGGATGAGGTTCCCTGGGCGGCCCCTCATCTTCCGCAAGGCAGAAAGTTCACCAGCACGGTCTGGCTCACGCAGGCGGCCTAAATCACGCGACAGGACATTTTCCAGCATATTGGTAGGGATATACCGATTGAGGGTTCTACAGTGCTGGAAGGACCAGCACGCGTGCTGATCCTTGTTATTATCGACGGAACGCTTCAGCCTTAGGACTGCTTTGCCGCGTAACGAGCCAGTATGTCATCCCGATCCTGGTCGAGCTCAGGCGGTGCACTCTGAACGGGGGTCGTTTCGCCGTCATAAGAGATCGGCGATCTGATCGTCCTGAAGGGATTGCCATCAACACCTGGGACAGAGGCTTCCAGACCGAGGAACTTGGCCTGCTCATCCGCCAGAACTTCTTCCACGTTGTAGACCGGCGCGAATGGCACGTCGTGCTGTGCCAGCAGCTTGAGCCATTCGTCACGCGGACGCTCGGAAAAGATCGCGGAAAGCTCCTCCGAGAGGGCCTCGTAGTTTTCGATACGCGCCTCGCGCGTCGAGAAGCGGGGATCCTCCAACAGCCCAGGCTTCGAGATGGCCTCCGCCAGACCGCTCCAGAACTTCGGCGGCGAAGACATGTGAAGGGCAATCAGCTTACCGTCTCCGCATCTCACCGCATATGACTGCGACACCGACGGGCGGCTGAGTGGTCCCATCACCTCGCCATTGGCGAAGTAATGCGTAAACGCGTCAACGTTGAAGTGCGAAACAGCCTCAAGCATCGAGATGTCAACGACGCGGCCTTTGCCGGTCGACTGTCTCTCGTAGAGGGCGCCCAGAATACCATAGGCTGCGTAGAAGCCCGTGATGGCATCAGCCATCGCCGGCCCAACCACGCGCGGTTGCAGCGGATGGAGCAGCAGATTGAGGAACCCGGAAACTGCCTGGGCAACGGTATCATAGACCGGGCGATTGCTGGCCGGTCCGGATTTGCCGAAACCGGAGATCGCACAGTAGATGAGCTTGTCGTTGATGCCCTTCAAACGTTCGGCCCCGACATTCAGCTTTTCCGCAGTGGCAGGGCGGAAATTCTGAATATAGACGTCAGCATCGCCGATGATCTTGTCGAACACTTCAAGATCTGCCGGAACTCTTGTGTCCAGGCAGATGCTTTTCTTGTTTCGATTATACGCCTGAAACTGCGGACTATAGAGACCGCCCTTGAACGCACGGAAGGGATCACCCGTCCCCGGTTGTTCGATCTTGATTACCTCTGCGCCAAGATCGGCAAGAAAGACTGCTGCTGCGGGGCCGGTGATAAACGACCCCTGCTCGACAACCTTCAGCCCTTTGAGTACCTGAGCCATGACAGTTCAATCCTCTGTGTCGTTAGGAACTACGACCTTGCCGGGCCATCATATTCGATGCCCTCGGTGGCGTTCCCTGACAGAACGAAGCCGATCGGACGGGACTGTTCTTCGTTGACATGCGCGATCAGGCTGGCGGTGCGGGCCAGGATCGGCACACCCTTCAGCGCAGTGACCGGGAAACCTGCATCCAGCAGAACGGCGGCGATTGCGCCGGAAACGTTGATCGGCAAGGCGCGGCCGAACGCTTCCGGCACAGACTTCTCCAGCGTGTAGAGCAGATCGACGTGGCGCTGATCTACATTGTGCTCGCGAGCCAGCGCCAGCAGACGCTTGGCGCGTGGATCGCCGTCGGAATGTTGGGGATGACCAAAGCCCGGCATCGGCTTTCTCAGCTTGCGGATATTGGCCACGCTCTCGGCTGCGACCGTCTCCAGATCAGCAGACTCCTTCTCGACCCGGTCAAGGATCTCGACCAGAAGCTTGCCGCAGGTCTCGACGCTACCAAGAATGACACTGCCGCAACCAAGAACGCCGGCAGCGACAGCGCCCTGGAACGCCTCAGGCGCTGCTGCAAATGTCATTCTGGCTGCCTGGATGCTTGGAACGAGCCCGTGTTCAGCAATGGAAACAAGCGCAGCGTTGATGATCGCCGTCTGGCCCGCGTTTGGGAGACTCCCCATCGTCATCAGAGCGAAAAGCTCCGTGAGGCTCACCTTGCCGATCAGATCCTCACAAAGATCGAGGCCTCGGATCGTCACTGTCTCAGCATCGGACGTGGAGATGCCCGAACACTTGTGCGTTTGCTTTCCAATTTTCATCAACGAATACCTTCTCGAGTCTTGAGGGCCCTGCCCTTTTGCCGACCAGCGCAGGCGATACCGCCTGGGTCCCCGGCAAGGAGACCTGGGATCAGCTGTTACTGCAGCTTCTCGTCGACCACGGTGTTGCTCAGGCAACCGACGCAGCTGATCTCAACCTCAACGACATCGCCATGCTTCAGCCAAAGTGGCGGCGTGCGGCGCGCACAAACACCACCCGGCGTACCGGTCACGATCACGTCACCAACTTCGAGCGGAAGGATGGTGGAGATGTAGGCGATAAGAGACGGGATCGAGTTGATCATGAGGTCAGTCGTGGTGTTCTGGACCACCTCGCCATTGACGCGGGTAACCAGCGAGAGCTTCGACACATCGGCGATTTCGTCCGACGTGACCATCCATGGGCCGAAGCCCCCAGTGCCGTAGAAGGTCTTGCCCGCCAGGAACTGCGTCGTGTGGCGCTGCCAGTTGCGGACGCTGCCGTCATTGTAGCAGGCATAGCCCGCCACATGGGACAGGGCATCGGCTTCCGAAATGCGGCGGCCGGGCTTGCCGATGATGACCGCCAGTTCGCCTTCATAGTCGAACATCTCGGTTTCGATAGGCTTGATGAGCGGCTGCTTGTGACCGATCTGGCTACCCGCGAAGCGAGCAAAGAGAGCCGGCTTCTCGGTCTCCACGCTGTGCGTTTCTGCGACGTGGTCGCGATAGTTCAGACCTACGCAATAGATCTTGCCGGGATCGGTGATGACCGGCTCGAACGATACTTCATCGAGGGAGAAGTTCGGCTGAACGCCGGCAGTGGCAGCCGCCGCCTTGGCAAGACCGTCGGCTTCCAGGAATGCGCGCAGGGTCTTGATGCCTGGGAACAGCGGGGCCAGATCGATGACGCCACCGTCAACCACAGCACCGAAGCTGGAACGGCCGTGATGAGAAAAAGAACAAAGCTTCATTGATATCTCCTAGGAATTAGGCTGCTCTGCGAGCCTGGCAGGAATTGAGAGCAGTCGAGACGAGGGATTGCAGCTCAGCTGCGGTGGAGGCGGTACCAAAGACGTAGCGATCCGGGCGCACCAGGACGGCCTTGGCTCCCACTTCTTCCAGCCACTTCTGCAGTTCTGGACTTTGGCTGTCCTCGATTACCGTGACAGGGAAATCGGCAAGGTTTTCATTCTTGAGATTGAGGCTGTTGCAGAACGAGCCGTTTACAAGCAGCGAGAAGTTGTAGCCGATATGGTCGTCCAGCAGACGTCCGTCGGCGAGGCGTGGCTGCGGGATCGGTTGACCTGCAAGCTCGTCATCAGCCGCGAAGAGACCCGGTCCGAGTCTGGGCGAAATCGCGCTGATGACCGGGCCCGACTTTTCGTCCCGGTTGGCCAGCTTGAAAACCTCTTCCGGGTCTTTCATGCTGACGAGACCGCCAAGTCGAACGGCAGCGGTGATATACTCCCTGACATTCAGGATCCGCTCACTCTCAAAGGTATCGAGCAGATCAATGGGCGCCTTGCCGTTGACGATCCAGTCCAGCTTCCAGGCAAGGTTGAATGCATCGCGAACACCCGCGCACATACCCTGAGCCATGAAGGGCGGCGTCTGATGCGCCGCGTCACCGGCGAGCAGCAGCCGACCCTTGCGCCAGGTCTGGGCAACGGCGGAATGGAACATGTATGCGGTTACGCGCTCGACCTCGGCTTCATCGGGCTTGAGCCAGGGGCTGAGAAGCGACCAGACGGCTTCATGCCGCATCATGTCGTTCGGCTGCTCGTCCGGACGAAGCGAGATTTCCCAACGGCGGCGATCACCCAGTCCGCGAATATAGGTTGCCGGACGGTCCGCATTGCAGAACTGCACGGTATAGTCACCGAGTTCCGGCTTCGGCTCGTTCAGGATGACGTCGACGATCAACCAGCGCTCGTGCAGTTGCAGGTCGTCAAGCGAAGATCCGATGAAGCGGCGCGTCAGTGAGCGCGCACCGTCACAGCCGACGATGAACTTGGTGCGGATCTGATGCAGGCGGCCGGTGTTGAGATCTTCGTAGCGCACGGTGGCGGCATCTTCGCCATCGTCGATCGCGAACACGTCGCAGCGGAAGCGAGTCTCCACGCTCGCAAAGCGTTCCATCCCCTGGCGAAGCAGGCCTTCAAGTTGTGGCTGATGGAAGCGATATGCAGCACGCCAGCCATGCTTGGTGATACCATCCGGGCGCGGCCAGAGCAGGATCTGCTTACCGTCCTTGTCCACGAACTTGACGCCAGCGTGTGGCTGTGTCGCTTCCAGAATTTCGCTGGAAAGCCCAATGGTCTGGAATATCCGCATGACCTCGTCGTCAAACCCGACGGCGCGCGGCAGATTGTAGGCTGCACCCTCGCGTTCCAGAACCAGGGTCTTCAGGCCGCGCATACCAAGAAGGTTCGCGAGAACGGCTCCCGTGGTCCCCAACCCGATGATGACGACGTCGTATTCCAGACCGTCCAAGTTTTCCTTTTTGCTCATTCTAAGATGTCCTTATCCCGCCATAGGAAGCGGTTCGAAATCTGCCTGGTTGTTTGAATATGTCTGAACCAAGCGCGGGCTGTTTACTTCGCGATCTGGCTGTATAGCCAAGGGCAATCCACGACGTGCGGTGCCCGTTTACCTTCAGATGCGAGCTTGGCGCTCATCTTCCGCATTGCCTCGCGCTGAGCATCCGGCAGGCAAACACGGTCATGTCCCCAGAAGCTCGGGCCGATGAAAGTCTCATGCGGCTCCCAGGTTTCGGTGTCGATTACACGTCCGCCCCATCCGTTTTCCACGAAGAAGCCGGAAGGCGAATTGGCGTAGAAGGACGTCATGTAGTCGTTCGTATGCCGCCCAAGCGTATACGCAACCCGACCCTCCTCGAGTTGAGCGATATCGAAGCCCTGGCCAACGTCATCGAGATGGTTAAATTCAACCATGAAGTGATGGAATCCGATGCCACCGGTCGCAACGACAGCGAAGCTGTGGTGGCGGCCATTGACGTGGAAGAAATACATTGGAAATGGCTTCAATGCGTAATCACTGACATTGAACCCAAGAAGTTCACAGTAGAACGGTAGTACAGTGTCAATACTCTTCGCCTGCAGAACCGCATGCCCCATGCCAAGGGGGCCAGTGTTGAAGCCGGAAATTGGCCTGCCGGGAGTGAAGGGCTCGTCCGCTACCATCGGACCCCAGAACAGCTCCACCCGGTTGCCCAGGGGATCATGGAAGTAGATCAGGTCCGTTACAAAGCGCTTGTCGGCCAGTGAGCGCGACCCGTGCGTAACGCGTACGCCATTCGTCTCAAGGCGGTTCGCAAACCAGTCGAGGTCGCTCTTGGCGGCAACCTCCCATCCCATGAAAGCGATGGTGTCGCCAGGCTCGTTCGTGACGACCAGCCTCTGCTTACGATCGTCCATGCGGAACGCACGGACCTGACCGCCGCGATCGACCTGCTGCATTCCAAGCAAACCAGAGGCAAAGTCGCTCCAGTTGTCGAGCTGGTCCGACCTGATACCGAGATAACCTAAAGCGACAATTCCCATCGTAATCTCCTCGAATGTACGACAATCCTAAGAGCGTCGTGGACCATCCCGGTCGAAGGCGTCACCCCCGACCGGTGGAAAGTTCTGTTGGTCCTGCTGAAAGGTCAGGAACTGGATGCCGCGGAATCTTCAGAAAGCGCGCGGCATCTCACATGCTACTTGCCTGAAGAAACCTCTTGGGCCCGCTTCAGAGCAGGGGCCGCATCGACGCCGAACTCTTTCTGAGCGTCAACCCAGTCCTGACCTGCATTGGCGTAGGCCTTAAGCCACTGATCAAGCTTTTCACCTTCGGGGACGATCAGGTTGACCTTCGGATTCTTCTCCATCAGCGAAAGCTGTTCCTGATCAAAGTCATCCACGATCTTCGACACCCACTCGGCAAACCATTTACCTGACCGGGAATCGATGACAGCGCGATCCGCTTCCGACAGTCCCTCGTAGGTCCGCTTGTTCATGAGGATGGCGAGTGGGCTCGCCGTGAAATTGACCATCGTGAAGTTCGGGGCCATCTCATCCAGGCGGAAGCTGTTGTAGGCATCGGCCGTCCACAGAGCACCGTCAACAACGTTGCGCTCCAGCGACTCGTAGACCGCAGGCGGCGGCACTGCGACGCCCGATCCACCACCAATGGTCATAAGATGGGACATGAACGGGGAAGCGCTTCGCATCCGCAGCCCCTGCAGATCCGAGGGAAGCTCAACCGGCTTGCTGCGGGTCATCGGGTTGAAGGTCGCCGTGGAGAACAGGCCGATAACCTTGAAATCCTCGTATTCCTTGCCGAGGAGGCCGTCGTCCAGAAGCGTCTGAAGGATCTTCGTGCCATTGGCGCTGTTCTGCGCAAGGAACGGGACCTCTACGATCGTTGACAACGGGAACAGACCTGGCGTCTGGGTCGGGCCGACCATTGCAACGTCTGCGACGCCCTTCTTGACCAGTTCCTGCTGTGCCGGCGGTGCGCCTAGGATGGCGCCAGGGTACAGCTTGAACGACGCACCATCGCTGAGCTGCGGATTCACCTCGTCGATCCAGGCCTGCAGGATCTTGGAAGACAGGAAGCCCTGTGCGGATTCCCAGCTCGAAAAGCGCATCTCACGTGCATCTGCAGTTGTTGCAAATCCCATGGCCAGGGCGACCGCGGCGAGCTTGGCTGCCATTCTGGACAGCCTGATATTCCTGAAGTTCATTTTTTCCTCCTATTTCCCAGACGAACGGCTCAGAGCGCTTTGAGTGGCAGCCAGAGCACCAGCATCGGAAACGCTACGATGAGTGCGACACGGATCAGGTCGACGATGATGAAAGGAATGATGCCTTTCCAAACCTCCTGCAGGCGCAGGTCGGCGTAGCTGGCTCGGATGACAAACAGGTTCATCCCGACGGGCGGCGTGATCAGACCCAGCTCAACCACCATGACGACGTAGATGCCAAACCAGATCGGGTCGATTCCGGCAGCCTGCGCGATGGGCACGAAAAGCGGCACCGTGAGAAGGACCATCGCCAGCGAGTCCATCAGACATCCGAGCACAAGATAGATGATGGTCATTACGATGATCAG
>Ga0182736_1000725_pt1 | contig 42476 bp, 42 predicted proteins | sample eDN5th30CKraftBY_FD_128882 | JGI IMG/M metagenome (GOLD analysis project Ga0182736, IMG submission 128882) | Enriched backyard soil microbial communities from Emeryville, California, USA - eDNA 5th pass 30_C Kraft BY (version 2) (version 2) | ecosystem: Environmental > Terrestrial > Soil >... | reverse complement strand
TCGCTGAAGGTGGAAACGGTGCAGGGCGAAGGCACCTACGTGCTCGCCGAACAGGGCGCGCACGAACCGATGGTCGTCACCGCGTGGTCGCCGGACGCGAGCGCGATGGAATGGCTCTTCTGCGAGAACGAGACCAACGTCAGGCGTCTCTTCCACATGGAAGGCACGGGACCGTTCAAGGACGGCTTCAACGATTACATCCTGCAAGGCGACGAAGACGCGATTCGCCGCGACAAGGGCACGCGCGCGGCCGCGCACGCGCATCTCGAACTGGAGCCGCTCGGCAAGGCGGTCGTGTATCTGCGCTGGCGGCCCGAGTCCGCGCCGGACGCCGTGCCGCTCGACGTCGATGGTCTCTTCGCGCGACGCATCGCGGAAGCCGACGAGTTTTACGGCGCGCTGCAGCACGATATCGCCGATGCCGATCAGCGGCTCGTGCAACGCCAGGCACTCGCCGGCATGCTGTGGTCGAAGCAGTACTATCAGTTCGATGTGACGCGCTGGCTCGACGGCGATCCGCTTCAGCCGAAGCCGCCGAAGCAGCGGCGCACCGGACGCGATTCGGACTGGCGGCATCTGTGCAACGCGGACATCGTGTCGATGCCGGACAAGTGGGAATATCCGTGGTACGCGTCGTGGGATCTCGCGTTTCATGCGGCGGCGTTCGCGCTCATCGATCCGGAGTTCGCGAAACGTCAGTTGCTATTGCTAGTGAAGGACCGCTATCAGCATCCGAACGGTCAATTGCCCGCGTACGAATGGGCTTTCGGCGATGCCAATCCGCCCGTGCACGCGTGGGCGACGTGGCGCGTCTACGAGATCGACCGCGCGATCACCGGCAAGGGCGATCGCGATTTTCTGGAACTCGTGTTCCACAAGCTGCTGCTCAACTTCTCATGGTGGGTGAATCGCAAGGATGCCGACGGCAAGAACATTTTCCAGGGCGGCTTTCTCGGCCTGGACAACGTGGGCATCTTCGATCGCTCGTCGCCGCTGCCGACGGGCGGCCACATCGATCAGGCCGACGGCACCGCATGGATGGCCGCGTACGCGCTCGATCTGATGCGTATCGCGCTCGAGCTCGCATACGCGAACAAGGTGTTCGTCGATATCGCCGTGAAGTTCTTCGAGCACTTCCTGTATATCGCGGAAGCGGTGAGCTGCGAGGACGATTGCGACACCGGTCTCTGGGACAGCGAGGACGAGTTCTTCTACGACAAGCTGCGCCTGCCCGACGGAACCAATGTGCCGATGCGCGTGCGGTCCATCGTCGGGCTGATTCCGCTTTTCGCCGTGCATGTGCTGGAGCCGAAGGTGTATCGCTCGCTGCCGGAATTGCGCGAACGGCTGCACTGGTTTCTCGAACATCGAACGGATCTTTCGAGGCTCGTGTCGCGCTGGAACGTGGCGGGTCAGGGCAACAGCGTGCTGCTGTCGCTGTTGCGCGGGCATCGCATGAAGGCGCTGCTCAGGCGCATGCTCGACGAAACCGAATTCCTTTCCGATCACGGCGTGCGCGCGCTGTCACGCGTGCATCTCGATAACCCGTTCGTCTTCTATCACAACAGCGAAAGCTTCGGCATCCAGTATCTTCCGGCGGAATCCGACTCGCGCGTGTTCGGCGGCAATTCGAACTGGCGCGGTCCGGTGTGGATGCCGGTCAACTATCTGCTGATCGAATCGATCCACGAGTTTCATCGCTATTACGGCGATGATTTTCGCGTCGAATATCCGACGGGCTCGGGACAGAAGTTTTCGCTCGCGCAAATCGCCGACGAACTCGCGCGCCGCGTGACCACGCTCTTTCTGCTCGACAAGAACGGCGAGCGTCCGGTGATGGCTGCCTATCCGCTGCTACAGGCCGATCCGCGTTCGCGTGATCTCGTGCTCTTTCACGAGTATTTTCATGGCGACAACGGGCGCGGCGTGGGCGCGTCGCATCAGACGGGCTGGAGCGGGCTCGTCGCGCTGTTGCTGCATCCGCATGCGACGGGGCCGTCCGGCGTCGTGCCGCTCGCCGGCGAAGCCGATGCCGATGTTCAGGAGTTCGCAGGAGCGAAATGAGGCGTGAATCGCGGTGGCATCGCGTTTTGCGGGGTTCGGCGAAAGTCAAGCGCCACAGGTCGAAAGCGTTGTTAGGAATTGTCTGGTATTACTCATCGCTCCAACTGCGTAAGTTTGTGGAAACACAAATTGATAACAGTCTGGAGGACAAAATGGCGCAGTCCATTAGCGCATATTCTCTCAGCGGCTACCAAATGGGCTTGGGCGCTGGCGGCCGCGCTCATATCGAACACGAACATTGCCCGCCGTTCGCCATCGTCATGCTGGTGTTCGCCGCCGCAATGCTCGGCGGCGTCTGGTTCAGCGGCGAATTCAACAGCTTCGCCGCCGGGTTGATCGCGTGGGCCGGCATCCTCGCCATGCTGGGCGCATGCGCCGATCGCTGGTTCAGCGGCGCCGCCGCGCTCGAACGCCGTATCCGTCAGCGCGAGAGAGCGCGATGCCGCGTGCTTGGCGGCATCGCGTCGCGCAGCGGTTTCAGGCAGCAATGGCCTGACTGGACGACGTCAGCAGCACGGGAATGGACTTCGACGTCGGCGTACCGGCGCCATCCGCAACCGATGACAGCGGCACGAGCGGGTTGGTCTCCGGATAATACGCACCGAGACAGCCACGCGGAATGTCGTATTCGACGAGCTTGAAACCGTCTACGCGACGCTCGATGCCGTCGTCCCACACGCTCGTGATATCCACCAGTTCGCCCGGCTCGAACCCGAGCATGTCGATGTCCTCGCGGTTCGCGAACAGCACGCGCCGCTGTCCGTACACGCCGCGGTAGCGATCGTCGAGACCGTAGATCGTCGTGTTGTACTGATCGTGCGAACGCGTCGTCATCAGCGTCATGAGACGGTCGCCGTACAGCGCACGGGCGCGGTGGATCGGCGTATCGACCGCGATCCTGTGCACGATGAACTGCGCCTTGCCGCTCGGCGTCTTCCAGACGCGATCGCGCGAGGCCACGCCGAGATGAAAACCGCCCGGCTGCTTCAGGCGTTCGTTGTAGCGCTCGAAACCGTCGAGCACTTTTTCGATGCCATCGCGGATCAGCGCGTAGTCGCCCTCATGTGCGCGCCAGTCGACCTTGGCCGAGCCGAGCGTCGCGTGCGCCATGCGTGCGACGATCGCGACTTCGGAAAGCAGATTCGCCGAGGCCGGCTTGTTCATGCCGTAAGAAATGTGCACCATGCTCATCGAATCCTCGACGGACACGCCTTGCGGCACGCCGTTCTGAACATCGATCTCGGTGCGGCCGAGCGTCGGCAGAATGAGCGCGTCGCGGCCGTGTACGAGATGGCTGCGGTTGAGCTTTGTCGTGATGTGCACCGTGAGATCGCACGAGCGCATCGCTTCCCAGGTGCGCGGCGTGTCGGGCGTCGCGATCGAAAAATTTCCGCCCAGGCCGATAAACACCTTCACCTTGCCTTCGAGCATCGCGTGAATCGTTTCGACGACGTCGTAGCCATGCTCGCGCGGGGGCTCGAAATCGTAGGCCGCGCCGAGCCGGTCGAGAAACGCCTGCGTCGGTTTTTCCTCGATGCCGACCGTGCGGTCGCCCTGCACGTTCGAATGGCCGCGCACCGGACATAAGCCCGCGCCGCGCCGTCCGATATTCCCGCGCATCATCATCAGGTTCGAAAGCAGTTGAATGGTCGGCACGGAGTTCTTGTGCTGCGTGAGGCCCATGCCCCACGTCGAGATGACGGCGCGGCCTTTCGCGTAGATGTCGGCGAGATTCAGCAGATCGTCCATCTCCACGCCCGATTCCGCGATGATCGCGTCCCAGCTTTCGGCGCGCAGGTCGTCGGCGAAGGCGTCGAAGCCGACCGTGTGCTCCGCGATGAAATCGACGTCGAGCACGCGCTCGCCACCGTTCGCGCGCGCGGCGTCGTCGAGTTCGATCACGCGCTTCGCCACGCCTTTGATCAGCGCGAAGTCGCCGCCGACTTTCGGGCGGATGAACACCGAACTGATCTTCACGCCCTTCGGCGAGAGCATGTCGAGCGTGTGCTGCGGGCTCGCGAAACGTTCGAGGCCGCGCTCCTTCAGCGGATTGATCGACACGATGGTCGCGCCGCGTTTCGCGCACTCGCGCAACTCGCCGAGCATGCGCGGATGGTTCGTCGCCGGATTCTGGCCGAAGAGTAGCAGCGTGTCGGCGTGTTCGAAGTCGTCGAGCGTGACGGTGCCCTTGCCGATGCCGACGGTATGCGGCAAGCCGCGGCTCGTCGCTTCGTGGCACATGTTCGAGCAATCGGGGAAATTGTTCGTGCCGTACATCCGCACAAACAATTGATACAGAAAAGCGGCTTCGTTGCTCGCACGGCCGGACGTGTAGAACGCGGCGCGATCGGGATCGTCGAGTTTTTTCAGATGCGAGGCGATGAGTTCGAACGCATCGTCCCAGTCGATCGGCACATAGCGGTCGCGCTTTGCGTCGTAGACGAGCGGATCGGTCAGCCTGCCGTGCTGCTCCAGTTCGTAATCGCTCTGCGTCATCAGCGACGAAACCGTGTGCTCCTCGAAGAACGCGGGCGTCACGCGCTTGCTCGTCGCTTCGGCGGCGACGGCCTTGACGCCGTTCTCGCAGAATTCGAAGGTCGAGCCGTGCTCGCGGTCGGGCCACGCGCAGCCGGGGCAATCGAAGCCGTCCGGCTGATTCTGCTTGAAGAGCGTCTTGTAGTTGCCACCCGCCACCTTCTCCTTGACGAGATTGATGGCGACCTGCTTCAGCGCGCCCCAGCCGGCGGCGGGATGCGTATAGGGTTCGATGCGTTCTTCGGGCTTCTTGAACATGGCTTGGCGGATGATGCTTTTTGGCTTGCGATGTCCGAAGCGTACTGTGATCCGAATCGCGCGCGGCGCACAGAAAATGCGAAATAGAAGGAGTACAGTTGCGTCGATTTGCCCTAGACTTGACGCATTCCCGCTTCAGAACGAAATCCAGTTGAAACTCTACGAAAAGCTCGCCGATGAAATCGAGGAAGCCGTGCGGCGCGGCGTGTTCACGCCCGGCGAGAAGATTGCGTCGGTGCGGCAGGCGAGCCAGCAGCACGGCGTGAGCATCAAGACGGTGCTGCATGCGTACGCGATCCTGGAAAGCCGCGGGATTCTGGAGACGCGTCCGCAGTCCGGCTATTTCGTGCGCGCAAAACCGCAGGCGGGCGCGGCGCACAGTCAGCCGACGCGCGTGATCGCGACGGCATCGGAAGTCGATGTGAGCCGGCTCGTGCTTTCGACGTTGCGCAGCATCCGCGCTCACGACGCCGTGCCGTTCGGCTCGCCGTATCCCGATCCCGAGCCGTTTCCGTGGCGGCGCATCAACCAGTACGCGAACGCGATCGCGCGGCGGCAGGCGAGTTGGAATCTCATCGACGATCTGCCGCCCGGCAATCCCGAGCTGATTCGCCAGATCGCGCGGCGTTATGCCGAAAACGGCGTGCCGGTCGATCCGGAGGAGATCGTCATCACGGTCGGTGCGACTGAGGCGATCAACCTGAGCCTGCAGGCCGTCGCGCAGCCCGGCGACACGGTGGCCGTCGAATCGCCGACTTACTACGCGATGCTGCACGCGATCGAGCGTCTCGGGATGCGCGCGATCGAAGTGCCGACGCATCCGGCGGAAGGCATCGACATCGACGCTCTGGCGCGGATCATCGGACGAAGAAAGATCGCCGCGTGCATGGTGATGCCGAACTTCCAGAATCCGCTCGGCTTCCAGATGCCGGACGAGCGCAAGCGCCGGCTCGTCGAATTGCTGTCCGCGCACGATATTCCGGTCATCGAAAACGATGTCTATCACGAGCTTTATTACGGCGATGCGCGCCCGTCGACGCTCAAGAACTTCGATACAAAAGGGCTCGTGCTGCATTGCGCGTCGTTTTCGAAGAGTCTGACGGCGTCGTACCGGATCGGCTGGGCGATGCCGGGACGGTATCGGGCGCAGGTCGAGAAGCTCAAGTTTCTGAACACGTTGACGACGCCATCGGTGCCGCAGGTCGCGATCGCGGATTATCTGCGGCAGGACGGCTACGACCGGCATCTGCGGCGCGTGCGCAAGCTGTATCGGCAGCAGTCGCGCATCATGAGCGCGATGGTCGAGCGCTTCTTTCCGGCGGGCACGCGCACATCGGCGCCGCAGGGCGGCTATGTGCTATGGGTGGAATTGCCGGAGCGCGTCGATTCGATGCGGCTCTATCGCGCCGCGCTCGACAGCGGCATCACGGTCGGACCGGGCTACATGTTCTCCACGCGCAACGCCTTCAGCCATTTCATCCGGCTGAACTACAGTTATCCGTGGACCGCGCAGAGCGAGGCCGCGTTGCGGCGGCTCGGCGAACTCGCGGGCAGGGAGATAACTTTGGGGATTCGCGCATGAACGATGACATCGATCCGGCGCTCGTCGCCGTGCTGACACAGCTTTGGCGCGCACAGACGGAAACGCCGGAACGCGCGTGGTCGCTCGCGAAATTGGCGAAGCAGTCCGGTTTGCCGATGAGCGCGTTGCGTCGGCAATTGACCGGGCTCGAGGAAGCGGGATTCGTCGAGGTCCGGATGAACGAGGATGGGACGGGCAGCGCGGGGTTGAGCGAGCAAGGCGTGACTTTGTGTCAGTCGATTTTCAGCGCAGGTGAATAAATGGGCTATGGTGATATACCATATGTATATCGTATAGCGAGGTATCTATGGGAAGGATCTTGATCGATTTGCCCGACGAACAGATAGACGAACTCGCCGCGATCGGCGAAGAGCAGCAGCGCCCGCGAGCCGCGGTCATTCGGGACGCGATCAGCGCGTACGTCGCGAGCAACAAGCGCCGTTCTGCCGTCGATGTGTTCGGCTTATGGCAAGAGCGAAAGATCGATGGATTGCAGTATCAGCGGGAGCTGCGCGAAGAATGGTAAGAGCGCTTTTCGACACGAACATCCTGATCGATTACCTGTTGGGAATCGATGCGGCACGCAAGGAGATCGAGCGTTACGAAGAGCGGTCGATCAGCATCATCACGCTCATGGAAGTTCTAGAGGGCGCCAAACCCGACAGTGAAGCGTCGCTGCGCGCCTGGCTGTCCACCTTCGATCTCGTGCCGCTCGATTCGGCCGTCGCGAACCTCGCAATCGGAATTCGCAGGAAATCGCGCATCAAGTTGCCGGATGCGATCGTGTGGGCGTCGGCGCAATCGGTGAATGCGCTGCTCGTTTCGCGCAACTCGAAGGACTTCCCGCCCGACGATCCGGGCGTGCGGATGCCCTATCAACTGTAGCCGCGTCGGTCGCCAGCACCCTTGGACATCCACATCACCCTGCACGGCCGCCGCGACCTGACCGGCCAGATCTACGGCCAGCTACGCGCGGGCATCATCGAAGGGCGGCTCGCCGCGAACGCGCGCCTGCCGTCCACGCGCGATCTCGCCGCGCAGCTCGGCGTCTCGCGCAAGACCACGCTCGATGTCTTCGAGCGGCTGATCGCGGAAGGCTTCTTGCGCACGCGCGCCGGCGACGGCACGTTCGTCGCTGAAGGGCTCACGCGCCTGCCGACCGCGCGCACCGAACCCGTATCGGCCCGCGCTCGCGCCACCGGCATCTGGCGCAAGATGCCCGAGCGCATGACGATGCCGATGCCGCCCGCCGACGAAACGCTCGACTGCGATTTCAAGGGCGGCGTAACCGACAAATCGCTCTTTCCCTACGACGCCTGGCGACGCTGCCTGAATCAGGCACTGCGCACGCAGACGCGCGCGGGCGGCGGCGTCGCGGGTTATCGCGATCCGGGCGGCGAGCAGGCGTTGCGGCTCGGCATCGCGCGTTATCTCGCGTTCAGCCGCGCGGTCGTCTGCAACTGGCAGGACGTGATCGTCACGCAGGGCGCGCAACAGGCGCTCGATCTGCTCGCGCGCGTGACGATCCAGCCGGGCGATGTCGTCGCGGTCGAAGAGCCGGGTTATCCGCCGGCGCGGGCGCTCTTCGCGGCGCTCGGCGCGCGCATCGCGCATGTGCCGGTCGATGGCGAGGGCATCGTCGTGAGAAAGCTGCCGCGCAACACGCGGCTCGTCTACGTGACGCCGTCGCATCAGTTTCCGCTCGGCATGCCGATGAGCCTCGAGCGGCGCGTCGAGTTGCTCGAATGGGCGGGCAAGCGCGGCGCGGTGATCGTCGAGGACGACTACGACGGCGAATTCCGCTTCGAAGGGCGGCCGGTGGAATCGCTGAAGAGTCTCGATCGCGCGGGACTCGTCGCGTATGTCGGCACGTTTTCGAAGACGCTCTTTCCCGATCTGCGGCTCGGCTACGTCGTGCCGCCCGCGACACTCTCCGAACCGCTCTGGAACGCAAAGCAGATTTGCGACTGGCACAGCTGCATGCTGACGCAAACCGCGCTCGGCGCGTTCATGCTCGATGGCGAATACGCGAAGCATCTGCGCCGCATGCACAAGGCGTACGCGGAACGCCGCGCGCTGTTGATCGAACGTCTGCAAGGCGAGCTCGCGCCTTGGTTCGAGCCGCTGCCCGCGACGGCGGGCATCCATCTCGTCGCGCGGCTCGCCGGTTCGGTGCGGGAAGACGAGGTCGTCGCGGCGGCGCGCGCCGTATCGGTCGGGCTGTACGGCATACGCGCGTTCTACGCGGGCGAGCCGGCGCAGCAAGGCGTGCTGCTCGGCTACGGCGGGACGAACGTCACGGCGATCGAGCGCGGCGCGACGCGCCTCGCCGCGCTCATGCCGACGCTCGTCCGCTAGCTTCGCGGCGTCACTGATCGCACAACAACAGCAGCTTTTCCTGCGCGGAACACGCCGCTTTTTTCGGCTTTTGCGCGGCCGCGTCCGCGTCGCGCGTCGCGACCTTGCGCGTCGGATTCTGCGCTTGCTCGGCGGCCGCCGTGCGCTGCGCGATGCACGCGCGCAAGTGCTTTTCCATCGGCGGATAGTATTTCCAGCCCTTCGTGAGCGGCGGCAGTTCGAGATGCACCTGCTTCCACTTCGGATGGCCGTTCGCCTGCAGCGTGTCGAAGTTCGAGCACAGCGAATCGGCGAATTTCGACAGCGCGCCGACCGTGCCGCGCAAACCGTAATCGTAGGTCACGAGAAACGCCTTCACGGTGAGCGTCGGCGTGTCTTCCTGAATCCAGTTCGGATAACTCGTCGTGCGGATCGTCGCCGGGAAATAGGTCTGCTTCGCGCGCGCGGTTTCCTGCGCGTTCGGATCGAGGCGCAGCAGCCTGATCTGCTTGAGCAGCTCCGGATTCATGTCCTGAAAGAGCTTCGCCGGCTGCCCCGCGACGATCACCGCCACGTCGATCTTCCCGACGATCAGCCGCGCGAGCGAATCCTCGTTGTTGAGATGCTGCTCGTTGGCTTCGGCGATCGGTTCGCCGAACATCAGCCGATACAGCGTCTCCGCCGATTGCGCCGTGCCGCTGCCGATCGGCCCGACGCTGATGTTCTTGCCCTTGATCTCGTGGATGTACTTCATCGGCGAGTCCGCGCGCGTGACGAAGTAAATCTCTTCGTCGTAGAGCGGCATGATGAGCCGCAGCGGCTTGATGATCTTGCCCGCGTCCGCATTGCCCGAGGTCGCCATGTCCATGTACGCCTGATACACGTCCGACTGCACCAGCGCGAACTTCACGCCGGGCTCGTAGCGCATGCGCTGCACGTTCTCCGCCGACCCTTTCGACGGCAGCACTTCCAGTTCGATGCCGGCCGGCTCGGCGACGTACTTCGACAAGTCCTGTCCGATCTGGATATACGTGCCGCGTTCCTGGCCCGTCGTGATCTTGTAGGGAATCGGATCGGCGGCGAAGCTCGATCCCGCGCCGATCATCCCGGCGATGGCGAGAAGCGTCAGCGCGCCCCGTGCGGCGTTGCGCATGTATTTCGTGGTGAACATGATTGACCCTTAGTCGGAGTTGGACGGGTGCTTTTTGAAACTCGCACGATGCGGGAATCGTCCGCGTCGCGCGCAATCTGCTCATGCGCGGGCACTCGCATGCGGCCCGGCGCGAAGATGCGCGGCGCGTGCTTGCGGTGCGTCGGTGTTGTCTCTGCGTGTTCTTGTAGTTGCGTCGTTCTCGTGCGCTTTTTTGCGTTTTTTGCCGTTTTCAGCGCGACGGCGGCTTCGAGGCCGAATCGCCGCCGCTCCAGCCGTATTGCTTGATGGCGCGTTCGAGTTCCTCGGACTTGTCGGAGTCGACATGCGAACCGGCCGGCACCGTGGCGAACTGCGGCGACGCGCCGGTCGTGGCCGCGGCCTGCGTGCTGCGCGTCGCGACGTTCGTCTGCACGACGGGCTGGGCGACGGCTTGTGCGACGGCCGCGGGCGGACGGGGCACGGCTGCCTGCATCGGCGCCGTCGATGGCGGAAGCGCGCTGCTCTGATTGCCCGATTGCGGTGGATGCGGCACGGCGGTGCGCGTCGGGGGCGCGGACGGCTGCGGCGGATCTTCGCCGAGGTAATACGCGCCGCGCGGATTGGCCGGACGAGCGGCTTGCTGCGGCGGCTCGTCGCCGATGTAATAGGGCGCGCGCGGGTTCGCGGCACGCGAATTCGCGGCGGAAGGCTGGGCGCTTTCTTCGCCGAGATAATAGGGCGCGCGCGCCGCTTGCGTGACGGGCGGCGGAGCGGCCTTCGCAGCGGCCGGTTGCGACGGCGCGGGCACGGCGGCTTGTGTCGTGGCCGGTTGTGGCGTCGGCAGGGGCGTCGGTTGGGGCGTCGGTTGCGTGGCCGCTTGCGGCGCGGGCGTGGGCATCGTCATCGTCGTGGCGACGGTCGGCGCGGGCGGCGGATTGATCGTCGTCGCGGTGATCGCGGCGGTCGCCGCCTGGCCACGCGCGATTTTCTCCGCGCGCGATTCGTAGGCAGCGTCGTCGTCGGCCCAGCGCGCAGCGGTGCTGCGTTGCACCGTGCGCCTGTCCGGCGTGGGCTTCTGAGCAAACCCGTTCGTCTTTGCGGCCTGCGCGGCCGCCGCTGCAACGTTTGCCTGCGCGGGAAGCTGAACGGGCGCGGCAGCCGCCGTGTTCGCGGCTTCCGCGGCGGGCGCCGTGCCCGGCACGCGTTTGGCGAGCGCGGCCACTGCCGTCGGCGCGAGCCAGCCCGCGTGCGAAATCACGCGTTCGAGCATGGCTTGCGATTCGATGTTGCTGCCGTCGAGGGCGAGCGCCTCGCCCGCGTTCTGCTGCACGCACGCCCACGCGGACGTGCGCTCGCAGGCGCGCGCGAGTTGCAGCGCGGCGTCGCGCTGCGCTTCGCGCTTGACGAGCTCGTCCTTCAGCGATTCGTAGTCGGCGCGCGCCTGTTGCTGCGGCGGAAGCATTTTGAGCCGCGCGCGGGCCGTGGCGAGATCGTGCTGATCCAGCGCGACGCGCACATCCTGCAGCGCATTGCCGGACGGAGCGGCGGCCAACGGGCGCCGGTCCGCCGCGGCCGGCGTGCCGGGCGCGTCGGTTGCGCCGCGCATCAGCGAACCGACCTTGGAATCGATCACGCCCGAAACGCTGTGATCCGCGGATGGCGTGCTCGAACCGCCGTCCGAATCGCCAAGCTGGTAATAGAACGTCGCGCCGAGCAGCAACACGAGACCGCATGCACCGGCGATGACTGTCTTCTTCGTGTTCCACCGCTCGGAACCGGGCAGGGCGTCGGGATCGTTGCTGGAATCGGCGAAGGCGTTGCGTGCGGATTCCTCGGCGCGGCGCGCGCGATATTCCGCCGCCTTTTGCGCGATGCGCTCACTCGCGCGCTCCGTCCAGCGCGAGCGCATGCCCGGCTCGACGCGCCCGGCGCCATCCGAGTCGAGGGAAGCGGAAGAACCGGATGCGGACGCACCCGCCGATGCGAGCGGCGCCGATGCCTCTTCGAAAACGTTCTTGCGCGATTTGCCCGAGGCGGCCTCGCGCGTCTGGCCGAATGCGGCGCTTCGGTCTGCGCCGCAATTGGGGCAACTGTCGGCGTTCTTGCGCACCGTGCTGCCGCACCGCTGGCAGACGACGGAGAACATGGATGCGGGAAACGTCAGTCGCGTGGTCATGCTAAAGCCCTCGAAGGACGTGTGCGTGAGGTTGCCAAAATCGCGTGGCCGCCAATGCGCGCCGAGCCGTCGCGCCTGTACGCGGGAACGGCGTCCCGCGGCAGCAATCCTTCGTATTCTTTGTCCGCGCGGCGCGCGCGCCAGCGGGAAACGACTATCCGACTATGGTTCAACCACTATCGGACGTCAATTGCCTTTCGCCCCTACTCCGGGCGGTGCTCTCGCTCACGATATTTCTGACATTTTGGGATCGCGGCGGCGGTTTTGAATCGCCAATCCTTAGCCGAAAAAAGACAACGGGGCGCGATCGCCGGATAACCCACTGATGTGAAAGCGATTCGAGCGCGTGATGAAACGTTGTAGCGAGCCCACGCCGAGTATGTCAATGCGGATCGCCCGAAGCGGCGGACGTCGCCGGGGGATTGGTAAGGCTTCCGAATCATCGTTCGAAAGGTTTGCCTTTCGTGCTCCGGCGTTGCGCAGAAGCGAAAAAGCCGCGGCGCGAATGACGCGCCGCGGCTTTCATCAGACCGACCCGAAGCGTTATTCCGCCAGTTGCAGCTTGCCGTCGATGCGGCGGTTCAGGCCGAGCGGATTCGCCGTCTTCAGCGCGTCGGGCAGAAGCGCGTCAGGCAGATCCTGATAGCTGACCGGGCGCAGGAAACGGTTGATCGCGAGACTGCCGACCGAAGTCGAGCGGCCATCCGCCGTCGACGGGAACGGGCCGCCGTGCACCATCGCGTGGCCGACTTCCACGCCCGTGCCGAAGCCGTTCACCAGCAGGCGGCCGGTGCGGCGCTCGAGCGCGGGCAGGACGCGCTTCGCATCGGCGTAATCGGCCTCGTCGATATGCAGCGCCGAGGTCAACTGGCCTTCCAGCGATTCGATCAGATCGATCATCGCGTCGAGGCTCGGGCAACGCACGACCAGCGACGATGCACCGAAGATTTCCTCTTGCAGATCGTGATTCTTGCGGAACGCTTCGGCGGTGGTGACGAACAGCGCCGACTGGCCCTGATTGTCGCCCTTCGCTTCGAGGCCGCGCGCGGCGGTGGTCACGTCGGCGTTATCGGCGGTCTTCGCGACCGAGTTCGCGTACGTCTTGCAGATGCCCGGCGTAAGCATCGTCTGCGCGGCGGTTTCCTTGAGCGCAGCGGAAGCCGCTTCGATGAACTTGTCGAGATCCGGGCCGTCGACGGCCAGAATCAGGCCCGGATTCGTGCAGAACTGGCCCGCGCCGAGCACGAGCGACGAGACGAACGCCTTGCCGATGGCTTCGCCGCGATTCTTGAGCGCGTTCGGGAACAGCAGTACCGGGTTGATGCTGCTCATTTCCGCGTAGACGGGGATGGGTTCCTTGCGCGCCGCCGCGATCTTCATCAGCGCGACGCCGCCGCCGCGCGAGCCGGTGAAGCCCGCCGCCTTGATGCGGTTGTCGGCGACGAGGCCCTGACCGATGTCGCGGCCGCTGTCGAAGAGGAGCGAGAACGTGCCTTCGGGCATGCCGCAGTCCTTCACGGCCTTCTGCACCGCGCGGCCGACGAGCTCCGCCGTGCCCGGATGCGCCGAGTGCGCCTTGACGATGACCGGGCAACCGGCGGCGAGCGCCGACGCCGTGTCGCCGCCGGCGACGGAGAACGCGAGCGGGAAGTTGCTCGCGCCGAACACGGCGACCGGGCCGACGCCGATATGACGCAGACGCAGATCGACGCGCGGCAGCGGCTTGCGCTCGGGTTGCGCCGGATCGATCCGCACGCCGAGAAAATCGCCATTGCGGACGACATCGGCGAACATGCGCAACTGGCCGACCGTGCGGCCGCGCTCGCCTTCGAGACGCGCGCGCGGCAGGCCGCTTTCGATCATGCAGCGCTCGATCAGGTCGTCGCCGATATCGAGGATGTTCTGCGCGATCGTTTCCAGGAACTTCGCGCGCGCTTCGGGCGCGGTTTCGCGGTAGACGTCGAACGCGGCCCACGCGAGGGCGCACGCGCGGTCGAGGTCCGCGAGCGTCGCGCCGCCGAAAGCCGGTTCGATGGCCGCGCCGGTCGAGGCGTTGACGGCCTTGATCGAGCCGTTCGAGCCGAAAACCGATTCCTGACCGATGAGCAGGTTGCCAGTGAGTTGCATGATGTCTCGTCCTTGCTTGGAGTGATTCGCGGCAGCCGCATGTACCGGTTGTACGATGACTGCACCTTGCCCGACTATACGGCTTCGCGTGTGCGCCTGTATAGTGAAACCTTTCCATCGCTTGATCGCTTTTTGGAATCACCCCGCGCTTTCCCGCACGCCGAAAGATGAAGAACACGCTCGATGTATTGATGTCGCGGCTGCGCATGAAGCAGCTTCAACTGCTGATCGCGCTCGACGACCACAAATCGCTGCACAAGGCGTCGAGCGCCATGGCGATGACGCAATCCGCCGCGAGCAAGGCGCTCGCCGAACTCGAATCCATGCTGGAAGCGCCGCTATTCGAGCGTGCGAAGAGCGGGCTGATCCCGAATCCGTTCGGCCGCTGCGTGGTGCGCTACGCACGCGTGCTGGCCGCCGATCTCAACGCGCTCTGCCAGGAAGTCGCGCAGATTCGCGCGGGCACGGGCGGGCGGCTGACCGTCGGCACGATCATGGGCGCGGTGCCGGGCGTGGTCGCGCCGATCGTCAACGAGATGCACGCGAAGCATCCGGATCTGGCGATCGAAATCGTCGAGGATACGAGCGCGCGCATGCTGCCGATGCTCGACGACGGCCGCGTCGATCTCGTCATCGGGCGCTCGAGCGTGTCCGATCAGCCGTCGAAGTATCAGTATCAGCCGCTGGCGGACGAGCCGCTTTGCATCGTCGTCGGTCAGGGTCACGAGCGCACGGGCGAGCCGGAAGTCGGTTTCGCCGATCTCGCGCGCTATCGCTGGGTCACGTATCCGAGCTATATGCCGATGAGCGCATTGCTGGAACGCGAACTCGATCTCGCCGGCCTGCCGATGCCCGCCAATCCGATTTCCACCGCCTCGCCGCTGATGACCGTGACGCTGCTGCAGGAGAGCGCGGAACTCGTGTCGATTCTGCCGGCGAGCGTCGCGAAAGTGTTCGAGCGCCACGGCATGCTGCGCATTCTGCCCGTTCGCATGAAGTCGAAATCGCAGACCTACGGCATCGTCACGCGCAGGGGCGGCGAGCTTTCGCCGGCGGCGCGGCAGTTCGTGCAGATGTTGCGCGAGCAGCGCCGGCCGAACTGACACTCAGCGCGTCGCGACGATGAACAGACGCGGGAAGGGCAGGAGCACGCTGCCGTCGTCGAAAACGGTATATGCGGTTTTCAGGCCGGCGCGATAGCGGTCGAGAAACGCGGCCGCTTCCTTCTCGTCGAGCTTCGCGAGGAACGGCCGCAGCGCCGAGCCCTTGAACCATTCGACGATGGCATCGACGCCGCCGTCCAGCGGATGATGGTACGTCGTGCGCCACACGTCGACGCGCGCGCACAGCGGCTTGAGCAACGCGTAATACCAGTCCGCCCGGAAGCGCGCGGTGCGCTCCACGCCCTTCAGCTTGTCGCGCCAAGGGCCATCGGCGGCGGCTTCGCGCATCAGGCGGTGCGCGGGTTCGTCGAGATTGTCGGGCATCTGCACGGCGAGCTGCCCGCCCTTCGCGAGCTTGCCGGCGAGCGACGGAAACAGCGTCTCGTGATCGGGCACCCACTGCAGCGCCGCGTTCGCGAGAATCAGATCGAACGGTCCTTCTGCCTGCCACGCGGAAATGTCGGCGAGCGCGAATTCGACTTGGGGCAGGCGCTTTTTCGCCGCGTCGATCATGTCGCCCGAATTGTCGACGCCGATCACGCGCGCGTTCGGCGCATGCGCGATGAGCGTTTCGGTTGAATTGCCGGGGCCGCAGCCGAGATCGACCGCCGTGCGCGCGGCTCGCGCATGAGTCGCGTTCAGCAGATCGCGGACGGGGCGCGTGCGCTCTTCCTCGAACAGCGAATATTGGCGCGCTTGCCATTCGGGCGATGATGTCGTCATTGAAGGCTCCAGTCGATGTTCGTCGTGATATCACACGCGATTCTAGATGCACGGGCCGCGCCGATCCAAAGCCGCGCGACGGCCTTTGAATGGAACGCTGAATCCGATGTGCACGCGAGTCATTGAAAAAACTCGGATATGTCCCTTTCGCGCGGGCATCGCGCCTATACTGGCGAAGCATTCGCGGGCGGTTCCAGGCAATATCGGAACTTGCTTTCGCATGCATATCACGAACATCATTCGCGCCGCCCTCCGGCGCCTTAAGCACTCGGGGACTCGCAGATGAGCGACACGTCAGTCGGCGGCTTGAAGGGTCTCGTGGACGCGCTGCGCGCGCAGCAAGACGCGCTCACCGAACGCTGGATGAAGCTCGTGTTCGGCGATCAGGAAGTCGAACATTCGGATCAGCTCACGTATCGGCAGCTTGCGGATCATCTGCCGAGCATCTTCGATGAAATCTGCATCGTGCTGGAATCGCGCAATCTGCGCGACCAGGAAGGCGCGATCGAGCGCGACGCGCGCCAACACGGGCAATGGCGCTGGCAGCAAGGCTACCGTATCGATGAACTCGTGCGCGAGCTCGATCTTTTTCGTCAGGTGTTGCTGCTCGCGATCGGCGAATACGCGGGCGCCCATGACGATCTTTCGCGCGCCGACGAAGAGCACGCGCGCCTCATGACCGATGAAGTCGTGAGCTTCGTCACGCTGGCGTCGATTCGCGAGGCGATCGGCGAGCGCGATCGCAAGATCGACGAATACACCGGCATGCTGGAGCGCGCCAACTACGAGCTGACGCTGCGGCAAAAGCTCATCGGCGATTTGTACGAGACGCGCATGCAGGTCACGCGGCGCGTCGCGCACGATCTGCGCAATTTCCTCAACGTGTTCTCGACGGCGCTGCAACTGGCCGCGCGCTCGGCCGCGAAGCGCGAGACGGCGCTCGGACTGGCGAACCGGCAAGTCGCCGACATGGCGTCGCTCGTCGACGAGATGGTCGAATATTCGAAAGTGCTGGGCGACGATTCGGTGCTGACGGTCGAGCCGTTCGATCTCGTCGGTCTCTTCGACGAGCTGATGCAGGCCTGCCGCGTCGCGACCGAATCGAAGGGATTGAAGCTGATCGGCCATCTCGATCCGGCGCTCGGTGAGGTGACGTCGAACCGGCTGAAGGTGAAGCAGGTCGCGCTGAATCTGCTGTCGAATGCGATCAAGTACACGTCGTCGGGCGAGATCGCACTGTCGATCGCCGCCGCGCCCGATCAGCGCTGGAAATTGCGCGTCGCCGATACGGGCGTCGGCATCAGCGTGGCGGATCAGGAGCGCGTGTTCGAGGAATTCGAGCGCGCCGCCGATGACGACATTCCCGGCGCCGGGCTCGGCCTTGCGATCGTCAAGGAGTTGTCGCGCACGCTGGAAGGGGAACTGCGCTTCCAGTCGTCGAAAGGGCGCGGAAGCGTGTTCGAAGTGACGTTCCCGATGGTGCTGGAACCGAAGGCTTCCGACGCTCAATAAGCGAAAAAAGGCGGACGGGTCGCCCCGTCCGCCTTCCGGTCACCACGACGCCTGAACGATGCTCAGGCCGCCGCTTCTTCTTCGACCACTGCTTCGTCTTCCACCGACGCGCGGATCAGATGGTCGAACGCCGAGAGCGCCGCCTTCGCGCCTTCGCCGACCGCGATCACGATCTGCTTGTACGGCACCGTCGTCACGTCGCCCGCGGCGAACACGCCCGGCAGCGAGGTCGCGCCCTTCGCATCGACGACGATCTCGCCGTGCTTCGACAACTCGACTACGCCCTTCAGCCATTCGGTGTTCGGCACGAGGCCGATCTGCACGAACACGCCTTCCAGCTCGACGTGGTGGCTCGCGCCCGTCGCGCGGTCCGTGTACGTGATGCCGTTGACCTTCTTGCCGTCGCCGGTGACTTCGGTCGTCTGCGCCTCGGTGACGATCGTCACGTTCGGCAGGCTGCGCAGCTTCTTCTGCAGGACCGCGTCGGCGCGCAGCTCGTTGCCGAATTCGATCAGCGTCACCGCCGACACGATGCCCGCGAGGTCGATCGCCGCTTCCACGCCCGAATTGCCGCCGCCGATCACGGCGACGCGCTTGCCCTTGAAGAGCGGGCCGTCGCAGTGCGGGCAGTACGCCACGCCGCGTCCGCGATACTCGCGCTCGCCCGGCACGTTGATTTCACGCCAGCGCGCGCCGGTCGACAGAATCACGGTCTTCGCCTTCAGCACCGCGCCGCTCGCGAGATGGATTTCATTGATGCGGCCCGGCACCAGCTTCTCGGCGCGTTGCACGTCCATGATATCGACTTCGTAGCTCTTGACGTGCTGCTCCAGCGCCGTGGCGAACTTCGGCCCTTCGGTTTCCTTGACGGAGACGAAGTTTTCGATGGCCATCGTATCGAGCACCTGACCGCCGAAGCGCTCGGCGACGACGCCCGTCGCGATGCCCTTGCGCGCCGAATAGATCGCCGCCGCCGCGCCGGCAGGACCGCCGCCGACGATCAGCGTGTCGAACACCGGCTTGTTCTCGAGTTCCTTCGCCGCGCGCGCCGATGCGCCCGTGTCCAGCTTCGCGAGGATTTCCTTCACGCCCATGCGGCCCGAGCCGAAGCTCTCGCCGTTGACGAACATCATCGGCACGGACATGACCTGGCGTTCCTCGACTTCCTGCTGGAACAGCGCGCCGTCGATCGCGACATGCTTGATGCGCGGGTTGATGATCGCCATCACGTTCAGCGCCTGCACGACTTCCGGGCAGTTCTGGCACGACAGCGAGAAATACGTCTCGAACGCGAAGTCGCCGTCGAGATTCTTGATCTGCTCGATGATGGCGTCGTCGAGCTTGATCGGATGGCCGCCGGCTTGCAACAGCGCGAGCACGAGCGACGTGAATTCGTGGCCCATCGGGATGCCGGCGAAGTGGATGCCCGCAGCCTTGCCCGCCTCGCCGATGGTGAAGGACGGACGACGCACGCTGGCGTCCTCTTTCTCGACGACGCTGATCCGCGCAGACAGCGTAGCGATCTCGTCGAGCAGGCTTTTCAGCTCACGCGACTTGTCGCTGTCGTCGAGGAAGGCGACGAGTTCGATCGGCCGGGTGACTTTTTCCAGATACGCTTTTAATTGATTCTTGAGATTGGCGTCGAGCATGGCGATGTCCGTTCCTTGACTTGGGATATTGCAGACGTGTTCCGCCGCGGCGCTGCGAAATTCGCAGCGCCGGACGAACACGTTTTTTGGGGTGAACCTGCCGCAGAACCGCGGCAAGTTCGATACAGCGCTCGTGAAGTACGAGACTTAGATCTTGCCGATCAGGTCGAGCGACGGGGTCAGCGTTTCAGCGCCCGGCGTCCACTTGGCGGGGCACACTTGACCCGGATTCTTCGCGATGTACTGAGCAGCCTGAACCTTGCGGAGCAGTTCGCCAGCGTCGCGGCCGATGCCGTTGTCGTGCACTTCGCACAGCTTGATCTCGCCTTCCGGGTTGATCACGAACGTGCCGCGCAGCGCCAGGCCTTCTTCTTCGATCAGAACGTCGAAGTTGCGCGAGATCGCGAGCGTCGGGTCGGCGATCATCGGATAGTTGATCTTCTGGATCGTGTCCGACGTGTCGTGCCATGCCTTGTGCGTGAAGTGCGTGTCGGTCGAAACCGAGTAGATTTCCACGCCGAGCTTCTTGAATTCTTCGTAGCGGTCAGCCAGGTCGCCCAGTTCGGTCGGGCAGACGAACGTGAAATCGGCCGGGTAGAACACAAACACCGACCACTTGCCCTTCAGGCTTTCATCGGTGACGGTCACGAACTCGCCATTGTGATAGGCGGTTGCTTTAAACGGCTTGACTTGACTGTTGATGATGGGCATTACCAGTTTCCTTTTGGAGTGGTGTTGAAGAAGTAAGTGAACTATACAGGAAAGCTATCGTACTTGCGAAGTGGATTGATTTTATTATCGGGATAGCGCCGGGCTATCGACGCGATATTTTGGCGTTTTCCCGCACAAGGCATTCTGATTGCATGCGCCTTCGCAGGTTCCTTAAACAGACTTGGTCGCTTTCACTTTCATTTCAAGGAGGCAATATGAAAATAGGAATCATCGGAGCGGGGAATATCGGTTCGGTGCTGGCACTGCGCTTCACCGAGAAAGGGCATGACGTGCGTATCGCGAATTCGCGCGGCCCGGCGTCCCTCGCGGATATCGAGCGCGAGACCGGCGCGAAGGCCGTCGAAGCGCGGGACGCGGTGAAGGACGCCGAAGTCGTCGTCGTCACGATTCCGGAAGCCAAGGTGCCGAACCTGCCGAAGGATCTGTTTGCGGGCGTGCCGGCGAGCGTCGTCGTGATCGACACCGGTAACTACTATCCGCAGCAGCGCGACGGGCGGATCGAAGGCATCGAAAAGGGCACGCCCGAGAGCCGCTGGGTCGAGCAGCAGATCGGTCGGCCGGTCGTGAAAGCGTTCAACAATATCTATGCGGATCACCTGAAGAACCGCGGCAAGCCGCCGGGAACGCCGGGCCGCATCGCGCTGCCGGTCGCGGGCGATGACGCGAAGGCAAAGGCCGTCGTGATGATGCTCGTCGATGAGATCGGCTTCGATCCGGTCGATGCCGGCCAGATCGACGATTCCTGGCGTCAGCAGCCCGCGACGCCCGTCTACACCGCCGATCTCGACGCCGCCGGCCTGCGCGCGGCGCTTCAGAAGGCCGATCCGGTGCGCAAGCCCGAATGGCGCGCGACGGACAAGAGTCCCGGCACGTTCGAGCAACCTGCGTAGAAGCGAAAGACCGTACGGTAAAGCGCGGGAACGCGCGCGCGCCGTGAGACAATCTGCAAACTTTCCCGATGGGCTTTAACATGACGAACCGGGCTGGCGCAAAAATGCAGCCGCCGTCCGGCGTCGTGGACTCGCAGATTGACTATGAAAACCGCTTCTCCTACGCAGGACGTGCAGAACCCGCAACACCGCTTCGGCGAGTGCGACGAGTGCGCGGACGTCGAACTCGTGGCGACCGCCACCATTCCGACCCGCTACGGCACTTTCGCTTCGTACGTCTATCGCGTGAAGCACACGGATGTGGAGCACATCGCGTTCGTGATGGGCGACGTGAGCAGCGGCGAACCCGTGCTGACGCGCCTGCACTCCGAATGCGTGACCGGCGATGTCTTCGGCTCGTACCGCTGTGACTGCGGCGAGCAGCTCGATCTGGCATTGCGCTATATCGCCGCGGAGGCTCGCGGGATTCTGCTGTATCTGCGCGGCCACGAAGGGCGCGGCATCGGCCTCGCGAACAAGATCCGTGCATACGCGCTGCAGGAACAGGGGCTCGATACCGTCGATGCGAACCTGCATCTCGGCCTGCCCGACGACGCCCGCGAATACGATTCCGCCGCCGCGATCCTGCGTTCCATGAACGTGAAGTCGGTGCGATTGATGAGCAACAATCCGTCGAAGTTCGACACGCTGCTCAGGCACGATATTCCCGTATGCGAACGCGTCGCGCTCGCCATCCCGATGCGCGAGGAAAACGAGCGCTATATCAAGACCAAGCAGGCGCGCTTCGGGCATTACTTCGACGAGAACGAGTAAGCCCGACAGTGCGCGCGCTCACTGCGCGTCGTGAAAAATTACCCCGAGCATATGCCTGCGTCCCGAGCGCAGGCGGCTCACGCCGTGCTTCATGTTCACCCGATACGGCCCGCGCGTGCCCTGCACCGGCCGATGATGCACCGCGAAGAACACCGCATCGCCTTGCAAAAGCGGTACGACCTCCGCACGCGACTGCATGCGCGGACGCTGCTCCGTCATCACGAATTCGCCGCCGGTGAAATCGTGGCCGGGCGCGGAAAGCAGGATCGCCATCTGAATCGGAAAGACGTGCTCGCCGTAGAGATCCTGATGCAGACAGTTGAAATCGCCGGGCACGTAACGTAGCAAGAGCGGCGTCGGCCGTGTCTGCCCCGCGCGATGACAGCGCTCGATGAACGCCGCATGCTCGCGCGGATAGCGCGTCTCGATGCCCATCACCTCGTTCCAGCGATTCGCGACCGGCGCGAGATGCGGATACACCGCGCGCCGCACGCGTTCGAGCGCGCCCGGCAACGGATACGCGAAGTATTTGTATTCGCCGCGCCCGAAGCCGTGGCGCTCCATCACGACGCGGCTGCGAAAAATGCCGTCGCGATCGTAAAGCGCCGCGAGCGCCTCGCATTCGTCGCGCGAAAAAAGCGCCGACGCCGTCGCGCAGCCGAAGCTATCGAGTTGCGCTTCGAGATCGGCCCAGTCGAGCGCGTCGATGCGATCGCCGATATCGTCTGCCGTCGCGCGTTCGAGCACCTTCATGTCGTTCCTCCGGATGTGCGTGAATTCGAATGAAGTGTGCGCCCGCGACGCGACGCACGCACTCCGGCTCTTGCTGTGCAATTCAGTGCGCGGCCGCAGTCTCCGCGATGCGTTCGTACAGCGCGGCCTTGCGCGCGGCCATCTTCGCGCCGATCGCGACGAGATCCATCTGCGTCTTGCGCACGGCCGGGAAGAGTACGGTTTCCTCTTCCTCGATGTGATGCACCGCGTTTTCCTTCAGCACCTTGAACGTCCCGTCGAAACCGTCTTCGCCGGCGCGCAGGTTCGCGAATCGTTCGATCAGCGTCTTCACCAGAAAATGCTCGACGTAGGCTTCGTCCACGTCGATGCGCCGGTCCGCTTCGAGCGCGTTCTGCGCGCCCGGATACAACAATTCTTCCTCGACGATCGTATGGATCGTCAACAGTTCGCACGCGCGCTGCACGAGCGAGTTCTTGCGCTCGAAATCGTCGTGGTCCGCGCGTTCGAAGGCATCGAACAATTGTTCGATGGCGCGGTGATCGGCTTCGAGCATGTCGAGCGCATCGATGGGTCGCGGGGTTTGAGCGGTGGACATGGGGTTCTCCAATAGTGGGCTCTGTCGGCCCGGTAGCGACATCTGCGTGTCCCCAAGGTGCCGTAAAAAAGCAAGACGAATGCCCGCTATGGATCAGTTAACGGCGGCGGTGCGCGCGTCTAGATAGTGGTATTTCTCGATTCGCTCAAGTCGCGTTGGCGCAGCACTTTCACCTGCCACCACGCGGGCAGCAGCCGCCGCACTTCGGCGCGCGCGAAGCGGTCGTCGATCAGATAAAGCACGCCGCGATCGAGCGGTCCGCGAATCACGCGTCCCGCCGCCTGCACCACTTTCTGCAAGCCGGGAAAAAGATACGTGTACGCATAGCCCTCGCCGAACGCCTCGTGCATGCGCGCTTTCATTTGCTGATTGACGGGATTGAGTTGCGGCAGCCCGAGCGTCGCGACGAACGCACCGATGAGACGCGTGCCCGGCAGATCGATCGCCTCGCCGAACGCGCCGCCCAGCACCGCGAATCCGATACCGCGTCCATCGGCGACGAAGCGCGCGAGAAACTCGCGTTGCGCCGCCTCGCTCATCGCGCGGGACTGCTGCCAGCAGGGAATCGACGGATGACGCGCCGCCAGCGCCGCCGCCACTTGCGTCAGATAGTCGAAGCTGCTGAAGAAGCTCAGATAGTTGCCCTCGGCGCGGAAGTATTGCGCGGCGATGAGATCGGCGATGCGATCCACCGAGCGCTCGCGATCCCGATAGCGCGTCGAAAGATCGGCGATCGCGCGCACGTCGAGCTGATCGGCGGAGAAGGGCGATTCGACGTCGATCCGCACGCTCGATGCCGGCAAGCCGAGCGTATCGGCGTAAAAGTGCGCGGGCGTGAGCGTCGCCGAAAAGAGCGCGACGCTGTGCGCGCGCGCCAATCGCGGCGCGAGATGCGGCGCGGGAATCACGTTGCGCAGGCAGAGCGTGGCATTGCGCTTCTTCGCGTTTGCGCTCGCGTTTGCGTTCGCGCCGGAAAGCGTGATGTCGAAGATCGAATGCGACCCGAAACGCTCCGCGATGCGCGTGAAATGCACGGCATCGAAATAGAAGCGCAGCGTGTCGGGCGTGAAGGCGTCGGGCTGTTCGCCGAGCGTTTCTGTCATCAGCGAAACGGCTTGCCCGAGCGCGGTCAAAAAGCGCGCGGGCGGCTCCGTATGCGCCGCGTACTCGATGCCCGACGCGTGCTGCTCGCTCGCCGTCTCGCTCCAGCTTCGCGCGACGCGCCCGAGCGCCTTCTTGAGCACGCCCGGCGCGCCGCGGCGCATCGCGTTGAAGGCGGACTGATCGAGTGTCGCGGAATACATGCCGCGCGCGCGTTCGACGAGGTTGTGCGCTTCGTCGACGAGCACCGCCACGCGCCAGCGATTCGCCTCCGCGAGCGCGAAGAGCATCGCGCTCGTGTCGAAGTAGTAGTTGTAATCGCCGACGATCACATCGCTCCAGCGCGACAATTCCTGGCTCAGATAGTACGGACAGATGTCATGCCGGCGCGCGACCTCGGCGACCGACGCCCGATCGAGCTGCGTGCATTGGAGCGCGGCGGCGCGCGCATCGGCGAGGCGATCGTAGAAGCCGCGCGCGAGCGGACACGCTTCGCCGTGACACGCGCGATCGGGATATTCGCAAGCCTTGTCACGCGCGACGAGTTCGACGACGCGCAACGGCTTCGCGGCGAGCGTCGTGAGCGCGTCGAGCGCGAGTTGCCGTCCCGCGCTTTTCGCGGTGAGAAAGTAGATCTTGTCGAGCTGCTGGCCGGGCCACGCCTTCAGGAGCGGAAAGAGCGTGCCGACCGTTTTGCCGATGCCCGTCGGCGCTTGCGCGGCGAGACAGCGCTTCGATACCGCCGAGCGATACACCGCTTCCGCGAGCGCGCGCTGGCCGGGGCGGAAATCGGCGTGAGGGAACGCGAGCGTCTTCAGCGCTTCGTCGCGTGCCGCCCCGTGCGCCAGTTCCTGCCGCGCCCACGCGATGAAGCGTTCGCACTGCGCCTCGAAATGCACGGCGAGCGCTGCGGCCGTTTGCGTCTCGACGAGCACGCTTTCGGTTTCATCGACGATATCGAAATAAACGAGCGCGATGTCGATGGCTTCCAGCCCGAGCTTTCGGCACATCAGATGTCCGTAGACGCGCGCCTGCGCCCAATGCAGATGCCGATGATTCTCCGGCATCGATTCGAGCTTGCCGCGATGCGTCTTGATTTCCTCGAGCCGGTTGAGCGCGGGATCGTAGCCATCGGCGCGGCCGCGAACGAGTAGCGGGCCGTAGGTTTCCGAAAGCGAAATTTCCTTTTGATATCCGTCCGGCCGACGGTTCGTCACCGTGGCATGGCCGGCGACGCCTTCCTGCGCGCTCGGCGTCGGCGTAAAGCGTAGATCGAGATCGCCCTGTTTCGCCGTGAACTCGCACAGCGCGCGCACGGCGACGGTGTAGGCGGGCTCGGATACTGTATGCATGTACAGGAGTCTAGCACGCGCCTTTCACGAAGCCGCGCGCAGCAGTTCTCCGAGCGTTTTCATCGCGTTGTCGATTTGCGGCGACCATGGATGACCGAAATTGACGCGCACATGATTCCCGAAATCGTGACGCGCGGAGAAGATCGGCCCCGGCGTCACGTTGATGCCGTGTTCGAGTCCCCGCCGATGCAACTGCATCGCGTCGACGTGATCGGCCAGTTGCAGCCACAGGAAATAGCCGCCGTCCGGCCGCCGATATGCGACGTCGGACGGCAGCCAGCGCGCGATGGCGTGCTCCATCGCATCGCGTTGCACGAGAAGCGCGCCGCGCAGCTTGCGTAAATGCTTGTCGAAGCCGCCGTGCTGCAAATAATCGGCGATGCCCGCCTGAATCGGGACGCTGGTGGAAATGCTCGTCATCAGCTTGAGACGCCGGATCGCATCGGCGAAACGGCCCGCCGCGACCCAGCCGAGCCGATACCCCGGCGCAAGCGTCTTCGACAGCGATGCGCAATGCATCACGAGCCCGTTCGTATCGAAAGCTTTCGCGGGCGGCGGACGATCCTGCGCGAAATGCAGTTCGCCGTAGACATCGTCTTCGATCAGCGGAACCTCGTGCTTCGCGAGCAATGCGACGAGCGCGCGCTTTTTCTCGACGGAAAGCGTCGCGCCGGTCGGATTCTGAAAGTTCGTCATGAACCAGCACGCGCGCACCGGATGCTTGTCGAGCGCTTCGGCGAGCACGTCGAGATCGAGACCGTCTTGCGGATCGACCGGAATCTCCACCGCGCGCAAGCCGAGATGCTCGATAGCCTGCAGCGCGGCATAGAAGCACGGCGATTCGATCGCGACGACATCGCCCGGCTGCGTGACGGCCATGAGGCAAAGCGTGAGCGCTTCCATCGCGCCGTTCGTGACGATGAGTTCGTCCATCGGCTGCGCGATGCCCATGCCGATATAACGCAGCGCGATCTGTCCGCGCAACGCCTCGTTGCCCGGCGGCATGTCGACGACGGTGCTCCACGGATCGAGCATCCGCGCCGCGTGCGCGAGCGACTTCGCAAGACGCTGCAACGGAAAGAGCGCCGGCGATGGAAACGCGGAGCCGAGCGGCACGACGTCCGGGCGCTTCACGGCGTCGAGCACGGAGAACACGAGGCTGCTTACGTCGATGGGCGCGGGTTCTTTCAGCGTCGCGCTCTCTTTCGGCGCGAGTGCGGCGCCCGGCGCGACGTAATAGCCGGAACGTTCGCGCGCGCGAATCAAGCCCCATTCTTCGAGCAGGTAGTACGCGCGAAAGACCGTCGACTGGCCGACGCCGTATTGCGTCGTCAAATGCCGCACCGAAGGCAGCCGTGCACCGACAGGCAGGCGGCCCGCGCGTATCTCGGCGGCCATCGTGTCGGCAAGGGCTTGGTAGCGCTTCATCGCGGGTATCGGTGAAAGGGCGCGAAATTGTCTCACGCTTTATCGACGGAATATCGACACCCCGCCGCGCGTTTAATGAATAAGCGGCTTAATCGCCGTGCCCGCTTTTCAATCTTTCGGAGGTGGTTCCATGAAGCTCGCCAGAATCGCAACTGTCATGCTCGCGCTGCTCGCCGGCCTGCTCGCAGGATGTCAGACCGATGGCAGCTCGGGCGCGTCGGGCACGACATCGAACAGCGGCAGCAGCGGCGGATATTGATGCCGTATTTGCCCGCGGCGCTCGCGGCGTTCAAGTCGGCGCTCGGCAACGATGCGGTGCTCGCGGACGATATCGCTTCGTATCTCGATCCGTTCGCGCCCGGCGATGCATCCGCACACGCGCCATCTGCTGTCGTGTTGCCGAAGGACGTCGAAGGCGTGCGTGCGGCATTGGCGGTCGCGAATCGATATCGCGTGCCGCTCTGGACCGTATCGACGGGGCGCAACTTCGCTTACGGCGGCGCCGCGCCGCGTATGCCTGGTTGCGTCGTGCTCGATTTGCGGCGGATGAATCGCATCGTCGAGATCGATGAAACGCTGGCTTATGCGCTCGTCGAACCGGGCGTGACGTATTACGACCTGTATCGCGCGCTCGGCACGCCGCGGCGCTTCTGGCTCGATCCGCCCGCGGCCGGATGGGGCAGCGTGATCGGCAACACGCTCGAACGCGGTTACGGCACGACGCCATACGGCGACCATGCGGCGAATCAGTGCGGCATGGAAGTCGTGCTCGCGAACGGCGATGTCGTACGCACCGGCATGGGCGCGATGTCGTCGAGCCGCGACTGGCAGGTATTCAAGAGCGGCTTCGGGCCTTCGTACGACGGCATGTTCATGCAATCGAACTTCGGCGTTGTCACGAAGCTCGGCGTCTGGCTCATGCCCGCGCCCGAGGGCTACATGATCTGCCGCTACGCATTCGCGCGCGAGGACGATCTCGAACGCGTCGTCGATACGCTGCGCCCGCTGAAGATGGACGGCACCATCCAGAGCAACTCGGTCATCGAAAGCGCGGTGCGCTGGGCGGCAGGCGTGTCGACGCGCAAGCAATGGTTCGACGGCGACGGCGCGATGCCCGACGACGCCATCGACGCCATGGCACGCAAGATCGGCATCGGGCGCTGGAACCTGCGCTTCTGCCTGTATGGGCCGAGAGCGCTCGTCGAGGCGCGGCGCGATATCGTGCATGCGCGCTTCAGGCCGATCGCGGGCGCGACGCTCTTCGAGATGCCGTATCGCGATGCATCGGTCGAGCCGGAAGGCGGCGGCGATCGCGCGCAAGTCGGCATTCCGGGACTCGAAGCGTTCAATCTGCTCAACTGGCGCGGCGGCTCGGGCGCGCACATCGATTTCTCGCCGATCTGTCCGCCCGTCGGACGCGATGCCGTGAAGCAGGTCCGCATGGTGCGCGAGCGCGCCGCGCAATTCGGCTTCGATTATTACGGCGGATTCACGGCCGGCGAGCGCGCGATGCATCACATCTTCGCGGCGATTTTCGATCGCGACGATCCGAAACAGTCGCGCGATGCCGGCGCGCTCGTCGAAACGCTGATCCGCGATGCGGGCGCGGCGGGCTACGGGCAATATCGCACGCATCTGTCGTACATGGACCTCGCCGCCGCGCAATACGAATTCAACGATCACGCGCTGTTGCGGCTTTCGAAGACGATCAAGGCGTCGCTCGATCCGAACGGGATTCTGTCGCCCGGCAAGCAGGGGATCTGGCGATGACGACACGGCGCGCGTTTCTTATCGCGATGGGCGTCGTGCCGTGGATGCCGTTCGGCGGCGCGACGCGGACATCGGCGCGCACGTGGGTCGTCGACGGGGACTTGCCGCAAGGCGGCATCATCGTGCGGCGCGCGCGTCTGACGGGCGCGCAGATCGCATCTCTGTCGGGCGATGCGGGCTGGCTGTGGATCGAACGCCTGTCGTCGTCGCATGCGATCGGCGGCATCACGCGCTACGCCGATGCGTTCGTGTTGTCTCAACTCGGCGCAGGAGTCGGCATGCGCGCGACGCATCATCGAACGTTCGATGACGGCGCCGTGCTCTGGACGCTGGAACGTTGCTGAACGCGGTTCGCTAGAATGACACGCATCTCAATATTGCCGCGCACGGACGAAACGATGAACGCCACGGACACACGCACGATCGCCGACTGGCACGCGCATGTCTATTTCGATGCCGCGAGCCGCGACGCCGCGTGGCAGCTTCGGCTCGTGATCGAGCAGCGGTTTGCGACCGAATTGCAGGATGGCGCGCTGCGTCTGGGCCGCTTTCACGAGCGCCCGGTCGGACCGCATCCGATGTGGTCGTTCCAGTTGGGATTCGGCGATGCGCTGCTCGCGCCGATGCTCGCGTGGCTCACGCTGAATCACGGCGCGCTCGATGTCTTCATGCATCCGAATACGGGCGACGCGCTCGTCGATCATCGCGACTCGGCGGTGTGGATCGGCCGGTCGCACGAACTCTCGCTGAAGAGTCTGGGCGGTTGAGACGTAAAAAAGGCGGACCGCGTCCGCCTTTTGCTGGATCGCCGGCGAGTTACTTCTTCGCGCTTGCCGTCTTCGACGACACCACGCGCACGGCCGTCTGGCCAGCCACCGAGGCGTCGTTTTGCGCGGCCTCCACCACTTGCTGCGCGGCCTTCTTCGCCGCTTCGTAAGCGGAATTCGCCGATTCCGTCGCGGCATCGATCGCCGTGCGCCACGCCGTCACGACGGCTTCGCTGCCGACCGGCGCATTGCTCGCGAGACTCTCGACGAACGCCTGCACATTGCGCTGAGACTTCGCGATCTGGTCCTGCGCGGCTTCCAGATAGCCGCCGCGCACGCCCGACGCGATCTCATGGACGCCGAGCCAATAGGCCTGAACGCGCTGGGCGCTGTCTTGCAGGTGCTGGTTCTGAAGCGCGAAGAACGCCTGCGGATCGCGCACGGAGAGCGTTCTGGCGATGAGCGCCTGATGCTCGTCGAGCGCCGTCCTGACCGTACGCACGTTCAGATCGATCAGCTTTTCGAAGCCTTCGACGGCTTGTGCGGCGACACCGAACGTGGTGTCGACCCCCGCCTTTTGTGACGCGATTACATTTTCGGGCGCAAGACTGCTCATGCTCGACTCCATATGGAAATTGCCAATTGATTGCCGATGTATTTGTGCAATGCAGCGAACGACTTATTTTAAGGCAAGCGCGTGGTGTGTCAATTGCGTTTTCCCGGCTTGACTTTAAACCACTCAGCCGTTTATTCAAAAATAACAGTGAGCGCAAAGTAAATAACCGGAGCGATTAAGGACTCATCACACATCACACGAATGCAGGTAGAAAAGAAATAATCCCGACCAGTCGGCCTGCGAACGTGCGTTCATTAAACGCTTGCTGCAGGCGTCCAGGCGCGGCCTGTCGTAAACCCCTAAGACAAAAGTTCCCGAATGCGTTGTTTCCCCACTTGACGCATTGATGCGTTAATTGGAAGAATCTCGCACTGCAACATGCGCGACGGGCTTTCGGTAGGACGGACGGTTTTCCGGTATTTCTGTCACTGCCGCGTCATCGTGAATCAGTAGGATTCACCTCGCGCTAATGAGCCGGCGCTGAACGGCATAAAGATATAAATCGAGAGACTTGAAGAAAATGGGGCGACATTCCCAAACCCTTGGCCACCTTGAACGCAGTCACGAAGACAACGCCTTGCGGCGCGCCATGGCCGCACGACTCGACCGGGCCTTGCAGAAGGCAAACATCAGTTCCGCAAAAGCCGCTGGCTGGCTCGACGTGAGCGAGCACGACGTGCAATTCTGGCGCCGCGGCATCACGGTTCCGCCGTTCGCGGCATTCAATCGCATCGCGAAGGCGCTGGACATCGATCCGCATTGGCTCTGCACGGGCCAGGCCGAGCGCGCGCACGCCGCCAACTGAGCGTTTCGTTATCGTCAGACATCCGCCGATACGGCCGGCGCCGCCTTGCGTCCATGCAGGAGCACGGTGCCGATGCCGCTCGCCGCGATCACGCACATGCCGATCGCCATCCAGAAGTCGGGCACTTGTCCGAACAGCAACCAGCTGAAAAGGGCGGCGAACGCGAGCTGACCGTAGCCGAGCGGCGTCAGCACGGAGAGCGGCGCGCGCTTTAGCGCCTGAAGCATGAGTCCGTGGCCGGTGGTCGCCATCGTCGCCATGAAGACGACGAGCAGCCAGCTTTCGAATCGTACCTGCGCGAGCGCGGGCAGCATTTCGGCTTGATCCATCCACACGAGCACGCACAGCATGAGCGTCGCGACGAGCGCCGTGAGGAAGTTGGTCGTGATCGCGTCGTCGACGCGCGAAAGATGGCTCGACACCACCTGGAAACACGCGAACGTCGTCGCCGCGCCGATCGGATAGATCACCGTCCAGCTAAACGAGCTGCCGCCCGGCCGCACGACCAGCAGCATGCCGACGAAACCGATCGCGACCAGCGCCCACTTGCTGCGCGGCACGTCGTCTTTCAGCACGAGCGCGGCGAGCAGTGTGGAGATGAGTGGCGCGAGCATCGCGAGGGACGTGCTGACGGGCAACGGAAGATGCCGCAGCCCTGCGAACGTGCACGCGGAATTGGTCAGCAGCAGCACCGCGCGCACGATCTGCAGCTTGACGCTGCCCGTGCGAAAGAGGCCGAACGCGCGGCGGCGTATCTGCCACGCGCCCATGACGATCATCTGGAAAAGATAGCGAACCCAGAGCAAAGCCAGCAGAGGGACGGCGGTGCCGATCAGCTTGACGGTGGAATCGCTTGCCGCGAAAGTCGCGGTCGTCAGGATCATGATGGCGATACCGGCTGCCGTGTTATCGGTATCAATGCGGTATTGCGCCTTGCCCTCTAAGGTTGCCATCGAACTCTCGTGGTAGTGAAGGAACGGTTTTTAGGCCGTTGCTTCAATTCTCCCGGCATCGCAGGACGCTGGCAAGGCAACAGTAAAGTTCTTTTCCGCCGTGTTGCGCACAGGGCACGATGCGGGAAATGTACTAGACGGTTCGAACAATCGCATGCTGCCTCATGCCGATTGCTGGCGGTCGTGCTTTTCGCTCCTAGTTTTTTGTGCCTTGAATTAAGACGCGGATTAGCGCTTTCCTATCTTCGACGCTCTACTATTCGTTGCACGCCAAACGAGAGAACGAATAGCAGCCATGCAAAAGAAGCGCATCATCCTTGCGGCCGCCATGATGTCGATGAGCCTTATCGCATTCATGTCGATGAGTAACAGTTACAGCGCCGCCGATACGTTCCCGATCGCTCGTGCGGCCCCGGAGCAGGTACAGGTGTTTCAGCAGTGAAGCAGTAGAAGCAGTAGAAGCAAGGCAGTATCCGCAGCAGCAGTAAAACGTGACGTGAAAGTGATAAAAGAGCCGGACGTGTGCGCAAGCATCCGTCCGGCTTTTTTATGCGCGTCCGAAACGCATGCAACGCGCATGCGCCGGCGCACATTATTTCGATGGAACGCCTTGCGCCTGAGCATTTGCCGCCTACACTTAAAGTAGTTTCTCAACTGCTTCGAAGGAGGCAACAATGAGAACGAGAACACGCGAAGTCGTTCGCCTGCTCGCGACGTTCCGCCACTCGGCGCGCTGTCGGACGTTGCGTGCGGCGGCGGCGGCGCAGGAAGCGCGCGATCTCGCCAACGAGCCTTCGTCCGACGACCCATCGGAAGACGATGAGCGCGCCGAGTCCGAAGCGCCCTCCGTCGTTCGCAAGCCTCATCCGGGCATGCACTGAAAACGCTGCGCTCAGACGCCCGCCGGATTCCTGAACGGGGAGAAGCGCCAGTGGCCGCTCGCGTCCTTGACCGCGATCGCGCCGTGCTCGTGCAGCATTTCGCCGATCGCGCCCGGCTTGATGTCATCGTTGATGCGGATGACGAGCAGCGTGCGCTGTGGCGTGGCGTCGTCGGCGGCATGAGACGCGGGCGGGCGCGGCGAGACCGGCTCGTGCGGCACGAACCGATTGCGCGCGCAGATCACGCCTTGATGCTCGCCATGAGCGACGTACTCCGCATCGTCCTCGTCGTGCGCGGGCGGCAGCAGAGCATCGATATCGCTCTCGCCACGTCCGGCCCGATAAAGATGCGCGTCGTCGCGTCGCAAACCCGCGAGCTGCAATGCGCGAAGCGCGTCGTGTCCGTCCCGATAGGATCCGAACACACCAACTATGACCTGATTCATCGTCGCCCCCTCTGTCAGTCCGAATGAGTCGCGGACCGGCAATGTCTTCATGCGCGGTCTTTCGCAGTCGTGATCCGCGCTCTTTCGATTCGTCAGATGAAGTGCAGCAACACGCGTTCCCGAATGAAGGTTCTGAAAGGAGCGCCGAGGATGACCATTCGTCCGCAGGTTGCGACCCCAACGCCGATCACCTAAAGTAACTGAGCTTCTTTCCCGGATCCGCGCGTCACGCGACGCGCTCTTCGCGAGGTTCGAATGATTGCGAAAGCCTGTGCTTGGGTGCTCGTGCTGATGGCAGGCTCCGCAGCGGCGGCGCCTTGCTATAACGATGGCGATGTCGTCACGCTCGAAGGCACGGCGACGCGCCAGTCCGCACGCGAAGGCGATGCGTCCCCCAAGCCCGCGTGGGTGCTATCGCTGTCGCGTCCGGTGTGCGTGATGAGCGCGAGCACAGGACAAGGCGGTCGCCAGCAGACGAATGTGTCGGCGGTGCAGATCATCGATGCGACGCCCACGGAGAACGCACGCATTCAACTGACGGGCAAGCTCGTCACGGGCAATGTCAGCGCTTACTACGCAGTGCCCACGGCAATCTGGGTGCTGAAGCAGCGGGTGCTGTCGGGACAATAGCGGGTACATAGCGCCGCGCGGCCCGCAGGGCGATGCTTCGAAACCGGCGAGAAGTACGAACGATCAGGCGGCTTTCGCGTGCGCCTGATAGCGCCAGTATTCAGCGACGACGATATGCAACGGCTGATTCTCCAGCTTGCGTTCCTCGCCGAATCGCAGGATGGCGTCGAGTTGTGCGCCAGTGCAACGGAACGCTTCGCGGCGCATCGCCGTCTGGTTTTTCTTGTGCGTGGTCATGGCAATCCTTTTTCTAGGACCTTCCCCGACAGGGCAGGCTCGTTCGAACGGGGCGGCCCGTGCGCGCGAACACTGTCTGCTGCTTCCACATTAGGCCGGAGCCGCGCACGCGCGACCGGTCGTTAGCGCACATAGCCGTCGAGACATTGCAAACAGCGCAAAGCGCGGGCCAGGGTGCGGAATCGCTTCGTTTCCTTGCGCCGCTGGAATAAAGCCTTCGGTTGCGACGTTTAGCATTCATGGAACCGCGCTCCATGACAGACGCGGAACGAGGAGGAGCCTGTGAGCGTCGATCAGCTCGCGCAGGAGGAACTCGCGCACATCGGCCGGATGATCGCGGAGCTTGAGCGCGTGGCGGCGAAAGCACGCGGGGAGCCGATGCGGCATGCCGTCATGCAGCAGGCGTACTGGCAACGGCGTATCGATGCGTTGATCGATGCGTCGGCGAACGCGCCGTTGCGCCGCGACGCCGACGCGCTGCGCGAGCGTCTGGCCGATGTTTTCGCCGATGCGCGCGCACGAAACACCGGGTACGCGGGACAAGCGGCGCGGGAGACCGGCAGCAGGAAGTGAAGTGAAGCGTTGGGAGGCGGCGCGTGTGCATCGAGGCACGCGCCGCCGCCGCGTCAGCCCGTCTGCTCGACGGGCGTCACGTCGATATCGAGCTTCTGCGTGCCGCGCAGCACCGCGATCTTCACCGGCCTGTCGATGCGCGATGCGTCCAGCGTGCGCTGCAAACTGTCGACGCTATCGATGGCGACGTCATCCACCGCGACGATCCGATCGCCTGTGCGCAGGCCGCCGAGCGCGGCCGGACTGCCTTTGACGATCTCCATCACATGCACGCCGCTTGCCGACGGAAGCGCGAAAAAGCGCTGCACGCGCCGCGAGATCGGCGTCGTCGTACCCGCCACGCCGATATACGCGCGCCGCACGCGCCCGTACGCGAAGATCTGCATGATGACCCACTTCGCCGTATCGATCGCGGTCGCGAACGAGATGGCCTGCGCGCCGGCGATGATCGCGGTGTTCACGCCGATCACCTGGCCTGCCGAATTGATGAGCGGCCCGCCCGAGTTGCCGGGATTGAGCGCGGCATCGGTCTGAATGACGTCATAGATCATGCGGCCCGAAGTCGAGCGCAGCGTTCGGCCGAGCGCGGAGACGACGCCCGTCGTGACGGTCTGCGCGAGCCCGAGCGGATTGCCTACCGCGATCGCGATCTGTCCTACGCGAAGGCGGCCCGAGTCGCCCAGTTCGACATGCGGCAGCGGCTCCGGCGAGCCGATGCGCAGCACCGCGAGATCGCTTGCGGGATCGTCGCCGACGAGATCGGCGTCGAAGCGCGTGCCATCGGCGAGCGTGACGACGATATGCGTCGCGCCGTGCACGACGTGACTATTGGTCAGCAGATAGCCGTCGGGCGTGAAGATGAATCCCGAGCCCGTGCCGCCGACACTGCGTCGCGCGCCGCGCGCGTCAGCCAGTTGACGTTCGACGGAAATGAACACGACTGCTTGCTGCACGCGCTCCAGCGCGCCGATGACGGTGCGCGAATAGGCGTCGAGCAGGGCCCCATCGTCGATAGCGTCGATGGGGTCGAGCGGGGTGGAGGGCGCGGCGTCCTGCGCCCCGCGCGCAAGATCGTCGATGAATTGAGGCCGGCTTCCCATGTTCCTTGAACTCCCGATGTCTGGATGCGGACATGCGGGTCGCCGGAGCCGATTTCAAGAGATAGTTGCGTTTGCAAGTAGTTTCATCGGACCCAGCGTTTCGACGACCTCGCGCTGTGCGTCGTCGCGAACGAAGAGCGAGCCGGCGAATCCGAGCGCATTCACCGCGACGCCCTCGACATGCGATACGCTGCGCGGCACCGCGAGCATCCATCGACGCGTGACGAGCAGGTTATAAGGCGCGCTTTGATGTTCGACGCCCATGACATCGAGCGGTTGCACGCCGATCGCGTTCAGCAGTTGCAGATAGGTTGCGTGCACGTTGGCGATGCTGTCATCGTCGAGCCATGCGGCTGCGTGCGCGAACGCGAGTTGCGGCACGCGAAAGATGCCGCTCGTGCGCGCCGCTTCGATGGCCGCTTCGATCGGCAATGCCTGACCATCGAGCGGCAGCGGCACCATCTGCAGATGCTTGTGCGGCTGGCTCGATCCGGCGATGCTGCCGCCGTTATAGAAGCCGAGTGCATCGAAACGATCGAGGCAGGCAAAGAGCGCGGCGAAGTCGTCCTCGCTGATGAGCGTCTCTTGCGGCTCGAAGTCCGTCGTCACGATCAGCAGATGATGCGCGAGCACGTTGAACTTGTTGAGCAACAGAAAATGCCGCTCGCCGATATCGCCGACACGCAGCGCTTCCTCGCATGGCGAGAATGGATCGCGCCATGCGCTCGCGGCATCGGCGGCGGACTTTGCCGCGAGTTTCGATGCCTGCTCCTTGCGCGCGATATTAGCGGCCTGTCGTACGAGAAAGCGCACGCCGCCATCTTCGATCACGCTTTGCGCGGTATCGAACGAACGCAGTGCGCCGCATGCGAGTGCGCGTTCGGTTTGCGTGATTACGTCCTGCCACGAAGGGGTGTTCATGTGCGTCATGCTGCTCCTTTTCCGAATGCGAATCGTTCGAACGCATCCGGAGATACTCGCATAAGCGTGCGCTGCCTGCATGGTGATACCCAAGCACGGTGACTTGCTTCGTGCGTGTTGAAAAGCGTTCCTGTGCGCGTCGTCTATATTGGATTCATGACGCTCCGATATGGAGGTGCGAGATGAGGCGCATCTATTTTCTGCTGCCGAGTGTGGCGAGCGCGAAGGGGATCATCGACGAATTGCTGCTGAAGCGAATCGAATGGCGGCATATCCATGTGCTTGCGCGGCCTCATGAACCGCTGGAGGATTTGCCTCAAGCGACACTCGTTCAACGCACCGATCTCTTGCCTGCGCTTGCTCGCGGAACGGCTGCAGGAGGCGTGACGGGCGCGCTCGCCGGACTTGTTGCGATGGCATTTCCGCCTGCGGGTTTGACGATTGCCGGCGGCGCGGTCGTTTGCATGACGCTCGCGAGCATGGGCTTCGGCGCATGGGCCGCGACGATGATCGGCGTGGGCATTCCGAATACGCGTTTGCGGCGGTTCGAGCATGCGATCGACGATGGCGAATTGCTGATGATGGTCGATGTGCCGAAGGATCGTGTCGAGGAGATCGAGGCGCTGGTGAAGAGTCATCATCCGGAGGCCGATGTCGAAGGGGCCGATCCTACGATTCCGGCTTTTCCTTGATTTTTTCGCTTTCGCCGGATCCCGTCTTCTAAGTGGTCTATTAGCACAGGGGCAGTGCTAATAGACCGACACGAATACGGGATCCAGCGACACCTCCCGAACAAACGAACAAAAACCCAAAGCCAAAAACCGCAACCATATTGATGCGATAAGATCACATCCCTGGAACCGCTCAACCCCAGCCAGAACGCACAAAGAAACGAGCGTTCACAAACCCAGGAAGAAAAACCCGATGCGCCGTGTGGTCTTCAATCAAAAGGGTGGCGTAGGCAAGTCCACCATCGTCTGCAATCTCGCCGCGATCAGCGCTTCCCGGGGCCTGCGCACACTCGTCATCGACCTCGATCCGCAGGGCAATGCAAGCCAGTACCTGCTAGGCGAACAAGCCCGCGATGCACAGCCGAATCTCGCAAGCTTCTTCGAATCCGCATTGAGCTATAGCTTTCGCGAACCGGCGTTCGAGTCCTTCATTCATGCAACGCCATTCGAGAATCTCGACATCGTGCCGTCGCATCCGAATCTCGAAGCGCTGCAAAGCAAGCTCGAATCGCGCTACAAGATCTATAAGCTGCGCGACGCATTGAAGGGACTGCAACACTACGACGCCGTCTATATCGACACGCCGCCCGCGCTCAACTTCTTCACGCGCTCCGCATTGATCGCCGTGGAGCGCTGTCTGATTCCATTCGATTGCGACGACTTCTCGCGCCGCGCGCTCTATTCGGTGCTCGATAACGTGCAGGAGATCCGCCACGATCACAATCCGGATCTGAGCGTCGAAGGCATCGTCATCAATCAGTTCCAGCCGCGCGCAAGCCTGCCCCAGCAACTCGTCGACGAACTACGCGGCGAAGATTTGCCTGTGCTCAATTCGCATCTGTCGCTCTCCGTGAAAATCCGCGAGAGCCATCAGCACGCGCGGCCGATGATCTATCTCGAACCGCGTCACAAGCTCGCGCAGGAATACGTCGCGCTGCACGAGGAACTGAACGGCTGACGCGCCGCACTACACGAGAGCGCGGGTAAGTCGGGAATAAATCGGCATCACGCACGTTCTCGCAGAAGACAGGCGCAATCCGTCGCGCCTTCTTTTTCGCCAGAACATGAATATGACCACCGTTCCATCGCAGGCTTCGCACGGGTCTCTCACGGCGACTTCGTCCGGGGCGCCTCCATCGACAGAAAGTCTTTCCGGCATGGTCGCGTTCGTGCGCGCCGCCGAGTCGGGCAGCTTCGTCGCGGCAGGGCGCGCGCTCGGATTGTCGGCTTCGGCAGTAGGCAAGAGCGTGATGCGGCTCGAAGCGAAGCTCGGCGTGCAACTGCTCAATCGCACGACGCGCAGGATCGGCCTCACGCACGAAGGCGCACGTTTCTTCGCGCGCTGCAAACGCATGCTCGCCGATCTCGAAGAAGCAGAGAACGAGCTGTTCCATTCGACGTCGTCGCCGCGCGGACGCCTGCGCATCAGCGCGCCGTCGCTCGGCACGCGGCTATTGATGCCGCTCGTGCCGGACTTCAGGCGGCGCTATCCGGACATCGAACTGGATATCGAATTCAGCGATCGCGTAGTCGATGTCACGCAGGAAGGGTATGACGCGGTGATCCGCACAGGGCGTCTCGCCGATTCGCAATTGCTCGCGCGCCCGCTCACGCAATACGGTCCGGTCGTGATTGGCTCGCCCGCATACTTCGCGGGTCATGGCGAGCCCGCGACGCCCGGCGATCTCGATGGCCATGCGTGCATCCGCTTCCGTTCTCCGGCGAGCGGCCGTCCCGAGCCCTGGCGTTTCGCGCGTGACGATCACACGTTCGCAATCGATCCGCACGCGACGCTCACGTTCAACGACATGGAAGCCGTGCTCGCAGCCTGCATCTCCGGATTGGGGCTCGCGTGCGTGCCGGATTTCGTCGCGAAGAGCGCGATGGACGGCGGCATGCTGCGCGCGGTGCTCGGTGCACACATGCGTACGGAAGGCGTGTTTCAGATTCTATGGCCGCCGAGCCGTCACGAAGCGCCGCGCTTGCGCGCGTTCATCGATCACGTCGCGCAACGTCTGGGCGGCCTGCCGTCGCACGAAGTGCGGTTTCGCGCGGCTTGAAGTTCAGCTTTTCTTCGTGGTCTTCGCGACGAACGGCGCCGGTGCGTGCGCGACCTTCTCGCTGCCGCACTTCGGGCATTTGAGTTGCACCGTTGCATGCTCGACGATGTGCTCCGCGTGCTCGAAGGTCTCGCCGCAATCCTGACAACGGTATTGATAAGTCGGCATGGCATCCTCCCGCGCGCGACCGGTGATCCGGCGCAAGGCACGCCGGTTCCACTCATTCTAGTTCAGCATTCGCGCGTGAAAATCAGTTGACGACGCGGCGCACGAGCGGCGTTTCCGGCGTCGGATAGCCGGCTTGCCTGAACGTTTCGATGATCGTGCGATTGGTGTCGAAATAGACCTGCCAATAGTCGTTTGTATTGGTGTAAGGCCGCACGCACAGAAGCGGTCCTTCCGGCGTGAACGACAGCACTTCGACATCGGGCGGCGGCGTGGTCGCCACGTTCGGTATCTTCGCGACGGCTTCCTTCAGACGCGCGATGGCATCGAGCGGATCGACGCCATTCGCGATCTTCGCGCTCAGTTCGACGCGCCGATGCGGCAGCAAGCTGAAATTCCAGATCGTGTCGGAGAAGATCTTGTTGTTGCCGATGATGGCCGCGACGTTGTCGGGCGTCGTGATGGTCGTGCCGAAAAGACCAAGCTCAGTGACGGTGCCGGTCACGCCGCCCGCGGTCACGAAATCGCCCACTTTGAAGGGCCGCAACACCTGCATGAACACGCCTGCCGCGAAGTGCGCGAGCAGCCCGCCCCATGCCGTGCCGATAGCGAGACCGAGACCCGCGAGCAACGCCGCGAAAGACGTCGTCTGCACGCCAAAAATCTGCAGAATCGCGAGTACGAGCAGCAGATTGAGAATGACGCCGACGATGGAGCCGAGATAATGCGCGAGCGTGGGATCGACGCGGCCGTTGCGCGAAAGAAGCTTGCGCATCGTGCTCGTGACGAGACCGATCAGCCAGCGCCCGATGATCCACAGCGCGATCGCGCCGATCACCATGATCGCGAAATCGACGCCGCGCGTCATGATGAATACACGTACGGTTTCGATGTTCATGTCTTTCTCGCGTGCGTGGTAATTCGTCAGAGAACACGTCAAGCCGGGAAAACATGCCGCACAGGCCACACGAGTTATAGGCGATGCACCGCGTCATCGCAAGAATTACAGGAATGTTTAGTGCTGTCGGAAGGATCGACCGCTCGTTGCACTATCCCTCAGGTCCATTCTGCCTCGTCGGCATTCTGATCGGGCAGGGTCAATCCCGACGCGGGCAACGGCAGCGCGGTTTTATAGCGCACCTGTTTGAGCGCAAAGCTCGAACGAATGTTGGAAACGCCTGGCATCTTCGTGAGCCGTTCCAGGATGAAGCGCTCCAGCGCGGCGACGTCGGGCAATACGACGCGCAACAGGTAATCGGCATCGCCCGTCATCAGATAACACTCCATCACTTCGGGCCGCTCGCTGATCGCTTGCTCGAAACGGGCAAGCGCATCCTTGATCTGCTTTTCCAGACTGACCTGAATGAAGACGTTGATGGAAAGCCCGAGCGCTTCCGGATTCAGCAAGGTGACGTGCTGCTTGAAAAGGCCCGCCTTCTCCAGCGCGCGCACGCGGTTGAAGCAGGGCGTCGGCGAAAGATTGACGGCGCGGGCGAGTTCCGAATTGGTGATGCGCGCGTTTTGCTGTAGCTCATTCAATATGCCGATGTCGATGCGGTCGAGGCGCTGCTTCGAGTGTGCTGTCATAGTCGAAAGATTCCGGTTTTTGGCGTTTCCGAAGAATAAACACACTACAGCAAAGGGAGAAGGCAGCCAAATGAGACGCACATTCTGCGCATCAAAGGATATGCTTGAGCGTATTCTCTAGCCAACGCGGAGTCGCGCCATGACGGACTTGTCGAGCGGTACCACCCAGCTTCTTTCCATTGCCAAGGGACGCGAGGACATCGATCCCGGCGAGACCGCCGAATGGCTGGAGGCGCTCGATGCGGTCGTCGAACACGTAGGCAAGGATCGCGCGCAGTATCTTTTCGACCGGCTCGCGGAGCACGCGCTGTCGGTGGGCGTCGAATCGGCGCGGGCGCGCGCGACGCCTTATGCGAATACGATTCCCGTGGCGCAGCAACAGCCTTATCCCGGCAATCTCGACATCGAGGAAAAGCTCGCCGCGGTGTTGCGCTGGAATGCACTCGCGATGGTCGTGCGCGCGAATCGGGCTTATGGCGAACTCGGCGGCCATATCGCAAGTTATGCATCGGCGGCGGATCTTTTCGAGGTCGGCTTCAATCACTTCTTTAAAGCCGCGAATGAAACGCATGGCGGCGATATCGTCTACTTTCAGCCGCATTCGTCGCCGGGCGTCTATGCGCGCGCGTTTCTCGAAGGCTTTCTCGGCGAAGAACATCTGAAGCATTATCGGCGCGAGATCGCGGGACCGGGCTTGTGCTCTTATCCGCATCCCTGGCTGATGCCGGATTTCTGGCAGTTCCCCACTGGGTCGATGGGCATCGGTCCTATCAATTCCATTTATCAAGCGCGCTTCATGCGCTATTTGCAGAACCGCAATCTCAAGAACACGGAAGGCCGCAAGGTCTGGGGCTTCTTCGGCGATGGCGAAATGGACGAGCCGGAATCGATCGGCGCGCTGTCGCTCGCAGCGCGCGAGCAACTCGATAACCTCGTGTTCGTCATCAACTGCAATCTGCAGCGGCTCGATGGCCCTGTGCGCAGCAACGGGCGCATCGTCGATGAACTCGAAGCGCAATTCACCGGCGCGGGCTGGAACGTCATCAAGGTCTTGTGGGGCTCGGACTGGGACGCGCTGTTCGCGCGCGATCGCTCCAATGCATTGCTGCGCGCATTTGCGCATACCGTCGACGGCCAATTCCAGACTTTCTCGGCGAATGACGGCCGCTATAACCGCGAGCGCTTCTTCGGGCAGAATCCGGAACTCGCGGCGCTCGTCGCGCATATGTCGGATGAAGATATCGACCGTTTGCGCCGTGGCGGTCACGACGTGCGCAAGCTCCACGCCGCTTATGCGAAGGCGCTTTCGCACAAGGGCCAGCCGACGGTG
>Ga0182736_1000724_pt1 | contig 42545 bp, 30 predicted proteins | sample eDN5th30CKraftBY_FD_128882 | JGI IMG/M metagenome (GOLD analysis project Ga0182736, IMG submission 128882) | Enriched backyard soil microbial communities from Emeryville, California, USA - eDNA 5th pass 30_C Kraft BY (version 2) (version 2) | ecosystem: Environmental > Terrestrial > Soil >... | reverse complement strand
TGGGGTTCAGCTTGCCCGCCACCGCTTCGGCGGCGATAGCCTGTGCGGCTTCGGCGATTTCGGTGCGCCCCCCGTAGTTGACGCAGTAGTTGATGGTGATGACGTCATTGCCGACGGTCATCTCCTCGGCGATCTCGAATTCCTTGATGACGCTGCGCCACATCTTCGGCCGCGAACCCACCCAGCGCATCCGCACCCCCATCGCGTTGAGGTTCTCCCGACGGCGGCGCACCACCTCGCGGTTGAACCCCATCAGGAACCGGACCTCCTCGGCGGAGCGCTTCCAGTTCTCCGTGGAGAACGCGTACACGGTCAGCCATTTGATACCGAGTTCGATTGCACCGCAGGTGATGTCGATCAACACCGCCTCGCCCATCTTGTGGCCCTCGGTGCGGCCCAAACCGCGCTGAGTAGCCCAGCGGCCGTTGCCGTCCATCACCACCGCGACGTGGTTGGGCAGCGCTTCGGCCGGGATCCGCGGGGCCACCGCCTTGGAGATGTGCTGCGGCGGACGGCACGGCCCCCCTCCCGGGGGAACCGGCAGCTGGGGGAAGACCACCGGCCAGGTGGACTTGTCCGGGAAGACCGGATAGTCGTCGGGCGCCGCGGGCAGTTGCGGGAAGCCGGCCCTCCGAGTGGCGCGATTCAACACCATGAGCCCTATCCTGCCCGACCGGCACCGCGCCGCCAGCGGCGACTGCGCATTCGCCGTATTCGCCGTATTCGCTTACCCGTTGGCGCGACGATCAGGAATCGGCACTGAGGTCCATCGCGACGAAGTCCAGACGCCACAGCGACTGGAACAGCCTCCGCCCGAATTTCTCCAGGTCCGCCGCGCTCGCCCGGGTGGGACCGCCGGCCTGCGCCAGGTTCGCGGCGATCTCGCGGATGCTTCGTCGGCCGTCGATGCTCTGGACGAACGGCAGCTGAGCCGGGTTGAGCGGCATGCGCCAGCCCGGCCGGAAGATCTCGTTGCCGTTGAGGCCGCACTTGAAGCGGAACAGCGGCACGTAGTCGAGGCTGTCGGGCGTCGAGAAGTCGACCACGTAACTGCTCTTGGGCCGATCGGGGCGACACGCCATGAAGAAGTGCCGCGCGTTGAGGGTGTGGATGCGCTCCATCACCGACCAGATCTTGGCCTCCGGCAGCGCGTTCACCTTCTCGTAGAAACCACCGCCCGCCGGTGCGGCCACATCATGGGCGTAGTAGGGCGCCTTGAGCAGCCAGCCCTGGAAGTCCAGTCCGGCCGAGGTGGCCAGGTCGATGCAGCCGTCGACGTCGTAGCTCTTGGCCCGGCCGTGCAGGAACGTGTCCACCAGACCCGAATCCGACGCCAGGTCACCTGCGATCTTCAGGTACGGCTGGACCGGGTGGTCCTGGGACAGCATCCGGATCGCCTGACGAACCGTCTGGATCGAATCGTCGCTCTGCTCCAAGCCCAGGTCCCGGAAGACCGATTCGAGGATCTCGATGCCGATCCGGCCGTAGCGCGCGTAGAGCATGATGCCGGCGACGCCGTCGGGCCGCAGGCAGTCCGCCACCGCCTTCATGCCCGCCTTCGGGTCGGCCATGTGGTGCAGCACCCCGGTGGAGACTGCCAGGTCGAAGTCCTGGCCCAGCGTGGACAACTCTTCGATCGGGAGCTGGTGCAGCTCCAGGTTCCACAACCCGTGCTTGTCCTTGAGGTACTGCTGATGCCCCAGCGACGACTGGCTGATGTCGACGGCCACCACCCGGGCCTTGGGGTTGTTGTAGGCGAAGACCGCCGCCTGGTTGGTCCCGCAACCGGCGATCAAGATGTCCAGGTCGGGTCGGTAATCCCGGTCCGGCCACAGCACCCGGTGCGCATGGCTGGGGTCGAACCATTCCCAGTTCCCTGCCGACCACGCCTGGAGGTCATGGATGGGCGGCGGGTAGGTCCACCGCTCGTACTGCCGGGAGACGACATCTGCGCGTGGGTTGTCAGTCACTTCGTTGTGGCTCCTTGCTGCGTTGACCCCCCGCGATCGAGTCAGACTCTAGCGGGGATTGTTCGGGCCGGTCCGACGGGTGCGACTCACCTCGGAGCCGCGGGCCGGACGCGTCGGTTGATTGTGTTGTGCGAAGTCAGTGGGCGTGTCCGGGCTGACCGGGCTGCCCCGGCTGGCCAGGCTGGCCGGGCGTCCCGCCCGCCCCTGGCGCACCGCCAGCACCGCCGGCACCACCGGCACCGGGTTGCCCACCGGCACCACCGGCACCACCGGCACCACCGGCTCCACCGGCACCACCGGCACCACCTCTGCCGCCGTCGCCGCCCTTGCCACCCTGGCCGCCCTTGCCACCTTGACCGCCCTTGCCACCCTTGCCGCCTTGACCGCCCTTGCCACCGGCGCCGTCAGCACCGTCGGCTCCGTCGGCGCCGTCGGCTCCGTCGGCGCCCGGGGCATGAGCCGGTAGCGGCGCCATGATCCCGACACCGGGGACAGGTTGGATGTCCGCCCGCGCGACCGGGCCGACCGCCGGGACCATTCCCGCGACCAGCAGGGCTCCCGCCGCTGCTCCGAGGCCGACGGCGTATCGCGGCGCAGTGTTGTGCGCCCAGCGCCCCCACCCGGTGTCGTGAATCATTCGGCCTGCCTTCCAGATTGAGCCGTGGATCGTGAAGTCGCATCAGCCTACCGCCGACGGACGGGTAGTCCGCGGAAACGGACACATTTGCCAGTTTGGTGTGGGTTCGGTGTGAGGGGCTCAGCCGTCGCTGCCGGTGGCCGCCGTTTCGTCATCCACCTCAGCGCCATATCCCGCTGCCCGCTGAACGCGTTCCACCAGCGGCAATGTTCGCAGCCGGCGTTCGAGGTGCCACTGCAGATGGGCTGCCACCAATCCGCTGGCGTGGCTGCGGTGCGCCGGTGTCGAAAGCTGTGCGGCCTCCCAGTCCCCGTCGTGCAGCGCCGACATCAGGTCCAGCACACCCAACGGCGGGGTGGTCGCGCCGGCCGGGCGGCAGTGCGCGCAGACGCTGCCGCCGGCGGCGATGTGAAACGCCCGATGCGGGCCGGGGGTGGCGCATCGGGCGCACTCGGTCAGCGCCGGCGCCCACCCGGCCACCGACATCGCGCGCAACAGGTAGGCATCCAAGACCAATTCGCGGGGGCGACTGCCGTCGGCCACCGCCCGCAACGCCCCGACTGTGAGCCGGTGCAACGCCGTCGCCGGGGCACGCTCGGCGCCGGCGAGACGCTCGGCGGTCTCCAGCATCACGCAGGCACAGGTGTAGCGGCCATAGTCGCTGACGATGTCGGTGGCAAACGCGTCCACCGACACCACCTGGGTGACGATGTCGAGGTTGCGGCCGGGATGCAGCTGTACGTCGATGTGGGCGAACGGCTCCAGCCGGGCGCCGAACTTACTGCGGGTACGGCGCACTCCCTTGGCCACCGCGCGGACCAGCCCGTGGTCGCGGGTGAGCAAAGTGACGATCCGGTCGGCTTCGCCGAGCTTGTGCTGGCGCAGCACCACCGCCCGGTCCCGGTACAGCCGCATCGCACCAGTTTCGCATCACCGCAAGGACGTTTCGAGGACGGTCACCGGCGTGGCACGCCGGATAGTCTCATCACCGATGACCCACCCGCCCGCGGCTCCCGGCACCCGCTTTCCCACCCTCACCGAACAGCTCTACCAGCTGGCCAGCGGCGAGGTGACCTCCGTCGACCTGGTCCGCCGCTGCCTGCACGCCATCGACGCCAGCCAGTCCACGCTCAACGCCTTCCGGGTGGTGTTCACCGACTCGGCGCTGCGCAGTGCCGCCGAAGCCGACCGCCGCCGCGCGGCCGGTCACCGCGCCCCGCTGCTGGGTGTCCCGATCGCGGTCAAGGACGACACCGACATCGAGGGCGTGCCGACCTCGTTCGGCACGTCCGGCTACGTCGAACCCGCCGCCCGCGACGCAGAGGTGGTGCGGCGGCTCAAAACCGCCGGTGCGGTGATCGTCGGCAAGACCAATACCTGCGAGCTGGGCCAGTGGCCGTTCACCAGCGGTCCCGGGTTCGGCCATACCCGCAATCCCTGGTCTCGCCGGCACACTCCGGGCGGGTCGTCGGGGGGCAGCGCCGCCGCGGTCGCTGCGGGCCTGGTCGCCGCGGCGATCGGATCCGACGGCGCCGGCAGCGTGCGCATCCCCGCCGCATGGACGCACCTGGTGGGTATCAAACCGCAGCGCGGCCGCATCTCCACCTGGCCGCTGCCCGAAGCGTTCAACGGCATCACGGTCAACGGGGTGCTGGCCCGCACGGTGGAGGACGCGGCACTGGTGCTCGACGCGGCCTCGGGCAACGCCGAGGGCGATCTGCACAAACCGCCGCCGATCACGGTGTCCGACTATGTGCGGAGCGCGCCCGGGCCCCTGCGGATCGCGATGTCCACCCGCTTCCCCTATACCGGGTTCGGTGCTCGGCTGCACCCGGAGATCAGAGCCGCGGTGGAGCACGTCGCCGAGCAGTTGCGGTTACTCGGGCACACCGTGATCGCGGGCAACCCCGACTACGGGGTTCGGCTGTCGTGGAACTTCCTGTCCCGCTCCACCGCGGGTGTGCTGGCCGCCGCGAACAGCCTGGGCGGCGGCGTCACGCTCGACCCCCGCACACTGGCCAACATGCGCACCGGGCGGCTGCTGTCCCAGGCGATATTGCGCAAGGCCCGCGCCCACGAGGCGAAAGACCGGCGCCGGGTGGGGTCGATCTTCCACATCGTCGATGTGGTGTTGGCGCCGACCACCGCCCAGCCCCCGCCGCTGGTGCACGCATTCGACGACCTGAACGCCCTTGAGACCGACCGCGCCATGATCGCGGCCTGCCCGGTGACTTGGCCGTGGAACCTGCTGGGGTGGCCGTCGATCAACGTGCCGGCCGGGTTCACCTCCGAAGGACTGCCGATCGGGGTGCAACTGATGGGGCCGGCCAACAGCGACGGTCTGCTGGTGTCGCTGGCCGCGGAGCTGGAAGGGGTCAGCGGCTGGGCGGCACGGCAACCCACACCGTGGTGGCGCACCGAGGCCCCTACCGGCCGGTAACGCACCGAAAAGCCTGTCACCTTTGCCTTCTGCGACGCTTTCGACTCTCCGCTAAGCTGACACGGTCGTTTTGGACTTCGTAAATCACGTAACAGTCCAACAGGTGAAAGGCGTCTTCGAAATGGCCTCTCTGTCGTTGACCAGGATCACTGTCGCAGCCGGCAGTCTGGCTTTGTCGCTGTCCGCCGGAGCCGGATTGGCTTCCGCGAGCCCGGACCTCGGCCCGATCATCAACACCACCTGCAGCTACTCGCAGGTGGTGGCTGCCCTCAATGCGGAGAACCCCGCAGCGGCCGCGGAGTTCAACGCGTCCGGCAACGCCAGTGGCATGTTGCAGATGTTTTTGAACTCGCCTCCTGCCAAGCGGCAGCAGTACGCCACCATGATCCAGAGCATGCCCGAGGCACAGCCGTACATCGGCACCATCACCTCGGTCGCCGGTTCCTGCAACAACTACTGACGGATCGTCGCGGTGGACCTGCGCGATAAGGTCCTGATCAGCGCCAACGAGCTCACTGAGCTGCTGCGCGCGGGTGATCCGGTGACCGTCCTCGACGTCCGCTGGAGCCTGGAGGTTCCCGACGGGCATTCTGCCTACCTGCAGGGTCACATCCCGGGCGCGGTGTATGTCTCGCTCGAAGACGAGCTGTCCGACCACTCCGTCACCGGCCGGGGCCGGCACCCGCTGCCGACCGGCCGCAATCTGGAGGCCGCCGCCCGCCGCTGGGGGGTGCGGCGCACCAAGCCGGTGGTGGTCTACGACGACTGGAATCGGGCTGCGTCCGGGCGTTTGTGGTGGCTGCTGACCACCTCCGGCCTGCGGGATGTCCGCATTCTCGACGGCGGGCTGTCGGCCTGGACGGCGGCCGGTGGGGAGCTGCAGACCGGCGACGTCGATCCTGAACCGGGCAACTTCACCGTGCTGCCCGAAGACCTCTACGACGGCATCCGGCCCACCTTGACCGCCGACGAGGCCGGCCACGGCGCCCGCTCCGGCGCGGTGGCCCTGCTCGACGCGCGTGCCCCCGAGCGGTTCCGCGCCGACGAGGAGCCCATCGACGCGGCCGCCGGTCACATCCCCGGCGCCAAGAACCTGCCGTTCACCGCCTTGCTGGGGCCCGACGGGACCTTTCTGCCCGACGACGACCTGGACCGGCTGCTCTCGGAGCGCGGTGTCGGCGCCGACGAGCCGGTGGGCGCGTACTGCGGTTCGGGGATCAGCGCCACGGTGATCGTGGCGGCGCTGGCGGCCGTCGGCCGCCCGGCCGCACTGTTCCCGGGGTCGTGGTCAGAGTGGAGTTCGGACCCGTCGCGCCCGGTGGCCCACGGCGACGCCTGAGGACCGAATCAGCCCAGGTGGAAATCCGCCGGGTCCGGACTGCCCAGCATGGCGTCCATCGTCGCCCGGTCGAACGGCCACAGATCAACCGCGCCGCCCTCGGTCAGATACCACGAGTTACAGCCGGTGTTCCAGACCGTCGGGCTCATCGCGGTGGCCACGTCGTCGTTGAACCGGGTGGTCGCCTGTTCGGTGACTTCCACGGTGGTCAGCTCGTTGTTCCGGAACTTCTCCAGCCACTGCGCGATGTAACGCGCGGTCACCTCCGAGGTGTACTGCAAGGAGATCGACCCGGTGGGCGAATTCGGTCCCAGCACGGTGAACAGGTTGGGGAATCCGGGGATCGCGGTCATCCGGTAGGCGCGCGGCCCCTTGGCCCAGGCGTCGTCGATGCTGATCCGGTCCCGGCCGATCACCCGCATGGGCCGCATGTAGTTGTGGGCGTGGAAGCCGGTCGCCAGCACGATGACATCGGTGTCGCGGTGGGTGCCGTCGGCGGTCCGGATGCCGCGCGCGGTGACGTCGGCGATCCCGTCGGTGATCAGCTCGGCGTTGCCGGCGCGGATCGCCCGGTAGTAGCTTCCCGACACCACCTGACGCTTACACAGCGGCTGGTAGCCGGGTTGAAGTTTGGCCCGTAATGCCTTGTCCCGCACTTGGATCCGCAGGCAGGCTCGGGCATAGCCCTGCACCGCCCGGCGCCGCCACGACTCGCGGGTGGTGACGTCGGTCAGCAGGGCCGAGCCGCCGAGCGCCATCAACCGGTAAAGCGCCCGGTGCAGCTTGGGGAACCGCGCCAGCACCGCCGCCGCGCCCGGGAGCTGCCGCAGCCACATCGGCGCCCACAGGATCCACTGCGCCGACCGCACGTAGTGCCCGATCGACGCGGCGCGCGGTTGCAGCGCGGACACCACCTGCACGCCGGTGGACCCGGTGCCGATCACCGCGATCCGCTTTCCGTCGGTGTCGAGCTCGTCGTCCCAGCGGGCGGTGTGCACCACCGGACCGGTGAAGTCCGCCAGCCCGGGAATGTCGGGGATGAACGGGTGGTGCAGCACGCCGGTCGCGCAGACCACGAAATCGGCGACCAACCGCTGGCCGGCCGCGGTGGTGAGGGTCCAATGCCGGTGCTCGTCCCACTCCGCGGCGATCACCTCGGTGTCGAGCCGGATCAGCGGCGCCAGCCCGAGCCGGTCGACGACGTCGCGGTGGTAGCGCTGGATCATCGCCCCGGTCGCCCAGGTGTCTCGCCAGTCGGGCTTCGGTGCGAACCCGAACTGGTAGATCTGCGACGGCACATCGCAGCGCAGCCCCGGGTAGTGATTCCAGTACCAGACGCCGCCGACGTCGGAGCCCTTCTCCAGGACGGTGACGTCGGTGAAACCGCGCTCACGCAGGACGTGGGCGGTGGTGATACCGGCGACGCCCGCGCCGATCACGATCACGCGGGGTTCGCGTGCGGTCATGATGCCCGCGGACCTCGCGCCGGCGCCGTGGGCATCGGCTAACTGCGCAGCGCCGACACCGCGTCGACCAGCATCTGACGGGCCCGGTCGGCGTCGACCATCGCCAGCGGCTGCCCGCGCACCGGCTGGGGGCTGGCGGTGACCTGCACCAGGGCGGTACCGAGGTAGGCGGTGAAGGTGTAGGACTCCCGGGACTGCTGCTGGCCGTCCTTGCCGGTGATCTCGATCTCCGAATGCGAACCCGCTGTCTGGGCGTGGTCGATCTCCGGGGCGTCCGTCTCATCGAGGTAGCCGGTGAGCTTGCCGGCCTGGAACGAGACGTGCTTGCACTTCTCGGCGGTCGCGGCGTCGTACGGCAGATCCTGGTCGGCCTGCATGGCGATCGCGACGTACTGGTTGCCGTTGCCGACGACCGAGACCATCGACATCTTGCCCCGGATGCCCTTGGGCGGGCGGCCGCTGCTGGCGGCGTAGTCGGCGCAGTCCGAGGGGTCGAAGGTCACGCCGGGCGGCATCTTCTGCGGCCCGAGAATCTTGGGGTCGATATCGTTGGGACCCTTGGTCTGGGTCTTGAACTCCGAGCCGAACGTCGACTCGACGTTGAACAGCTTGGTGGTATCGAGCGGCTTATGGGATCCGCCGCAGCCGGTCAGTGCTTGCGCGCACATGATCAGGGCAACAGAGGCGACGACCAACGACTTGGGTTCCGGCACCCCTGGAATGTACCCAATCCCGCTTTGCCGCGCAGGTGCAGACCCTTTTTAGAAGCCCAGCCGTCCCAGCTGCTTGGGGTCGCGCTGCCAGTTCTTGGCCACCTTCACCCGCAGGTCGAGAAAAACCTTGGTACCCAAGAGTTTTTCGATCTGGGTGCGCGCGGCGGTGCCGACCTCGCGCAGCCGGGAGCCGCCGCGGCCGATCACGATCCCCTTCTGGCTGTCGCGTTCGACGTAGAGCACGGCGTGCACGTCGATGAGATCCTCGCGGCCGTCGCGGCGCTCCACCTCCTCGATCACCACCGCCAGCGAATGCGGCAGCTCGTCGCGCACCCCTTCCAGGGCGGCCTCCCGGATGAACTCGGCCATCAGGGTCTCTTCGGGCTCGTCGGTCAACTCGCCGTCGGGGTAGAAGGCCGGTCCGACCGGCAACGCCGCGGCCAGCACGTCGATCAGCACATCGACCTGTTCCCCGGTGACGGCCGAAACCGGGATGATCTCGGCCTCCGGGGCCAGCTCGCTGACGGCGAGCAACTGCGCGGCCACCCTGTCGCGGGTGGTCTTGTCGATCTTGGTGACGACGACGACCAGCGTGGTCTTGGGTGCGACCGCCCGGATCTGCTCGACGATCCAGCGGTCCCCGGGGCCGATCGCCTCGTCGGCGGGGATGCACAAGCCGATGACGTCGACCTGGGCGTAGGTGTCGCGGACCAGGTCGTTGAGCCGCTTGCCCAGCAGGGTGCGGGGGCGGTGCAGGCCGGGGGTGTCGACCAGGATGATCTGGAAGTCCTTCCGGTGCACGATGCCGCGGATGGTGTGCCGGGTGGTCTGCGGCCGGTTGGAGGTGATCGCCACCTTCTGGCCGACCAGTGCGTTGGTCAGGGTGGATTTGCCGGTGTTGGGCCGGCCGACGAAACACACGAAGCCGGACCGGAACTCAGCCATGATTCCCCTTCGCCCCACGTGCGACACCCTCGGGGCCGGCCAGTGCCTCACCGCTCATCTGTGCTCTCCTCGCCGTCGGACTGCGCCGGGCCCGCCGGACTGACCAGAACGGTGCTGATCCGCACCCTCCCCCGGCTGTCGCGGCTGCCCTCGGCCTGCAGTCGCAGTCCGTGAGAGGTTACCTCGGCGCCGGGCAGCGGGACCCGGCCCAGCTCCAGCGCCAGCAGGCCGCCGACGGTATCGACGTCGAGGTCCGAGTCGAACTGCACGCCGTAGAGTTCACCGACGTCTTCGATAGGCAGCCGCGCCGACACCCGAAACATGTTGCTGCCCAACTCTTCCACCGGCGCCACTTCGCCCTGGTCGTACTCGTCGGCGATCTCGCCGACGATCTCCTCCAGCACGTCCTCGATGGTGACCAGTCCCGCGATCGCGCCGTATTCGTCGACCAGCAACGCCATGTGGTACCGGCCGCGCTGCATGTCGTGCAGCAGTGCGTTGAGCGCCTTGGAATCGGGCATGAACACCGCCGGGCGCATCACCTGCGCCACCGTGGTGTCCCGCCCGCCGTTTGTGGAGTAATAGGTTTGTTGGACAAGGTCTTTGAGGTACACCACGCCGAGGATGTCGTCGACGTTCTCGCCGATCACCGGGATACGGGAGTGGCCGCTGCGCACCGCCAGCGACGTCGCCTGACCCGCGGACTTGTCGCTTTCGATCCACACCATCTCGGTGCGCGGCACCATCACCTCGCGGGCCGGGGTGTCGGCGAGTTCGAAGACCGACTGGATCATCCGGCGTTCATCGGCGGCAACCACCCCGCGCTGCTGTGCGAGGTCGACCACCTCGCGCAACTCGACCTCCGAGGCGAACGGGCCGTTGCGAAACCCCCGCCCCGGCGTCAGTGCGTTACCCAGCACCACCAGCAGGCTGCTGATCGGGGTGAGCAGCACCGAAACCACGTGCAGCGGAAGGGCTGAGGCCAGTGCGATCGAATAGGCGTTCTGCCGGCCCAGCGTGCGCGGACCCACGCCGATCACCACGAAGCTCACCACCACCATGGCCGCCGCGGCGGCGAACAATCCCCAGTCCAGGCCGAGGACGGTGTGCAACAGGTACACCAGCAGCGCGGTGGCGGTGATCTCGCAGGTGATGCGCAGCAGCACCACCAGGTTGATGTAGCGGGGCCGTTCGGCCATCAGCTTGGCCAGCCAGACCGCGCCGGGACGTTTCGCGCGGACCAGTTCGTCGACCCGCGCGGGTGATACCGTGCTCACCGCGGCGTCGATCGCCGCGAACAGTCCGCCCAGACCGATCAGCGCGATCACGCTGACTAACAGCGGTGTTCCGGTCACGGTTCGTCGAAGTACCTGGACTTGTCGAGCAGCCGGCGGTCTCTTTCTTGCTGGGTCTCGGCGCGGTAGCTCTCCACCTGGTCGGCGACCCATTCCTCGAGCAGTCGGCGCTGCAGCGCGAACATCTCTTTTTCCTCGTCGGGCTCGGCGTGGTCGTAGCCCAGCAGGTGCAGCACACCGTGCACGGTCAGCAGTGCCAGTTCCTGGCCGAGCGAATGCCCGGCCGCTGCGGCCTGTTCGGCGGCGAACTCCGGGCACAAGGCGATGTCGCCGAGCATCGAGGGCCCGGGCTCGGGAGCGTCCGGGCGGCCGCCGGGCTCCAGCTCGTCCATCGGAAAGCTCATCACGTCGGTGGGGCCGGGCAGGTCCATCCAGCGCATGTGCAGGTCGGCCATCGCCGCGGTGTCCAGCAGCACCATCGACAACTCGGCGCCGGGGTTGACGTCCATCCTGGCCAGCACGAACTTGGCGACGCTGACCAGCTCGACCTCGGAGACATCCAGGCCGGATTCGTTGGAGACCTCGATGCTCACCGGCGCGACCTGCCCCCCGACGCGCGCCTGGCCGCCCGGTTCATCGCCAGGCCCGGCCCGCTGCGTTCGGCTTCGTGGCGGGAATAGGCGTCGACGATGTCGGAGACCAGCCGGTGCCGAACGACGTCGACGCTGCTCATCTCGGCAACACAGATGTCCTCGATGTCGTCGAGGATGTCCACGGCCGCCCGCAGACCCGACTTCGCGCCGCCGGGCAGGTCGATCTGGGTGACGTCGCCGGTGACGACCATTTTGGAGCCGAATCCCAACCGGGTCAGGAACATCTTCATCTGTTCGGCGGTGGTGTTCTGCGCCTCGTCGAGGATGATGAACGCGCTGTTGAGGCTGCGGCCCCGCATGTAGGCCAGCGGCGCCACCTCGATCACCCCGGAGTTCATCAGCTTGGGAATCAGCTCCGGATCCATCATGTCGTAGAGCGCGTCGTAGAGCGGGCGCAGATACGGGTCGATCTTCTCGCTCAGCGTTCCGGGCAGAAAGCCAAGGCTCTCACCGGCTTCCACCGCCGGACGGGTCAAGATGATGCGCGTCACCTGCTTGTTCTGCAGCGCGCTGACCGCCTTGGCCATCGCCAGGTAGGTCTTTCCGGTACCGGCCGGGCCGATACCGAACACGATGGTGTTGGCGTCGATGGCGTCGACGTAGCGTTTCTGGTTGAGCGTCTTGGGCCGGATCGTCTTGCCGCGCCGGGCCAGGATGTCCAGCGTCAGCACCTCGGCCGGCGAAGCACTGCCGGTGCCCACCAGCATGCCGACACTGTGCCGCACCGTCTCCGGAGTCAGGGACTGACCGCCCGCGGCGATGGCCACCAGCTCGGAGATCACCCGCTCGGCCAGGGCGACGTCGGCCGGTGACCCGGAGATGGTGACCGCGTTGCCGCGCACATGCAGATCGGCGGCCACCATGCGTTCCAGCGCACGCAGGTTCTCATCGGCGGAGCCCAGCAGACCCACGACCAGATCGGGTGGAATGTCGACGCTGCTGCGAACCTGAGGGGCTGATTCGGCAGTGGGGGTATCGCGGGGCGTCACGGGGTTTCCGAAACCTGCTTTCCTGGGGGTTCACACAGCGATAAGTCGGACGCCTCAGTCTACCGTCGGTTCCCAGCCGTGCGCCCCGCTTCCTCAACGACGTGGCCCAACGCGCAGAGCACTCGGTCGAGGACATCGCCGCCGACTGGATCGTTCGCTGTTACGTGAGCGGTTCGTTCAAGACGGGGCGGCACTGAACCGCCGAAACTGACAGCCATGAGCGAGGAAGCTTTCACCCCTGCCCTGGGCCGGCTGGCGCCGGCTCGTTTCTTCGATTACGTGGCGGCGCTGACCCGCGAGCGGCTGTGGCGGGGGCTGACCGTCGAACACCTGGCACCGCAGCCGGGCGACGCGATCCTCGACGTGGGCTGCGGGACCGGATCGCTGGCACTGCTGACCGCCCGGGCGCAGCCGCAGGCCACGGTCGTGGGCCTGGATCCCGACCCGGAGGTGTTGGCGGTGGCGCGCGGCAAGGACACCCAGAGCCGAGTTCGCTGGCTGACCGGGATGGGCGACGCCCTGCTGGACGCGGTGGGCGCGGCGTCGATGGACGCGGTGATGTCCAGCCTGGTGTTGCACCAGTGTCCGATTGCGGTGAAGCGTGCCGTGCTGGCGTCGATGTTCGCGGTGCTGCGGCCGGGCGGCCGGCTGGTGATCGCCGATTACGGGTGGCAGCGGACGCGGCTGATGCGTACGGCGTTTCGGATCGTGCAGCTCGCCGATGGCAAGACCGACACCCAACCCAATGCCGACGGCGTTCTGCCGGAACTGATTTCGGGCGCCGGGTTCGTCGACGTGCGAGAAGTCCAGGTGGTGCCCACCATCACCGGGTCGATCTCGATCTATGTCGCCGGCAAACGCTGAACGCCCAGGGCGTGCAGCACCACCGCCGGCGTCAGACCCATCATCTCCCGCATCTGCCGGGTGAAGTGAGCCTGGTCGGAGAAACCGGCGGTGACCGCAGCCTGCGCCGGCGGCACCCCGCACTGCAACGCCTCGACGGCTCGGCGCAGCCGTGACCAGACCCGCCAGCGGCTCAGCGGCATCCCCAGTTCCCGGCGAGCCAGCCCCCGCAGGCGCTGCGGTGAAACACCCACCGCGACAGCCAGATCCGGCATCGAGAGGTTGCCCTCGGCAAGCATGGTCAGGGCCGCCACCAGCCGCGGATCGACTTCTCGTGACGGCCGGCGACACGCGTCCGCGACGTCCTGCTCGCTCAGCTCACCCAGCTCGGGCGCGGCCGCGATCCCGGTGTCGTAGCGGCGGCGCAATCGGTCGGCGAACAGGCAGTGTGGCTCGATGAAGTAGGTGACCAGGTCGCGGGCGGCCAGGATGCGGTGCGGCGCCATCGGTGACACGACCAGTGCGCAGGCCCGGTGCCGGTTCCCGGCGGCGTCCACCATGGCGACTTCGCCGCGCCCTGCGACCACGATCTGGAATGCGCCGTGGCGATGGATCGGGCCGCCGCTGCCCACCGGGCCGCGGTACACCGCGTAGCCGTCGCCGATGACCAGCGAGGGCACCGGATCGGATCGGCTGTCCACCACCGCTCAACCCCAGCGCCCGGTCAGCACCCCCAGCGCCCCCAGTGCGACCGCGGCCGCGGTGGAGGTGCGCAGCACGGTCGGGCCCAGCCGCGCCGCGACGGCCCCGGCGCCGGTGAGCGCCCCCAGCTCCGCGTCGGTGATGCCGCCCTCCGGGCCGACCACCACAGCCAGTGCCGGCGCGGCGGCCACCGCCGCGTCCGCCAGCCCGGCGGGGGCCGCGTCGTGCAGCACCAGCACCGTCGTACCGTCGGCGACCCGCTCGCCCACCCACGCCACCAGCGCGGCGGTCCCGAGCACCCCGTCCACCGGCGGAATGTGGGCGCGACGGGACTGGGCGGCGGCCGCCCGCGCCACCGCCCGCCACCGCCGCAGCCCCTTGTCGGCGCGCGGGCCGTCCCAGCGGGCCACGCAGCGGTCGGCCTGCCAGGCCAGGAACGCGTCGGCGCCGGCCTCGGTGGCCAGCTCGACCGCCAGCTCGGACCGTTCGGATTTCGGCAGGGCCTGCACCACCGTCACCGGTGGCACGGGCGGCTCGACCGTGCGGCACCGCAGCACCCGGGCCCGCAGCCCGCCCCGGTCGGCTTCCTCGACCCGGCATTCGGCCACTACCCCGGCGCCGTCACCCAGGGTCAGTTCCTCCCCGGGCCGGATTCGGCGCACCGTCGCGGCGTGGAAGCCGGCGTCGCCGCCGACGTCGGCCAGCGCACCCACTTCGGGCAGCGCCTCGACGTAGAACAGGCCGCCCAAGACTCAGCGGCTGCTGAAGGTTTCGCGGAGCCGGCTGAACAGCCCGCCGCCGCCGTGCGGGGCGTTCGCCGAGCGGACCTCGGCGGTCTCGCGTTCCCGGTGCTCCTTGAACTTGCGCAGCAGGTCGATGTCGTGGTTGTCCAGCCGCTCGGGCACCACCACCTCGATGTGGGCGTGCAGGTCGCCGCGTGCACCGGACCGCAGCTGCGGCATGCCGTGGCCGCGCAGCGCGATGGTCGCGCCGGGCTGGGTGCCGGGCGGGATGGTGATGTCGATGGGGCCGTCGAGGATCGCGTCCACGGCCACCGTGGTGCCCAGCGCCGCGTCGACCATCGGCACCGAGATGTGGCAGTGCAGGTCGTCGCCGTCGCGGGCGAAGATCTCGTGGGGCTGCTCGTGGACTTCGACGTAGAGGTCACCGGCCGGTCCGCCGCCGGGCCCGACTTCGCCCTGAGCGGCCAGCCGGACCCGCATGCCGTCACCGACACCGGCGGGGATCTTCACGCTGATGTCGCGGCGGGCCCGCACCCGGCCGTCGCCGCCGCACTGGTGACACGGATCCGGGATGACCTCCCCGACCCCGCGGCAGGTCGGACACGGCCGCGACGTCATCACCTGGCCGAGCAGCGACCGCTGTACGGTCTGCACTTCGCCGCGGCCGTGGCAGGTGTCGCAGGCCATCGGCCGGGAATCCCCGTGGGTGCCGCGGCCCTGGCAGCGGTCACAGAGCACCGCGGTGTCGACGGTGACCTGCTTGGTCACACCGGTCGCGCATTCGGTGAGGTCAAGACGCATACGCAGCAGCGAGTCCGACCCGGGCCGGACCCGCCCGATCGGTCCGCGGGAGGTCGCGCCGCCGCCGAAGAAGGCTTCGAAGACGTCCCCCAGGCCGCCGAACCCGCCGAATCCGTTGCCGGCGGCACCGCCACCGTTCTCCAGCGGGTCGCCGCCGAGGTCGACGATGCGGCGCTTCTCCGGGTCGGAGAGCACCTCGTAGGCGACGCTGATCTCCTTGAACTTGGCCTGTGCCGCCTCGTCGGGGTTGACATCGGGATGGTATTTGCGAGCCAGCTTGCGGTATGCGCGCTTGAGCTCCGTGTCGCTGACGCCCTTATCGACGCCGAGCAGTCCGTAATAGTCGCGTGCCACGCCTGACCTTTCCCAACTTCTGCCGGCCGGGGGTTATCGGGCCCCGAGCACTTCGCCGATGTACATAGCAACCGCAGCGACACTGGCGATAGTTCCCGGATAGTCCATCCGGGTGGGACCCAGCACCCCCATGCCCCCGTAGACGGTGCCCTGCGAACCGTAAGCGGTGGACACCACCGAGGCGCCGGCCATCTCCTGCGCCTCGGTCTCGTGACCGATGCGCACCGTGACTTTACCGGCTTCCTGTTGCACGGCCAGCAGCCGCAGCACCACGACCTGCTCTTCGAGGACTTCCAGCACCGAGCGCAGCGAATCGCCGAAGTCGGCGGCGTTGCGGGTCAGGTTGGCGGTGCCGCCCAGCAGCAGGCGCTCCTCGCGGTGCTCGACCAGCGATTCCAGCAGCACCGTCGCCGAGCGCCCGACCGCGTTCGCCAGGCCGGGCGACAGCCCGCCGCGTCCGTCCAGGTGCCCGGCGAGCTCGGCGACGGCGGTGGAGGCCGCCGAGATCCGCTTGCCCTCCAATGCGGCGCCGAGCAGCTCACGCAGCTGGGAAAGCTGGTGGTCGTCGATGGTGTCCCCGAGTTCGACGATGCGCTGGTCGACCCGGCCGGAGTCGGTGATGACGACCAGCAGCAGCCGCGCCGGGGTGAGCGCGATCACCTCCAGGTGGCGCACCGTGGACACCGACAGGGTCGGATACTGCACGACGGCCACCTGACGGGTCAGCTGCGCCAGGGTGCGCACCGCGCGGCGCAGCACGTCGTCGAGGTCGACACCGGAGTCCAAAAACGACAGGATCGCCCGGCGCTCCGCGGCCGACAGCGGTTTGACCTCGTCGATACGGTCGACGAATTCCCGGTAGCCCTTCTCGGTGGGCACCCGCCCCGAACTGGTGTGCGGTTGGGCGATGTAGCCCTCGGCCTCCAGCACGGCCATGTCGTTGCGCACGGTGGCCGAGGACACCCCGAGGTTGTGCCGTTCGACCAGGGCCTTGGATCCGATCGGTTCTTTGGTCGCGACGAAGTCGGCGACGATGGCGCGCAGCACCTCGAAGCGACGATCATCAGCCACACTCATAGGAACTAGATTACGTTCTGGGTTATCTCCTGGCGCGAACGTGCGTGTTTGCACGCCGACACGCCGTGATTTCTGTACATCTCCGCACGCTGACGCGGAAGAGAGGACCGGGATGTCCGACTTCCCCTATACCGACCGCTTCACCGTCAACCGCGTGCTGCCCGAACGGGGCCGCCCGCGCGCGGAGGTGCTCGCCGAGCTGCAGGAGATGGCGCGGGCCGAAGATCCCACCTGGGAGACCGGCAAGGTCTCCGGGACCATGTACTGCGGCGATCACGAGCACTACCGCTTCCTGGACGAGGCGTTCGGGCTGTTCGCCCACGTCAATGTATTGCAGCGCGACATCTGCCCGTCGGCGACCAAGTTCGAGGGCGAGGTCATCGCGATGGCCCTGGACCTGATGCACGCCGACGCCGTCACCGACGGTGAGCCGGCCGGGATGGTCACCACCGGCGGCACCGGCAGCATCATCCACGCCCTGCTGGCCTACCGCGAGCACGCCGCCAAGCATCGCGGGATCCCCCGCGGCGGTGCGCGCCCGAACTTCATCAAACCCGAGACCGGTCACCCCGCGTTCGACAAAGGCTGCCACCTGTTCGGCATCGAAATCCGCCGGGCGCCGATCGACCCGCAGACCACCGAGGTCGACGTCGACTGGGTGGCCGACAACATCGACGAGAACACCATCGCGATCATGGGGTCGGCCTGTAACTACGGCTACGGCACCGTCGACCCGATCCCCCGGCTGGGCGAGCTGGCCTCCGAGCGCGGGGTGGGTCTGCACGTCGACGGCTGCCTGGGCGGGTTCGTGCTGCCCTTCGCCCAGGAGCTGGGCTTCGACGTTCCGTTGTTCGATTTCCGGGTCCCCGGCGTCACCAGCATCTCCGCGGACAACCACAAGTACGGCTACGCCTTGAAGGGCGCCTCCACGCTGCTGTTCCGGGACAAGTCCTACCGCAACGCGCAGTACTTCTTCCTGCCGGACTGGAGCGGCGGCAAGTACATGTCGCCGGGGATCGAGGGGTCCCGCTCGGGTGGCCTGATCGCCGCCGCGTGGGCGTCGATGGTCCAGCTGGGACGCGAGGGATACCGCAACTACGCCAAGCAGATCCTGGAGACCGCGTCGGCGATGCAGGACGCGGTGCGCAGCCACCCGGAGCTGACGATCCTGGGTTCACCGACGTTCTGCTTCAGCTTCCGCTCCGACGAATTCGACATCTACCACGTCGCCGACGCCATGAAGACCAAAGGCTGGCGGTTCAACGGCCAGCAGTACCCCAACGCGATCCACATGGCCGTCACCCGGCCGCAGACTCAGCCCGGCGTGGTCGAGGCGTTCGCCGCCGACCTCGACGACGCCGTGGAGTACGCCAAGAAGAAGAACGCCGCCGGAGAGGCCCCGATCAGCGCCGCGGTCTATGGCGGCGTGCCGGGCGGAATGACCGATGAGGCGGCCCGCTTCATCGAGGGGTTCATGGAGCAGATACTCGACACCCACCAGTCGCTGCCCCCCGGTTCGTGACGCCGCCCCGACGACGATGCAGCGCGCCAGCGATGCTGACGAGCGGTGCCGGATGAACCGCGCGGATCGGGTCGTCCTCGCCGTCGACCTGGGTACCGGCGGTCCCAAAGTGGGCTTCGTGGCGTTGGACGGCACCGTGCTGTGGTCGGACCTCGTCGCGGTGCCGACCAGTTACGGTCCGGGCGGGGCGGCGGTCCAGGACGCCGGTCTGTGGTGGGCGATAATCCGCGACGCCACCCGGCGTGGTCTCGCCGAAAGCCGCGTGCGCGGCGATCAGGTGGCCGGGGTCTCGATCACCGGCCAGTGGGCCAGCACGGTTCCGGTCGACGCCGACGGCCGCCCGGTGGGCCCGTGCGTGATGTGGATGGACACCCGCGGGGCGCCCTTCAGCCGCAAGGCATTCGGGGGACGCCTGCAGGGCTACCGGCCGCGGGCGCTGCTCAGCTGGCTGCGGCGAAACGGCGGCATCCCGTCTCCGAGCGGCGACGATCCGGTCGGGCACATGCTGCACCTGCAACACAATGACCCGGCGGTGTCCGGCGCGGCACGGTGGTACCTGGAGCCGGTGGACTACCTGAGCATGTGTTTCACCGGGCGTGCCGCGGCATCGCGGGCCTCGATGATGGGCGCCTGGCTCACCGACAACCGCAACCTGGCCCTGCCCGACTACGACGACGTGCTGGTGCGGCTAGCCGGCGTCGACAGGACGAAACTGCCGCCGCTGGTGCCGACCGGTTCGATCATCTCCACGGTGGCACCGGCGGTCGCCGCCGAACTCGGGATTTCTCCTGCGGCCCAAGTGGTCACCGGCACACCGGACCTGCACAGCGCGGCGGTGGGCTCCGGCGCGGTGCGACAGGGCGAGCTGCACCTGACCATCAGCACCACGTCGTGGATCAGCTGCCCGGTGGCGGTCAAGAAGACCGACGCGTTCCACCAGCTCGCCACGGTGCCGGGCCTCGACCCATCGAGCTACCTGCTGGTCAACAACCAAGACACCGCGGGCCGGGCGTTGCAATGGTTGCGCGACAACGTTTTCGGCGAGCTGGATTACGACGCGCTGACCGCCTTGGCCGCCGGTGCGCCGGCCGGTTCGAACGGGGTCATCTTCACCCCGTGGCTCAAAGGCGAACACTCCCCCATCGACGACCGCAACGCCCGCGGTGGCTTCCACAACCTGTCCCTGGACACCACCCGGGCCGACCTGGTGCGCGCGGTGCTCGAAGGGGTGGCGTTCAACAGCCGTTGGCTGCTCGAGTGTGTGAACCGGTTCACCGGCAATGACGGACCGATCCGCATCGTCGGCGGCGGCGCCCGCTCGGGCCTGTGGTGCCAGATCATCGCCGACGTGTGCGGCCGCACCTGCGAACGGGTGGCCGATCCGCTCAACGCGCAGTTGCGCGGCGCGGCGTTGTTCGCCGGTATCGGTATGGGGGATGTGGATCGCGACGAGTTGCGTGATCTGATCCCGCTCGACGGCGTCTTCGAGCCGATCGCGGCGAACCGCGCGGTCTATGACCGGTTGTTCGTCGAGTTCCCGGGGCTCTACACGGCGCAGAAGGCCATGTTCGCCCGGCTGGCGCGCTAGTTCCGCCGCTGCGCGGGCACGCCTCAGTGCCCGGCGAGGACCTGCATCAGCTGCATCGCCGAGTCGCGCGAGAGCACCCAGCTGCCCTGGTCCACCAGCTGCAGCGGAACGGTCACCGGGGCAGGCATCTTGGGCCCGGTGATCGTCACGTTGGACAGCGCCCGGCCCTCGCCCACCGGCACCACGTTGAGCACGTCGAAGGTGTAGGGCAGTTCCCCGTCCCGGTAGGCCTTGCGCAGCTCGTGGTCGAGCCCGTGGCCCTCCTCCTGCGTGATGCCGTTCTCGACCAGGTCGCCCTTCTCCTTGTAACCGATCCCGGCGTCGCTGAGCCGGGTGAGCATGCCCGACACCTCACCGGTGGTGGGCAGCGGCGCACCGGCCGCCGGCTGGGGACCCGGCACCGGCGAGGGTGGGTCCAGCGGAATCGGCACGCCGGCGACGACGTCCCCCGGTGCGGCGGGCTCAGCCGAGGCAAGGCCGGCGGACGCCATCCCGATCACGGCCAGCGCCGCGGCGCCGGTCAGCAGAAGTCTTCCAGTCACGATTCACCCCTCCGACGGCGGTTACCGCGCACAGGTTACCCCTGTTCGGCCGCCATGGCATCACGAAGACTCTTGGGACGCAGGTCGATCCAATGCTGTTCGACGTACTCCAGACAGGCCGCTCGAGCGGCGCCCTGTTCACCTCCGTAGACCACTCGCCACCCCGCGGGAACATCGGCGAAGGTCGGCCAGAGACTGTACTGGTCCTCGTCGTTGACCAGCACGTAGAAACTGCCGTTGTCGTCGTCAAAGGGGTTGGTGCTCATCGGCTCTCCTCGATTTCGGCCCGCCGGGCGGCGATCAGGTCGCCCGCGGGGGTGGTAGTCGGTCGGGTGCCCAGGATCCGGTCGGACAGCAGCCCCAGGCAGCTCAGGTTGGGAAAACCCGGCCCTTGAGTCAGTCCGGCCAGGTTGGGCAGGAACAACTTCGGCGTGACGCCGGCGACGGCCAGGTCGTGGCCGATCGCCTCGGCCAACCGGTCGCCGGACAGCGGGCCGCCCAGGCCCAGCTCCAGCAGGTCCAGGGTGTCCTGGCCGAACAGCGAGGTGAACCACAGCGGGTCGGCACCGGAACCGTCGATGACCAGGTCGAAGCCGTGCACGGTCTCGAAGTTCTCACCACCCCGGTTCGTGCTCAGCGTCAAGCGGATTCGGCCGTCCCGGGCCACCGCGTGCGCAACCCGGCCCCGCAGGTGGCGGATTCGGTCATCGGCCAGCAGCGCGTCCTGCACCCGCGCCGAGAACACCCCGCGATCGGTGCGGGCCAGCGCGTCCCGCCGCTCGGACAGGGTCAGCGCGGTCCAGTCGGTCGGGTCGGAGAACAGCGTGTTCTCGAAGAACCCTTCCCCGCGGGTGAACAGCGTCACCTGTGGGGATATCACCGTGATCGTCGAAACCCGGTGCCGGAACAGCTCGTTGAGCATCGACGCGGCGGTCTCGCCGCCGCCGATGACGGCGACACGCTCGGCGCTGATCCGGTCGGCCGCGGCCCGGTGCCAGAACTGGGCGATCGAGAGCACCAGCGGGTTGCCGGGCAGGATCGACTTCTCGGCCTGGCCGGGGCCGGTGATCATCACCGCGTCTGCCGCCACCACGGTCTCCCGGGTGTGCAACGACCAGCCGGCGCCGTCGACCGACAGCCGGTCCACTTCGCCGGGGACCACGCTCAGCTGCACCGCATCGGCCACCCACCGCAGGTACTGACTCCACCGCAGATGGGTGGGGGCCGGCCGGCCCCGGTCCACCCACTCGGCGAACTGGCCGGTGGCGATCAGGTAGGCCTGCCAGCTGTAGCGCGTCATCCGTTCGTCGAGTTCGGCGTTGCGGCCGGCCACCACCGCCGAGCGGTACGGGAAGCCGACGTCCTTTTCCGGGCTGGTGCCCAGGCGGTGCGCGCCGTCGGTCCAGCCCCCGGTCGCCCGCCAGTTGGCGGCCACCTCGGTGCGTTCGACGGCGACCACGTCGGGTGCTTCGACACCCATCTCACGCAGCACCGCGGCCTTGGCGGCCACCGCCACCGCCTTGGCACCCGCGCCCACCACCGCCAGAGTGCTCATCGCAGTTCCTCCACCAGATCGCCCAGGCCTTCGACGAATAGTTCCTGCAATTCGGTGATCTGCCCGGCGCCGAGGATGTCGGGCAGTGTGCGCCACTGCGTCATCAGCGCCGGGCCCGACCCGAGGTCGGCCACCGCGGCGAAGATGCTCAGCTCGTGGCGCACCGCCTGCTCGGGTTCGGGCACCGACGGCAGACCGGCGATCAGATCGGGTGCCACCGCCGGCCCGCCCCCGGCCCGGTCGACGCGCCCGAGGTAGTTCAGCAGCACCTGTGGCCCGGCAACGGCGCCCAGTCGGGCGGCGGTGTCGGGACGCAGGTAGGCCAACAGCCCGTAATCGACGCCGCCGCCGGGGATCTGCGCCAGGGCCCGCGCCACGCCCGCCGGGTCGGGATGAGGCACCCGCAGCGGATAGATCGCGCTCAGCAGCCCGGCGATGTCGGCGGTATCGATGCCGGGGACGACGTCTTCAGCGCGTCCGTGGGTCTCCAAGGCCAGCAACGGTGGCGCACCGTGCTGCCCGTGCCGGGCCCGCCACGTGGTGACCATGCGCGCGGTTGCCGCCACCAGCAGGTCATGCATCGGTACCTCCGAGGCCAGCAGGCCCGCGGTGATCCTCGCATCGGCCACGGCCACCGAGACCGTCAGGTCACCGGCGCGGTCCCGGTCGGGCCGGACCCGACGGGCGCCCAGCTGCGGATCTTCGCCGGCCAGTTGCGCGGCCCAATACTCCACGGTGTCCAGCGCGTGTGCGCGTTCGGTCAGGGCGCCGGCCCAGCGCCGGTAGCCGCTGCGTTCCGGCAGCGGGTCGGCGCCCGCCAGCGCGGCGTGCAGCTCACCCAGGATCACCTGCCAGGAGACCGGGTCAAGCGCGAGCACATGCCCGCACAGCAGCAGCACCCCGGTTCCGGTGGGCGGACGAAGCCACAGCGCACGCAGCAGGACTCCGGCCTGCGGGTCCAGGGCCGCCAGAAGCCGGGTTCCGTGCTCGGTGACCGTCTCCAGATCGTCGGTGTCCACGGCGATCTCGGTCAGGACGTCGACGGGTTCGACCGGGTGCAGCAGCAGCGTGGCCGGGTCGAGGCGGGTGTGCAGCACCGGATGCGCGGCGACGATCGCGGCCAGCGCAGAGCGCAGCCGCTGCGGATCCGTGCCGGCCGGAAGCCGAACCGCTTCGACCTGTCCGAGCCGACGGGGGCTGCCGTACTCATAGAGCCAGCGGCCCGCCGGCAACAGCGGGATCGGCCCGTCGGTCGCGGAGGATTCGACGGCCTGATCGGCCTCAGCAGCTTCGGCGGCTTCGGCGGCTTCGGTGTCCAGGGCGGCAGCCAGATCCCGAATTGTGGTGCAGGTCAGCGCGGTCCGCGGACGCATGGGCAGTCCGCGCCGGCGCGCCGCGCGCACCATCGACAGCGCGACGATGCTGTCCAGGCCCACATCGCGTAGATCGGTCTCGACTCCCGGGGTCACACCCGCCACGCCGTCGAAGACCTCGGCCAGGATCTCCACCAGGGCCCGCTCGGTGTCCGTGGCCGGCTCCTCGCCGCCGCCGGCGATGGGGCCGGCCAGCGCGACCAATGCCTCGGCATCCAGTTTTCCGTTGGGGGTCAACGGCATCGACTCCACCACGGTGATGCGGGCCGGCACCAGATATGCCGGCAACCGGGCGCCGATCTCGGCTCGCACCCGGGCGACGTCCACCTCAGGACCGGTGACGAATCCGGCCAGCTGGGTTCCGGTCGGTCCCTGCACGGGCAGTACCGCGGTGGCGGTCACACCGGTGATCGCGGCCAGTGCGGTCTCGACCTCGGCGATCTCGACCCGGTAGCCACGCACCTTGATCTGGTCGTCGGCGCGGCCCAGGTAGATCAGCCGGCCGTCGGCGCGGCGGCGGACCAGGTCGCCGGTGCGATACATCCGGCCCCCGACGGAAATCGGGTCGGCGACATAGCGGCCCGCGGTCGCGCCGGCCCGACCCAGGTACCCGCGGGTGACCTGGGCGCCGGCCAGGTAGAGCTCACCGGCCACTCCGTCGGGCACTTCGCGCAGCCCGGAGTCGAGGACGTGAGCGGTCATGCCCCGCACCGCTTCTCCGATCACCGGGACATCGGTGTCGGCGACGTCGGCGACGACCGCCTCCACGGTGGTCTCGGTGGGCCCGTAGCAGTTGTGCACGGCGACCGACGACGCCGCCGATACCGACCGCAGCTTCAACCAGGTGGGTGGTGCGATGGCCTCTCCGCCCAGCGCCAGCACGCTGAGCCGGTGGGCGGCCTGCGCGTCGAGCAGGCCGGCGTCGAACAGTTGGGTGAACATCGACGGTGAGGTGTCGATCATGTCCAGCCGGTGCCGGCGGATGCCGTCGATGATCGCCTCGGCGTCGCGCATCTCCTCGGCCGAGAACAGGTGCACGCTCTGCCCGCCCAGCAGGCCGACCAGCGGCTGCCAGCTCGCGTCGAAGCTCAACGACCAGGCATGCGCCACCCGCAATGTCCGGCCCAGCCGGGCTACCGCCGGTGCGTACATGCGCTGCTCGTGGTCGGCGAAGTAGGACGCCAGCGCTCGGTGGGTCCCCACGACGCCCTTGGGTTCCCCGGTGGAGCCGGAGGTGAAGATGACGTAGGCAGCGGAGTCGGGATGGATCATCGTCGGCGCAGGCCTTTGCGGGGCGTGGCCCGCACGCAGTTCGGCCAGCACCTCGGCGGTAAGCGTCAGCTTCGGATCGGCTTGGCGCAGAATGGATTCGATACGCGGCCGGGGCAAGGTGACATCGATCGGGACGTAGGCGGCGCCGGCCTGCAATACCGCCAGAATCGCGATGACCGAGTCCAGCGAGCGCGGCAGCGCGATCGCGACCCGGTCTTCGGGGCCGATCCCCCGTGCGGCCAGCGCCCCCGCCAGCCGGGCTACTTCGCAGGACAGCTCGGCATAGGTCAGCGTGCGGTTCTCGCCGGTGAGTGCCGGGCTGTCCGGGTGCGCGGCGGCCGCGGCGGCGAACAGGTCGGGAACCGATGCGGCGGGCGGGTTTACCGGCGCCGGCGGCTCGGCCCGGCGGGCCCGTTCGGCGGGCAGCAGGACATCCAGGTCGACGATGCGGGGCCGGGCCGGGTCGGTCAACTGGCGCAGCACCTGCAGCAGGCGCCGGCCCAGGTCCGGGACCGAGAGTTCCCCCAGCGCGTCCGGAATCGCCTCCAGCAGCACCGTGAGCCGGCCGTCGCGGGGCGGGGAGCTGACCAGGGTCAGCGGGTAGTGGGTGAGGCTTTCCACCGTGACCGGGATGAAGCGCACGCCGTCGGGAGTGGTCACCCCGGCGGCCGCCGAGCCGATCGGCGCGTTCTCGAACACCAGCAGCGTGTCGAACAGCGCCCCGGAACCAGCACGGCCGCCGGCCCGCTGCACCCTGGACAGGCTCACATAGCCCAGGTCGCGCATGGCTGCGGTATCACGTTGCAGCGCTTGGCAGGTCGCGACCACTTCGGCCCGCGGCGGTGTCGAGGCGACCACCGGAACGGTGTTGATGAACAGCCCGACCATGGATTCGACGCCGGTGAGCTGCTGGGGCCGGCCGGAGACCACTGCCCCGAACGCCACCTCGGTGCGATCGGTGAGGCGAGCAAGCAGCACCGCCCAGGCGAACTGCAGCACGGTGTTGAGCGTCAGGCCGTGCCGCCGGGCCCATTCGGTCAGCCGCGCGGTGTCGTCAGGTCCCAGTGCCACCTCGTGGGTCTGCGGCAAGACGCTGCCCAATTCGGCTCGCTCCCCATCGGCCAGGATGGTGGGGGCGCTCAGCGGGGCCAGATAGTCGCGCCAGGCGGCGATGACTTCATCGGTGTCTTGGGCGGCCAGCCAGCCGATGTAGTCCCGGTAGGGGCGCGGCGCGGGCAGCGGGTCGACGCCGCCGGCCCGGTAGATCGCCACCAGTTCGTCGAAGAACACCGCCATCGACCAGCCGTCGAGCAGCAGGTGGTGCACGGTGAGGATCAGCCGGTGCCGGTCGGCGGCGGAGCGGATCAGCACAAAACGCAGCAGCGGTCCGCGGGCCAGGTCGAAGTTGGTGGTGCGTTCGGTGAGCGCGATCTGCTCGAATTCACCTGGTGCGGCATCGATCTCCCGCCACCGCAGTTCTGCTCGGGCCGGGATGATCTGCACCGGGTGCGGCAGGTCGACATCCCAGAACGATGCCCGCAGGTTGGCGTGACGGGCCAGCATCGCTTCGGCGCTGCGGCGCAGCAGCCCGGCGTCGACGGCACCGGCGATGTCGATGACGAACTGCACGGTGTAGACGTCCACCCCGTCGTCGGCTGCCGACCCATCGGTGGCGAGCTTGGCGAGCGAGAACAGTCCCTGCTGCAGCGGGGACAGTGCCAGCACGTCCTCGATCGAGGACGCGGTCGTGCGCGGTGTGGATGTCTCGGTCACGGCGAATCGCCCCATGCCGCGGTGAGGTCGGCCAGTGCCTCGCCGCTGAGACCCGAGACGCTCATCGGGGCGAACGCCTTGTCGGCGGTCTCGGGGCCGCTGCCGGCTGCGGCCCGCGTGTCAGCGGCCGCGGCGAGCTCGGCGAACGTCGGGTTCTCGAAGATCATCCGCGGGTCGAGGTCCAGTCCGGCCGCCCGCGCCCGGGCGGCCAGTTGCACCGAAAGGATGCTGTCGCCGCCGAGTTCGAAGAATCCGTCGCTGCGCCCGATCCGCTCGACGCCGAGCAATTCGGCGCAGAAGCCCACCAGGGTGTGTTCGGTGGCGGTGACCGGCGGGTCGGCTTCCCCGCGGGTGGCCACCGCCGGCTGCGGCAGCGCGGGCCGGTTCAGCTTCCCGGAGTCGGTCAGCGGCATCGTCTCCAGCACCGTCAGCGACGACGGGACCATGTAGCCGGGCAGCGTCGCGGCCACCGCAGCGCGCACCGACGCGATGAACTCCGCGGTGTCGGTGACCGCGGCCGCCGGGACCACGTAGCCGGCCAATGTGGTGGCGCCCCGCTGTTCCCAGGTGCGGGCGGCCGCCGCCGCTACTCCGGGAGCGGACCGCAACGCCGACTCCACCTCGGCCAGTTCCACCCGGAACCCGCGCACCTTGACCTGATGGTCGGTGCGGCCGACGAATTCCAGCACGCCATCGCTGTTCCAGCGGGCGCGGTCCCCGCTGCGGTAAAGCCGATCACCGGGACTGAACGGGTTGGCGACGAACCGGGTCGCGGTCAGCGCGGGACGCTTCCAGTAGCCCAGGACGACCTGCGGGCCCGCGTAGTAGACCTCGCCCACCACTCCGGGCGGCACCGGCTGCAGCGCGTCGTCGAGCAGGTAGGCCTGCGAGCCGGGCGTGGGCCGGCCCAGCTTGGGGGTGGGTGGCGTCAATTCGCCGCGCACCACCGCCCCGGAGGTCTCGGTGGCGCCGAAGTTGTTGAGCAGCTGGGTTTTCAAGTCCAGCACCCGGCTCAGCCGGCCCAGTAGGTCCGCCGAGACCGGCTCCCCGCTACACACCAGGCGACGCAGGCGGCCCACCGCGGCCGGTGCGGAGTCCACCAGTACCGAGATCAGGCTGGCGACCGCGGTCACCTGGGCCACCTGCTCGTCGGCGATCAGTCGGGCCAGCGCCTCGGGGTCGCGGAACTCGTTGTCATCGGCCAGGATCATCGTCGCCCCGGCGGCCAGCCCGGCCAGCATCTCCATGCCGCCCTCCAGGAACGTCATCGAGGACTGCGCCAGCCGGATGTCTTCTCCGGCCACCGGATAGTGGGCGATCTGCCAGTTCAGCCGGGCGCTCATCGAGCGGTGGGTGCCAACGACGCCCTTGGGCATCCCGGTGGAACCGGAGGTGAACACCAGATACATCGGGTCATCGGGGTGCGGGACCGGAAGTTCGGCGCCCACGGGGCCGCCGGCAAGTTCCGCCTGTACGTCGGTGTCGTCGAGGCACAGCAGCACCACGCCCTCCGGTGCCGGCATCGCGTCCCGCGTCGCCGCGCTGACGACGATCACCTTCGGCGCGACGTCGTCGACCATGAACTCCAGGCGCTGACGTGGGTAGCTGGGGTCCAGCGGGAAGTAGCCGGCGCCGGCTTTCATGATGCCGACCAGCGCCACCGCCAGATCCAGGTCGCGTCGCGCCGACAGGCCCACCCATGTTCCGGGCTGCACACCGGCCTCGATCAGCAGTTCGGCGAGCCGGTCGGAGCGGCGGTGCAGCTGCGGGTAGCTCAACTCGGCGCCGCCGCAGCGCACCGCGACGCCGTCGAAGCTGCGGCTCGGGGCCAGCACCTCGGCGATGGTGCGCGGATCATCCGCGGGGGCGTCGGCGCCGCGGCTCCACTGGGTGAGGATCCGGTCGCGCTGGTCGTCGTCGACCAGGGTGATGTCGCGCAGGGTCTGCTGCGGTGCGCCGGCCATGGCCGCCAACACCCAGCCCAGCCAGTCGGCCAGGCGCTGCACGGTGGCGCGCTCGTAGAGGTCGGTGCGGTAGATCAGGTGGCCGTCGTAACCCGCACCGTCGGGGCCGTCGGACCCGGCGGTGGCGAACAGGTTCACCGACAAGTCGGCGTGCGCGATGTCGAACGTCGGCATCACCGTGCGGAAGACCAGGTCGCCGTCTGCGTTGCTGTCGATGACGTGGGTAACCTCCGCGGCGTCGCGCACGTGGACCACCACTTGGAACAGCGGGTTGCGTGACAGCGTCCGCACCGGGTTGAGCGCCTCCACCAGCCGGTCGAACGGCAGGTCGGCGTGCGCGTAGGCGCCCAGTGCCGCCTCCCGCGCCCGCAGCACCACCTCACGCAGTGTCGGGTTGCCCCCCAACCGGTTTCGCAGCACCACGATGTTGACGAAGAACCCGACCAGGTTGTCCAGTGCGTTGTCGTTGCGGCCGGCGACCGGCACACCGAGCGGGATGTCGTCGCCGCTGCCGGCAAGGTGCAGCAGCACCGCCACCGCGGCCTGCACCACCATGAATTCGGTGGCACCGGTGTCGCGGGCCAGCGCCGCCAGCCCGGCCCGCACCTGCGGGGTGACGGTGAACGCGACGGAGTCACCGGAGCCGTTCGCGGTGGCCGGACGCGGGAAGTCGGGTCGGGGCCCGGTGTCGTCGGCCAGGCCGGCCAGTTGCTCCATCCAGTAGCGGCGCTGGGCGTCGATCAGCCCGGACTCGTCGCGCAGCAGCTCGCCCTGCCAGTGCGCGAAGTCCGCATACTGCAACGCCGGTGGCGCCCACGACGGTTCGCCACCGGCGGCCCGGCTGCGGTAGGCGATGAGCAGGTCGGTGAAAAGCACCTCAACCGACCAGTGGTCGGCGGCGATGTGGTGTACCACCAGTGACAGCACCCGCTCATCACCCGGCAGGTGCAGCAGCGCCGCCCGGATCGGCCAATCGTGCTCCAGGTCGAAGCCGGCGCCGCGCTGCTCGTCCAGCTGCGCCCGGGTCCACTGCGTTACCTCGTCGGGATCGGTTGCCGGGCAGTTCAACTCGGTCACCTGCACTGGCGCCGGCGGGTTGATGATCTGGTGCGGCAGTCCGTCGATCTCCCGGAAGGTGGTACGCAGGCTGTCGTGGCGAGCCACCACGTCGTTGAGCGCCAGCGTCAGGGCGGCGGTGTCGCAGGGGCCGCTGAGCCGGGCCGACAGCGGGATGTTGTCGCCGGCGGCGTCGGGGTCCAGCCGGTAGGAGAACCAGGTGCGCAGCTGCGACGCCGACACCGGAAGCGGGCCGGTTCGCGACACCGCGACCAAAGGCGGGCGGCCCGGCCCGTTCTCGCCGGCCTGGGCCCGCTCGACCGCGGTCGCCAGCCGGGCCACCGTGCTCGACTCGAAGATGTCCCGGATGCCGATCTCCACCCCGCAGCGGGCGCGGATCGCCGCCACCAGTTTGGTGGCCAGCAGGGAGTGACCGCCGAGGTCGAAGAACGAGTCGTCGGCGCCGACCCGATCCCGCCCGAGCAGTTGGGCGAACAGTTCCGCCACCGCGTGTTCGGTGTCGGTCTGCGGCTCCCGATACGGTGCGTTCTCCAGTGGCTGGGGGTCGGGCAGGGCGGCCCGGTCGATCTTGCCGTGCGCGGTAATCGGGATGTCGTCGACGACCACATAGGCGGCCGGGGCCATGTATTCGGGCAGTGCGGCGGCCACCCGGGCCCGGATCCGCGGGATGTCGACCTCCGCGTCTCCGCCGGGGGTCAGGTAGGCGACCAGGCTGCGGCCGAGCGCGGGCAGGTCGGAGACGACGACCACGCACTGCCCGACGCTGGGGTCCACCGAGATGGCCGCGGCCACCTCGCCCAGTTCGATGCGGAAGCCGCGGACTTTGACCTGGTCGTCGGCGCGCCCGATGAATTCCAGGTCGCCGGCGGCGTTGCGGCGGGCCAGGTCACCGGTGCGGTAGAGCCGCTGACCGGCGGCCCACGGGTCGGCGACGAAGCGTTCCGCGGTCAGGCCGGGACGGTCGAAGTAGCCGCGCGCCAGATGTGTTCCGCCGATGTAGATCTCGCCGATCACACCGATCGGCACCGGTTGCAGGGCGTCGTCGAGCAGCCGGATGGTGGTGTTGATGTTGGGGCCGCCGATCGGGACGATCCGGTTGCCCTGAGTGCCTTCGACCTTGAACCGGGTGGAGTTGACCACGGTTTCGGTGGGGCCGTAGAAATTGTGCAGCAGCGCGTCGAAGGTGGCGTGGAACTTGTCGGCCAGCTCGCCGGGCAGCGGTTCGCCGCCGATCGGGATGCGCCGCAGGGTGCGCCACTGGTTGACCCCGGGCAGCGACAGGAACAGCCCCAGCAGCGACGGTACGAAGTGCATGGCGGTCACGCCTTCGCTCTGCAGCAGATCGGTCAGGTAACCGATGTCGCGCAGCCCGTCCGGGCGTGGAATCACCAGCCGGGCACCGTTTCCCAGGGTGCCGAACAGTTCGCCGATCGACACGTCGAAACTCGGTGAGGCCACCTGCAACAGCACGTCGGTCTCGTCGATGCCGTACTCGTCGCCGAACCAGATCAGGTACTCCGCGATCGGCGCGTGCGCCACCTCGACGCCCTTGGGCAGGCCGGTGGACCCCGAGGTGTAGATCAGGTATGCCAGATTCTCCGGCCGCAGCGGGCGCACCCGGTCGGCGTCGGTCGGGTCGGTGTCGGGCAACTCGGCCAACACTTCTGGATCCGGCAGCTCACGCAGCACCAGGGCTGCCCGGGCATCGCCGAGAATGAATTCGATACGGTCCGGCGGGTATTCGGGGTCGACGGGCACATAGGCGGCGCCGGCCTTGGCGATGCCCAGCGCGGCGACCACCAGGTCGACCGAGCGGCCCATCAGCACGGCGACCTTGTCCTCGGTGCCGATACCGGACGCGATCAGGTGGTGTGCGATCCGGTTGGCGCGGGCGTTGATCTCGGCGTAGCTGTACCGGCCGTGCTCGTCGACGACGGCGATGGCGGCCGGGGTGAGTGCGGCCCGCTCGGCCACCAGCGAACCCAGTGTGGTCGGGGTGGCGTTGAAATCCGGCCCACGCGCAACGCTGTCCAGCCAGGCACGGTCGGCGTCGCCGAGCATGTCCAGTTCGCCGACGGTGGCCTGCGGCTGTGCCACTACGGCCTCCAGCAGTTGCACCAGGTGCCTGAGCAGTTGGGAGACCAATGCCTCGTCGAGCACGTCGTGCAGGTATTCGGCTTCGATCAGGGCACCGCCGGCACCGGCCTCCACCATGATCCCGAGTGGCAGCTGGGCGATCTTGCCGCGGTAATCGGCTCGGGCGCACGTGATCCCGTCCGGGTGGAAACCGTCACCGTCACCGGAGCGGAAGCCGAAGCTGAGCCGGGTGAGTCGCTCCACTCCCCCGTGCCGACGATCCGGGTTGAGTTCGCGGACCACACGATCGAGGTTGATGCCCTGGTGGGCGAACGCCCCCAACGCGGTGTCGCGAGTTCGGGCCAGCAGTTCGGTGAAACGGTCGGCCGCCGCGACGCGGGCGCGCAGCACCACGGTGTTGCCGAAGTAGCCGATGGCATCCTCGGTGCCGGCGGTGCGGTTGAGCACCGGTGAGGCGATGAGGAAGTCGTCGGTGCCGGTGTAGCGCTGGATCAGCGCGGACAGCGCGGCGGCGACCACCATGTAGGGGGTGGCGCCGTTGTCGCGCGCCACCTCCGCGATGCCCTCCATCAAGTCGGTGGGCAGCACGCGGGTGCACAATCCCGCCCGCAAGGTGTGCGGTACCGCCGAACCGCGGGGGCCCGGCAACTCCAGCGGGTCCGGTGGATCGGCCAGCAGCGCACGCCAATAGTCGAGGTCGGCACCGTGATCGGTGGTGGCCGGCGGGGTGAGAACGTGCGCGGGCGGGCGAGCCGCGTAGCTGTCGGGGTCGGCGTAGGCCTGCGTCAGGTCGGTGAAGAAGACCGCCCACGAGGCGTCGTCCCAGGCGATGTGGTGGGCCACCAGCAGCAGGATGTGCTCGTCTGGGGCGACCCGGATCAGGGTGAGCCGCAGCGGGGCGTCGGTGTCCAGCCGGAACGGGGTGGCGAATTCGCGCTGGGCCAACACCTCCAGGCGTAGCGCGCGGGCCTGACCGGCGAGGTCGGAGAGGTCGTGTTCGGCGAAGCCCGGTGTGACGTCACCCAGGACCGGGTGGGGTTCGCCGGCGGCGTCGACGGCATAGGTGGTGCGCAGCAACGGATGCCGGGCTCCCACCGCCGCCAGGGCGACCCGCAGCCGGTCGGCGTCCAGCAGGCCGCTCAGCCGGTAGGAGACCGAGATGTTGGCGACGGTGCCGTCCGGGTCGAGGGCCTGCACGAACCACATCCGGCGCTGCCCGTCGCTCATGGTGGCGTGCGCGGGTTCGGCCGGTTCGGCGGAGTCGACGGCCAGTCCGCGTTCGGCCAGCCGGCGGCGCAGCAGCTCCAGCCGCTGTTCTGTGGCCTGCTCGACGGTGTCAGTCATGGGTGAAGACAGTCCTTTCGGTCTCCGCTGCCGGTGTGGTGCCGTCAGTCAGCACAGCCGTCAGTTGGGCCGCGGTGATCCCCGCCAGCAGCGGCCCGAGCGCCACCCGCCGGCCGGTGGCCCGGCCCAGCCGTTTGCGCAGGTCCAGGGCGAGCAGTGAATCCAGGCCGAGGTCGACCAGTGCCTGGTGCATGTCGATGTCGTCGGTGCTGTCCAGACCGAGCACCGTTGCTAGTTCGGCGGCCACCACGTCGCTGACGGGCCGGTCGGCGCCGGCCTCCGGCGTTGCGGTGGCCGGTGATCCGCCGAACGGGGAAGCCACCCCCTGGCTGTCGAAGAACACCGCCAGCCGGTCGAAGTCGGCGGCCAGGATCGCCGGGTCGTTCGGCGCGGCCATCAGTCCGGCGATGATCGCGGCCTCGGGCGGCATCGGTGTCAGGCCGGTTCTGGCGATCCGGTTCTTCTCCTCGCCGCTGACCACGGCGACGCTCTGCCACAGCCCCCAGCGGATCGAGCTCGCGTTCAGGCCCGCTGCCCGCAACCGCTGCACCAGGACGTCGGCCATCCGGTTGGCCGCCGCGTAGGGACCGTGGCCCGACCCGCCCCACAGCGCCAGCACCGACGAGCAGACCAGCACTCGCGCATCGGGATGCCGCGGCCAGTGCCGCGCCAGGTTGTCCAGCCCGATCACTTTGGCGCCGAGGGCATCCCGAACGGCAGTGTCGGTGGTCTGTTCGGTGGCGACCGCCTCGGCCGAGGCGGTGTGCACGATGAGCCCGGCCGGCGCCGGCTGGTGTTCGTCGATCAGCGCCGCCAGCGCCGCATCATCGGTGATGTCGCACCGGATCGTGCTGATGTTCGCCCCGGTGCGTGCGCGCAGCGCATCCAACTGGGTCGCGGTGGCGCCGGCGGCTCCGCTGCGGCTGAGCAGGACGATGTCGCGTGCGCCCCGCTCGGCGCAGAACACCGCGAAGGCCATCCCGATGGCGCCGGTGCCGCCACTGATCACGACGGTCTCCGGAATCGCGGGCACACCCGGGGCGACGGGGGTTTCCACCAACCGGCGCACCCACAGCCGCCCGCCGCGCACCGCGACCTCGGTGTCGGTCAGCGCCAGTCCGGCGGTCGCGGCCCGGACGTCGGCGGTGGTGGGTTGGGCCGGCAGATCCAGGTGTGCGAACGTCTGGTCGGGGTAGCCGAATCCGGTGCAGCGGTGCAGCGCTGCCAGTGCGGCGGCCCCGGGCCGCGGCGGCGGATCAGTGTCGAGTCGTTCGGCGCCGCGGGTGATCAGCCACACGCGGCGGCAGCGCGGCCCGGGTGCCGGCGGTGTCTGCCCGGCCGCGTGAGCGGCGAACGTGCGTGCCGCTTCGCGGATCTCGACGTCATCGGCGGGCGCGGCGATGAGCACCAGCAGCTCGGCGTCCGCCGGCTCGACCGCATCGGCGTCCAGGCCATCCAGCAGCCGCGCGACCAGCTCCGGCGATTCCCCGGTGTGGTCGATGACGGCTACTGCACCGGGCCGGTCGGCGGGTTCTTCGACCGGTGCCCACTGCTCGACCATGGCGACCGGCTGCCGACTGCGCCGCGCAGACGGCTCGGCGCCGGCCCACAGTCTGGTGGTGTGCATCGGCGCGTGCGGGAAATGGCGTAGCGGTGCGCCCGCGTCGGGTGCGGCGAAGTCCCGCCAGCGGTAGCCGGGATCGGTGATCGCGGCGGCGGCGATATTGGCCGACAGCGCCTCGCCGGCCGGGTGATCGCGGTCGGTGCTGGCCAGCACCTGCGCGGCGTCGGCGATGTCGCCCAGCGGCACCAGCAGGGTGGGGTGCGCCGACATCTCGATGAACGTGGTGACACCGCGCGCCACCGCGGCGGCGGCGGCCAGATCGAACCGCACCTGCTGACGGAGGTTGTCGAACCAGTACTGCCGGAACGACTTACCCGCCGGGACCGGACCGCCGTACACCGAGCCGATGAATTCGACCGGGGCGCTGTGGAATTGCGCATCGGGCAGCAGCGCGAACATGCGGTCGCGCAGTGGCTCCAGGACACTGGTGTGCGCCGGGTAGCGCACCGCGAGCTCCCGGGCGAAGATCCCGCGGCGGTCGGCGCGCTCCAGAATCTGCTGCACCGCCGCCCATTCACCCGACACCACCACCGATGCGGGGCCGTTGACCACCGACAGCTCCACCCAGCCCGGGGTGCCGGCGATGAATTCGGCGGCGGCCGCGGCTCCCAGGGCGATCGTCGCCATGCCGAATCGTCCCGGGGTGTCGTCGGTCAGTTCCGCCCGGGCGATCACCACCGCCGCCGCGGCGTCGAGGTCCACCACGCCGGCGGTGTAGGCGGCGGCGAGTTCGCCGAGGCTGTGGCCGACGGTGATATCGGGCAGGACGCCGAAATGCCGCCAGGTGGCGGCCAGCGCGGCGGAGTGGGTGAATTGAGCGGCCTGCACCACCACCGGGTCCGAGTCGTCGCTACCGCGCAGGTAGGCCAACGGCGAGGCGTGGCCGGCGCGGCGGAAGGCGGCTTCGCAGCGGTCCGCCTCGGCGCGGTAGGCCGCGATGCCCAGCAGGTCGGCCCCCATACCGGGCCACTGGTTGCCCTGCCCGGGGAACACGAAGGCGGTGCGGGCGGGCTCTTGGTGATGGGATCGGACCACCAGCGGGTGGTCGGCGTCGTGGTAGACCGCGTCGAGGCCGCTGATGAGTTCACTCGTGTCGCCGGCCCGGATCACCGCTCGGTACCGGCGGATCGGGCGGGTGGCGCGCAGGGTCTGTGCCACCGCCCCCACGCCGGCCGGCCGGGCGTTCAGGTAGCGTGCCAGCGCGCCGGCCTCGGCTTGCACCAGGTCGCGGGCGTGCGCCGAGATCAATACGGGGATGCGGCCGTCGGGCAGGGCGGTCGGGTGGGTGCTCAGCACGGCAGTGCCGCTTCCACGCGCTCCGGGTGCTCCATCGCGACGATCACGTGGGCGTTGGTTCCGCTCATCCCGAACGCCGAGACCGAGCCGATCCGGCGGCCGTCGGGCGCCGGCCAGGCGGTGATGGTTTCGGCCAGGGTGATTCCCCCGCCGTCCCCGCCGTCCCAGTCGATGCCGTCGTGCCATCCGTCGCGCACGTGCAGGGTGGGCGGGATCATCTGGTGTTCGGCGGCCAGCAGCACCTTGGCCAGGCCGAGCGCGCCGGCGGCGGCCTGGGTGTGACCGATGTTGGACTTCACCGAGCCGAGCCGCGGGCCGGTGCCCGGCACCGTGTCGGCGCCGTAGACGTTGATCAGCGACCGCAATTCGACGGGGTCGCCGACCCGGGTGCCGGTTCCGTGGCCCTCGATCATGCCGACCTGGCCGGGCTGCACGTCCGCGTCGGCCAGCGCGTGCCGGAACAGTCGCTGCTGGGCCTGCTCACTGGGGGTGAGCAGGCCGGTGGTGTGACCGTCCTGGTTGAGCCGGCTGGCCAGCACTTCGCCGTAGATGTGCCGGCCGTCGCGTAAGGCCGCTGACTTGCGTTGCAGCACGAAGATTCCGGCGCCTTCGGCCCACACCGTTCCGGTGGCCGCGGCGCTGTAGGGCCGGCAGTGGCCGTCGTCGGACAGCGCGTGCTGCTTGGAGAACTCGACGAAGAATCCGGGCGAGCCCATCACGCACACACCGCCGGCGAGCGCCGTGTCGGCGTCCCCGGTCCGGATCGCCTGGATCGCCAGGTGCAGCGCCGAGAGCGCCGACGAGCAGGAGGTGTCGACGGTCAGGGCGGGACCGGCCAGCCCCAGGGTGTAGGCGACCCGGCCGGAGATCACCGACAACGCGGTGCCGGGCAGCAGGTGTCCACTGTGTGCGGAGAACTGCGCCATGTCCGGGCCGTAGCCGGTGACCGACGCACCGAGGTAGACCCCGACGTCGTGGCCGGTGAGCTCGTCGGGGTTGATACCGGCGTCCTCGAGCGCGCGCCAGGCCACCCGCAGCGCGACCCGCTGCTGCGGGTCCATCGCGATGGCTTCGCGTGGCGCGATCCCGAAGAATCCGGGATCGAATTCGGCGGCGCCGGAAAGGAATCCGCCGGCGTTACAGATGGGTTTGAAGCCGTCGCGGTGCGATCCGTCGAGGAGTTCGCGCACCGCCCAGTCCCGGTCTTCGGGAATGGCGCTCAATGCCTCTCGTCCGTCGGCCAGCAGCGACCAGTACTGCTCGGCGGTGTCGATCCCCCCGGGCGCCTCGATGCCCAGGCCGACGATGACGACCGGATCCTCGCACCGGTCAGGCATCGGCGATGATCCGGTTCGCCAGGGTGTCGATGTGCTCGTAGTGATAGAAGTGCCCGCCGTCGTAGAGCGAGACGGTGCAGGCGCCGGTGGTGTGTTGGGCCCAGCCCTCCAGCAGGTCGGTGCCGACCCGGTCGTCGGAGCGGCCACCCAGCACGTTGATGTCGGCGCGGATGGTCACCTCGGGTGCGCACCGGTAGCGGTTGAAGGCCAGGTAGTCCGAACGCACCGGGGCCAGCAGGAGGGCGAGGAATTCCTCGTCGGCCAGGATGCGGGGGTCGGTGCCGCCCAGCTGGGCGAGTTCGGCGCGCAGGTCGGCGTCACCGGTGGGCACCTTGCGCAGGCCCGCGATCACGCCGGGTGCAGGCGCGGCCGAGGCCCACAGGCGCTGGATCTCGATGCCGCGTTCCTCGGCGAGCCGAGCGAATTCGAACGCGACGATCGAGCCCATGCTGTGCCCGAACAGCCGCAGCGGGCCCAGGGCGTGCCAGGGCGCCGCGTCGAACAGGCCGCGGGCCAGCTCCGGCAGGGTCTCGGCGGGCGGTTCGCGGAATCGGTCGGCGCGCTGCGGGTACTGCATGACGTAGGTGTCGGCGCCGTGGGCCAGGGCCAGGGCCAGCGGGCGGTAGTTGACCGCCGCTCCCCCCGCGTGCGGGAACACCAGGGTGGCCGGCCCGGGCCCGGAGAAGCGGCCGATCCAGGACGGAAACTGCGCGACGGCCGAGGTGTCGTCGACGGCCATCCGACCCCCTCCGGTGTTAGTAAAGGCTGCCCTAATTTTCCTGGGTTAGGTTACCCCCACCGCGGGCCGGCCGGAAATCCGGGCGGTCCTTCGCCGGTCGGCGGCCGGGAACCGTGTCGAGCGCCGTTTGTCGCTCCGATTGCACGTTCGGCGAAGGCTAGGCCGCGCCCTGCGTCACACTCCCCTGATGGACGTCCGCACCACGATCGATACCTACCTGCGGGCCTGGATGCGGCAGGACCCCGAACTCATCGTCACGATCTTCACCGAGAACGCGGCCTATCACGAGCGGGTCCTCGAAGAGCCGATTCGCACCCGGGCCGGAATCCGCGACTACTGGCAGACCAAGGTGGTTGAGGGACAAGCCAATATCGACGCCCGGTTACTCAACCTCTATATCGCCACCGACGGCACCACGGTGATCGCCGAGTGGGAGGCCACTTTCGACGACCGGGTGCAGGGCCGGCGCAAGCGGATGCGCGAAGTCGCGATCCTGGAGTTCGACGGGAATCGGATCGCGAGCCTGCGCGAGTACTGGGCGTCGGAAGTGGTCGGGTGATACGGCTTCAGAGGTGGCTCGCCACGAACGCCGCGGCCTGAGCGGGCATCGGCGACTGCTCGTAGGACAGGTGCGCCGCGGAGGTCATCTCCTCCTGCGAAGGCAGCGCCAGGGCGCCCGGAGTGCAGATCGGGTCGCCGTCGGCACACAGATCGATGGCCTTGGCGCCGTACCAGGGGCTGATCTCGCTGATCGGTCCCCCCAGGTATCTGCTGGTCGGATTCCCGAAGACAGCGACCGCGGCCACGTGTGCGGCCTCGTCTTCCGAAAGTGTGGCGGCGTTGAAGCCCGCCACCGATGCCCGCGCGATGGTGATCAGGTCGATGACCATCGCGCCTTGCGAGTAGCCGCCGAGCACCAGCTTGGTGTCGCGGCAGTTCGCAACCATGGATTGGACGTGTGCGTTCGCGTCGCCGGCGCCGGCCGACGCCGACGACGGCCAGTCGTCGGAGGCGGGGTAGTTGACCGCATACACCCCGACCGACTTGCCGCCGGCCTGCGAACGCAAGGCGTCGATGAACTTCTGTCCGACTCCGCCCACACCGGGTGGCTCGGCGGTGGCGCGGGCGAAGGTCACCTCCACATCGGGGCAGGGGGCAGCGGACGCGGCGGGGACGACGACCGGCGCGGCGGGCAGTATCGCCAAGGCCGTCAGCACGGGAACACCGAGTAATGCGACCGATCGGCGCGCTTTCATATCACCGATGCTGACACACCGCGACCGCGCTCCACCACCCCTGATCGCGACATCGGACGGCGTTTTTCCGACACTTTCGGGGCATCGAGTCCCCGCGCCAATGGCTCGGGGAAATTTCCACCCGATGTTGTCGGACCCCGCTGCGATGATGAGGTCATGTCCTTGAGCGCGGTGCCTGCAGCCTCCCGGCTGAGCCCTTGCCAGCGCCTTGACGTGTTGTTCGAGGAATTGTCGGAGCTGACCGGGCAACGCAATGCCATCGATGGACGCATCGTGGAGATCGTCGCCGAGATCGAACGCGACCGACTATGGGGCGCCACCGGGGTACGCTCCATCCCCGCACTGGTGGCCTGGAAAACCGGCATGTCACCGAGCAACGCCGCAACCATCGCGACTGTGGCCCACCGCCTCGACGAATTCCCCCGCTGCACTCAAGGCTTGCGCGAAGGCCGCTTGTCCCTCGATCAGGTCGGCGTCATCGCCCAACGCGCCGCCGACGGCTCCGATCAGCACTACGCCCAACTCGCCGGGGTTGCCACCGTCACCCAACTACGCACCGCGATCAAACTCGAACCCCGCCCCGACCCCGACCCCCGAGCAGAACCGCAACGCTCGATCACCAAAACCACCGATGAACACGGCAGCTACTGGCGCATCACACTCAACCCCCTCGACGCGGCAAAATTCGACGCCGCCCTCCAAACCCACCTCGACGCACTGATCGCCGAATACAAGCGCGACCACGACGATGGCGCCTCGCAGCAGCGGCCACCACTACCCAATACCGCCGATGCGTTCATGCGCCTGCTCGAAACCGGCTGGGACACCGAGGCCACCCGCCGCCCCCACGGCCACCACACCACGGTGGTGATGCACCTCGACATCGAGCAGAAGGCCGCGCAGCTGCACCTGGGACCGCTACTGACCGACGCCGAACGTCAGTACCTATTGTGCGACGCGACCTTTGAGGCCTGGTTCGAGCGCAACGGTGAGCCCATCGGTGCCGGGCGCACCACCCGCGGAATCAGCCGCCGACTGCGCCGCGCGCTGGAACACCGTGACCGGACCTGCGTGGTTCCCGGCTGCGGCGCCACCCGAGGCCTGCACGCCCACCACATCCGGCACTGGGAAGACGGCGGCCCTACCGAACTGGCCAACCTAGTGCTGGTCTGCCCGTATCACCACCGCCTGCACCACCGCGGCATCATCACCATCACCGGCGATGCCGCCAACCTCACCATCACCGACCACACCAACCGACCCCTAACCTCAGCATCGCTGGCTCGACCACCCACACAACCGCCACCCACCGTCGCACCCTGCCCCGGACCCACCGGAGAACGTGCCCAATGGTGGTGGTACCAACCCTTCCAACCCCAACCACCACCGACTAACTAGGCCGCTCACGGGCCCCGCACTAGGTCTGCGTTCAAAACCGTCCGATCCGATATCGCCCGCCTGCGTTGCTGGAGGGCATCCGAAAGGCGGTAGAGACAGTGAATCAGTCGATCTCGGACAATGCCTGGGCCACCTCGGACGAATCCAGCTGCGCCACTTCCAGGTACACCTCGGCGACGGCGTCCAGGCGACCCGGATCGGCCTCCCCGGCGGCCAGCCGAGAAGCCAGCCCGGCCACGGTGCGGGTGGCGAAGATATCGGCGACCACCGCGCCGGGTGCATCCAGCCAGGCCCGGATACGTGCCACCGCTGCGGTGGCCAGCACCGAATCCCCACCGAGAGCGAAGAAATCATCGTCGGCGCCTACCCGATCCGCGCCGAGCACCTCGGCGATGATCGCCGCCAGGGCACGCTGCAGCGGGGTGACCGGCTCGCGGTACCCGTCCACCAATGCCAGATCGGTGGCCAGCTGGGCCGTGACAGCCCGCCGGTCGATCTTTCCGGCCACGGTGTAGGGAATCACCGGAACGACCTGCAACCGCCGCGGGATCATGTGCTCCGGCAGCGCTTCGGCCAGTCCGGCCCGCAGCGTGGCGACGTCCACCGCCGGATCATCGACCCGGACCGCGGCCGCCAGCACCTCACGCCCGGACGCCTCCGGCAGCGCCACCACCACGGCCTCGGCCACCCCGGGCAGCCGGCGCAGCGCGGCTTCGACCTCGCCGAGTTCGATGCGGTACCCGCTGATCTTGACCCGGTGATCGGCACGGCCGACGAATTCCAGAACGCCGCCGGGCCGGTAGCGGGCCAGATCGCCGGTGCGGTACCAGATTCGGCCGTCGTGCTCGACGAACTTCTTAGCGGTCAGGTCGGGCCGGCCTCGGTACCCCGAGGCGATGCCGCGTCCGGAAACCCACAGCTCCCCGGTCACCCAGTCCGGGCGGTCGGTCCCGTCGGCGCCGACGACGCGGCAGGCGATGTTGGGCAGCGGGGTGCCATAGGGCACCGAGGCCCAGTCGTCCGGCGGTTCACCGTCGACCTCGCAGACGGTGGCGTGGATGGCGGTTTCGGTGGCCCCGCCCAATCCGGCGAACCGAACCCCGGGGGCGGCGGCGGCAAAGCGCACCGCCAGCTCGGGGCGTACCCAGTCACCGCCGGTCAACACCGCACGCACCGAGGACAATTCGCCGCCGACGGCGACCAGCATCTCCAACGCGCCCGGCATCAGGTTGAGCACGCTGACCCGATGCCGAGCCACCAGCCGCGCCCACACATCGGGGCTGCGACGGTCCGCCTCGTCGACCATCACGATCGCTCCCCCGGCGCGCAGCATGGCGAAGACGTCGAGCACCGACATGTCCGCATCCAGGGTGAGCAACGCCAGACTTCGATCGTCCGGGCCGAATCCGTAACGTGCGCTGAGGGTTTCGACGGTGTTCATCGCCGCGTCGTGGGTGAGTTCGACACCTTTGGGTTCGCCGGTGGATCCGGAGGTGAACACCACATAGGCCAAGGCGGACGGATCGGTGACCACCGGTTTCGCGGCACCGCAGCGCGCGACGGCCTCCCGGACGCTCAACGCCGGAATGGGCAGCGCCGGCGCCGATTCCCCGGTCACCAGCGCCACCGATGCGCCGCCGAGATCCAGGATCCGCTCCACCCGCTCGCGGGGCTGATCGGCGGCGATCGGCAGGTACACCGCACCGGCGGCCAGGATGCCCAGCAGTGCCGGGATCTGCTCGACGCCCTTGGGCCCCAGCAGCGCGACGGTGTCACCGGGGCGCACCTCGCGCTCGCGCAGCGCAAACGCCACCGCCAACG
>Ga0182736_1000723_pt1 | contig 42599 bp, 37 predicted proteins | sample eDN5th30CKraftBY_FD_128882 | JGI IMG/M metagenome (GOLD analysis project Ga0182736, IMG submission 128882) | Enriched backyard soil microbial communities from Emeryville, California, USA - eDNA 5th pass 30_C Kraft BY (version 2) (version 2) | ecosystem: Environmental > Terrestrial > Soil >... | reverse complement strand
GGACGCAGCGGCTTCGCATCGTGGCCGATCTCGGCGGCCGGTTCGGCGCGCGTTGCGCGTGCCGTGCGCGGCGCGTTCCCGCGCTCGCGGTCCTTGCGCGCGCCCGACGGCGTCGCGGCTTCGGGCAGCGACGACGACACGAACGTGCCCGCGGCGCCGCGCATCTGCAGATAGCCTTCGTCGACGAGAATGGTATAGGCTGTTTCGACGGTGCCGCGCGCAATGTTCAGTTGCGTCGCGAGGCCGCGCAACGCGGGCACGCGGTCGCCGGGTTTCAGATGACCCGCCGCAATGGCCGTCTTGAAGCGCTCGCAAATCTGCAGGTAAATCGGCGCGGCCTCATGCCGGTCGATTGCTATCTTCAACGCATGGTCGGCTGATGGCATGACATGTCTCATGGACTAGTTCGATCGACGATTCTTGTCCCTTTTCGCTAAGCCATGATTCTCACACAATGACTTCACGTTCACTGTCTTTTCACTTTAAGCACGAGGTGCATCATGAAGATCGTCGTCATGGGAGGTTCGGGTTTGATCGGCGCGAAAACGGTCGCGATCCTGCGTTCGAAGGGTCACGAGGCCGTCGCCGCTTCGCCGCGCAGCGGTGTGAATGCCGTAACGGGCGAAGGATTGCATGAAGCGCTTCGCGATGCGCAAGTGGTGATCGATCTGACGAACGCGCCTTCGTGGGCGCCGGACGACGTCATGGCCTTCTTCCGCGCATCGGCGACGAATCTCGGCAAGGCCGAGGCCGCGGCGGGCGTGCAGCATCATGTGGCGTTGTCGGTCGTCGGAACGGACCGCATGCCGGACAACGGCTATTTCCGCGCGAAGGCCGCGCAGGAGAAGCTGATCGCCGAAGCGGGCGTGCCGTATTCGATCGTTCGCGCGACGCAGTTCTACGAGTTTCTCGGCGGCATCGCCGATGCCGGCATGCAGGACGGCAAGGTGCATCTGTCGCCGGGACAGTTTCAGCCGATCGCCGCGGACGATGTCGCCGCGATCGTCGCGGATGTCGCGCTCGGCGCGCCGCTGCTCGGCATCGTCGATATCGCGGGGCCGGAGCGTGCGCCGCTCAATCGGATCATCGGCCGGTATCTGAAGGCGAAGGGCGATGTGCGCGAGATCGTCGTCGATCCGGACGCGACGTACTTCGGCGGCACGATCAGCGAAGACTCGCTCGTGCCGACCGGCGAAGCGCGTCGCGGCGGCATCGGTCTGGATGAATGGCTGGCACGCGCGCACGCGTGAGTGTGACGGCGGGCGCCGCCGTGCCCGGCGCCCGCTTCGGTTGCGCTTTTCGGATGGTCAGAGATATTCGACGTTGCCGTCGACGCTGATGGCTTGTCCCGAGATGTTGCGCGCCGCCGGCGATGCCAGGAACAGCGTCATCGCTGCGATATCGTCGACCGTGACCATGCGGCGCAGCGAAATCTTCTTCAGGTACTGCGCTTTCATTTCATCGAAGCCGACGCCCGCCGATTCGGCGCGCGCGGCGATCACCTTGTCCATGCGCTCGCCCTCGACGACGCCCGGCAGGATCGCGTTGACGCGGATATTGCTCGGCCCGAGTTCGACGGCCAACGACTTGACGAGACCGACGATCGCCCATTTCGTCGATGCATACGGCGTACGGTACGCATAACCCAGCCGGCCAGCGACGGACGACATCGCGATGATGCCGGGGCGATCCGACGTCTCCTTGAGCAGCGGCACCGCGCGGCGCAGAAAATAGTATTGGCTGTTGAGATTCGTCGCGATGGTTCGCTCCCAATCGTCCGGATCGATGGCTTCGATCCCGGCAGTCGGACCTGCGATGCCCGCATTGTTGATGAGCAGGTCGAGCCCGCCGAGCCGCGAGCGCGCGTCGTCGATGACGCTATCGACTTGCTCGCGCGCGCCGACATCGGCGACACCGGCATGCAGCTTCGGATTGCGCGCTTTGGCGCCATCGACCGCCTGCTGGTTCACGTCGCAGATATAGACTTGCGCGTCGGCTTGCACGAATGCGTCCGCGATTGCAGCGCCGATGCCGGCAGCCGCGCCCGAGATGAGTACGCGCAAGCCCGGGACCGGTTTGAGAAGCTCAAAAGTATTCATGTTCGATATCGACATTCGTTCGGTTCATCAGCGAGCGGGAGAAGCATCGGCGACGGGACGCTGCGCGGCGTGAATCGATTTCGCGAGCAGCGGCACCAGCAGCAAGCCCAGCACCGAGGCAGCCACGACGACGTTGAAGCCCGCATCGCTTCTGCCGGTCATCGTTTCGGCGAGCCCGAAAAGATAAGGTCCGACGAAGCCGCCCAGCAAGCCGATCGTGTTGATGAACGCGAGGCCGGCCGCCGCTTGCACGCCTTGCAGCCGCTTCATCGCGACGGCCCAGTACGACGGCAGAATGCCGCCTGCAAAGAAGCCCGTGATGCCTAGCAGCGTAATCTGCACTGCCTGATTCCGGCTGGCGAGGAACGCACACGCACTGACGACGACGCCCGCGGTCAGCACGCCGAGAAAGCCGCATTCGTTGCTCACACGGCGATGAATGCGCGGAAGGGTCAGCACGCCGAGCAGAAAGCCGATGCCGACACTGCTCGACAGAACGCCGACGAGAATCGGCGAGCTCACATGCATCTGCGCGACGATCGACGGCGTGAAGAAATACAGGCCGACGAACGCCACCTGATTCAGGAAGTAGATGAGCGCGATCAGCACGGTCGTCGGGCGCTTGAGCGCGGCGAGCCAGTCTGCCGTGGTGAGGTCCGCGTGTCCGTGCGTGTCGATGACCGCGTGCGTTTCGAGCGCCTGCGCTTCCTGCGCGGACAGCCACTTCACTTCGGACGGACGATTCGGAAGCTTGAAGAACAGCACGATGCCCAACACGATGGTCGGCAAGCCTTCGAGCAGGAACATCCACTGCCAGCCGTGAAGACCGCCGATGCCGCCGAGCTGCATCAGACCCGCGCCCAGCGGATTGCCGATGATGAGCGCGATCGACGGCGCGGTGTAGATCCATCCGACGGCAACGGCGCGGTCTTTGGGCGCGAACCAGAGCGTCACCATGTACATCAGCGCGGGAAACAATCCCGCTTCGGCGACGCCCAGCAACACGCGCAATATGTAGAAGGACCACTCGCCCTGAACGAACATCATCGCGGTCGAAAGCGCGCCCCACGTCACCGCGATTCGCGCGATCCACGCGCGCGGCCCGACGCGATGCGCGATCAGATTGCTCGGCACTTCGAGCAGCGCATAGCCGATGAAGAAGATGCCGGCGCCGAGTCCATACGCCGCGGCGCTGATGCCGAGGTCGGCAGCCAGGGCGCTCTTGGCGAGCGCCACGTTCGTGCGATCGATGAACGACAGGAAGTAGATTCCGCACATCAGCGGAAGCAGTCTTGCCATGGCCTTGCGAGTCGCAAGCCAATGCGTTTCTCCGAGGCTGTGGTCAACAGTAGCGGCAGTCATGATGTCTCCAGATTTGACTTCTTCGAGTCAGAGCGAAACGTTGTCGCGCCCTTTGAGCCCGAGCATGGCTCGCGCATCGGCGGGTGTCGCGATGTCGAAAGACAACTCTTCGAGAATGCGGCGAATCTTGCGGACCTGTTCGGCATTCGATTTCGCCTTCACGCCTCGCGACAGGTAGACGCTGTCTTCGAGGCCGACTCGCACGTTGCCGCCCATGATCGCGCCCATCGTCACCAGTGACATCTGATGACGCCCGGCGCCGAGAATCGAAAGATGGTAGTTCTCGCGTCCGAAAAGACGGTCGGCGGTCGCGCGCATCATCGAAAGATTCTCGGGATCGTGGCCGATTCCGCCGAGAATGCCGAACACGGATTGGATGAAGAATGGCGGCTTGATCAGCCCGATATCGATGAAATGCGCGAGGCTGTACAGATGCCCCACGTCATAGCACTCGAATTCGAAGCGCGTTCCATAGTCGCGGAATTCGGTGAGGATGTTTTTGATGTCGCGGAACGTGTTGCGGAAGATCATGTCCTCCATGCCTTCGACATAATCCTTCTCCCAGTCGAAGCGCCACGAAGACATCCTCGCCGCGACGGGATGAAGCGAAAAATTCATCGAGCCCATGTTCAGCGAGCACATTTCCGGCTTCGCCACGCGTGCGTAAGCGAGGCGCTCGTCGAGCGTCATGCGCGTGCTGCCGCCCGTCGAAATGTTGATGACGGCGTCGGTTTGCGCGGCGATCGCGGGCACGAATCGCCGGAATATTTCGGGCGATGGCGTCGGGCGGCCGTCTTCCGGATTGCGCGCATGCAGATGAAGAATCGCGGCCCCGGCCTCGGCGGCTTCGAGCGCCTGATGCTTGATGTCATCGGGCGTGATAGGCAGATATTCCGACATCGACGGCACATGCGCCGAACCGGTCACGGCGCAGGTGATGATGACTTTGCTGCTCGGATTGCTCATTGAATCTCCTTCGAAAACGCGCTCGATGGGCGAGCTTCGGCAATGCCCCGGCGCGCCTGAACGAGGCAAGCGCGGGAGGACGCCGTTGGAAAACGTAGGGCGGAACGGGAAACGACCGTGCGCCGGCTTAAGCCGGCGGCGACGAACTGACGTGAAGTTGGCGTTGCATGGCTGTCTCCGATGGATTCGCGAGTCGCGCATTCGCGATGCGGACTCGTCTTGTTACGGTGATAGTAGTGGGATACGATGCGCTGCGAAAGGTCATATTCGGACAAGGTGGTGTCCCCGCAGGACACACGAGGAGGCGCTGTGTCGTCGAGACTGCCACTGTTGAACGAGCGCATCTATGCGCCCTACAAGATCGCCGCGCTGGTGGACGTGCTCGCTGAGCAAGGCATTGCGCCGGCGGACAGCCTGAAAGGAAGCGGCGTTGCGCCCGAGGAGATCTACGATGCCTCGGTGATGACGTCCGTCCGGCAGTACGCCGCTGTATGCAGCAACGCCGTCGCGCTTTCCGCCGATCCGCGAACGCCGTTCAAGACGGGCGCGCGGCTGCATCTGGCCGCGTATGGCATGTACGGCTACGCGCTGATGTCGTGCCTGTCGCTGCGCGATTACTTTAGGCTCGGCGTCAAATACCATCGGCTCGCGACGCCGACCATCACCATCGAATGGCACGAACATCCGGACACGTCGGTATGGACGTTTCCCGACGCGTTCACGTCGCCCCTCCCGCATGACGTGCAGCAGTTCCTGCTCGAACAGCAGTACACGCAGCATGTGACGCACTTGCAGGATGTCGCGGGCAGAAGCTGTCCGCCGATGCTCGCGCGCTTCTCGTATCCCGCGCCGCCGCACGCCTCCATCTATCCGGAGTATCTCGGCTGCCCATGCGAGTTCGACGCCGACGAATGTCAGCTCATCTACGACGGCGCGATACTCGAACTCAAGCCTCATCTCGCGGACAGGCACTCCGCCGCGCTTCTGCAGGAGACGTGCGACAGGCTCATCGGACAGGCGAAGACATCGACCGGTGTTTCCGGCGAGGTCTATCAGGTTCTCATGCGCAAGCCGGGCGAGTTTCCCGGCATGGAGACCGTCGCTAGCGCGTTGAAGATGACGAGCCGCACGCTGCGTCGACGGCTCGAGTCGGAAGGCACGTCGTTCGTCGCCATCGTCGACGATGTGCGGTGCTCGCTCGCGACCGAGTATCTGAAGACGACGAAACTGAGCACGGACGATGTCGCCATGCTGGTCGGCTTCGCCGACACCGCCAATTTCCGCCGGGCGCTGAAGCGCTGGACCGGCAAAGGCCCCGCCGAAATTCGCGAGCAGGAGTGACGCCGGCCGCGCAGGCTTTTCATTCGTTACTTCAGACAAAAATGGGTTCGACGGCGCACATACGCAACCTTACAGAAAGATAACAATGCACTCACTTCGCGGCAGTGGCGAATAAGCGAAGGCTGAACCGAGGAGTGTGCGAAATCTGAATCCGTCGAATTGCGATCGATCGCATCGACCGGATCGAGCAGTCGCGGACTCGAAAAAAACATCAACACTCGTGTGCCAGGGGGACCGTCGGATGCTGCATTCTCACTTCTTCGATTCTGCTGCGAACCAGCCGGACAGCCCTGCGTTATGGGTCGATGAGCGTCTTTACAGCTACCGCGAGATTGAAACCCGGGTCCGTCGCTTGTCGGCGGGACTGGCGGCGTTCGCAGGAAGCGCTTGCACGAGCCGATGCCTGCTGTTTGCATATCGCAGCGTCGGCGCGTATGTCGGCATCCTGGGCATTCTCGATGCCGGCATGGCCTATGTGCCACTCAACCCGAAGATGCCGGCAGCGCGGATCGCGGCGATCATCCGGCAATCCGGCGCGCCGTTGATGCTCGTCGATCGGCGTTGCGCCGAGTCGCTCGATGAAGTGCTGTCCCTGCTCGACGAACCTCCGCAGATTGTCCTGCTCGACGCAGACGCGGAAGAATCGCAACTTCCATCCCCTGCTTTCTCGCTCATGCAGAGACGAGGCGCCGCGCACGACATCGCCTACATACTTTTCACGTCCGGTTCGACGGGATCGCCGAAGGGCGTGCCGATCACGCATGCGAACGCCGATGCGTACGTGAACGGCCAGTTGCAACTGGTCGACAAGGTGCGCGATGCGCGTTACATGCAGCTATGCGAGCTGAGCTTCGATCCGTCCGTGCATGACATGTTCGTCTGCTGGGCGAACGGCGGCTGCCTATATGTGCCCGAAAACGTCGATCCCGTCGGTAACGCGAGCTTCGTCCAGACGCACCGGATCACGCATTGGTGCAGCGTGCCATCGGTCGCCGGCATCATGCAGCAAATGCGCAAGCTGCCGGCGGGCGCATTTCCGAGCATTCGCGTGTCGATGTTCGGCGGCGAGCCGTTGCCTCGCTCGCTCGCGCAGGCGTGGATGCGCGCCGCGCCGAACAGCCGGCTGCTGCACATGTACGGGCCCACGGAAGCGACCGTCGCCTGTACGTGCTTCGAAGTCACGCCCGAATTCCTGGACGATCCGCAGCACACGGTCATACCGTTGGGCCAGGGCCTGCCCGGCGTGGAACTCATGATCGTGGATGCCGAGCTCGAACCGGTCGCCCCGGGCCAGACGGGCGAATTGTTGATCGCGGGACCGCAGCTTGCCGAAGGCTATCTGTCGTCCGACGAACCCGGCAATAGCCGGTTCATCGCGATGAACTATCCGGGCAAGACCGCGCATCGCTGGTATCGATCCTCCGACGCCGCGCGCGAAACGACGCCATACGGGATCGTGTTTCAGGGCCGTCTCGATACACAGGTGAAAATCCGCGGCCACCGGCTCGAGCTGGAAGAAGTCGAACATGTCGTGCAAGCGGCCAGCCACGCCGCGTCGTGCGCGGTTGTCCCGTGGCCGCTCGACGAAGTCGGACGAGCAACCGGCCTCGTCGCGTTCGTGACGAATCCGGAAGTCGAGACCACGCATGTTTTGCGGGCGTGCCGGCAGCGTCTGCCGGTCTATGCGATGCCGCAACGGATCGTCATCATCGATGCGTTCCCGCTGACGGTGAACGGCAAAATCGACAGAAAGGCGCTCGCGGAATATTGCGCGCGCGGCGAGGTCGCGGCGTGAGGCGTGGGGCGATGGGCTCGCGTCGTTTCAGTCGATCTGCTCCGTCGCGGCCAGCGTGCCTGTCGTAAGGCCGATTCGAAGCATTTCTATCAGCCGTTCGATGTCGCCTACGGTGTTGAACATCGCGAGCGACACGCGGATGCCGCCACGCTCCGGCGAGACGCGCACGTTGTTTCGAGCGAAGTAGTCGGTCCACTTGTCGACCGGCAGTTTCAGCACGTATATGTGATTGCGCTTGCCACGCGCTCGCGGACCGACGACGCTCACACCCAGCGCATCGAGGCGTTCGAGCAGCAGATCGCCGAGCGCCAGCACATGCTTCTGGATCGCCGCGACGCCTACGCTCTGAATGAGGCCGATCGCCGCGTGAAGTGCGTGCAGGTCCGGGAGATTGACGTTGCCGAATTCGAAGCGCCGCGCGTCCTTGCGTAAAGCCATGTCGTCGGGACGGGCGACATAGTCGGCTGGCGGATTCGCCATGCTGGACATCGCAAGGTAAGCCGGCTGCAATTCGTCGAGACCGTCGGCGATATAAAGCACGCCGAGTCCTTGCGGCACGAGCAAGCCCTTGTGCGTGCCGGCTGCCAGCACCGAAATGTTCAGCGCCTTGACGTCGAGCGGAATGACGCCGACGGACTGCATCGCATCGACGATCAGGTAAATGCCGCGCGCCTTGCACAGCCGTCCGATGCTCATCAGGTCATGGACCTGGCCCGCATGGAACGTCACATGCGAAAGCGAAACGACTTTCGTACGCGCATCGATATACGGCTCGAACGTCTTGGCGGTGGCAATCTCGTCGTCCGGCAACGGCGCGAACCGCACTTCGATGCCATTGCGCTTGAGGTTCAACCACGCATAGGCGTTGTTGGGATGATCGCCTTCTATCAGCACGACGTTGTCGCCGGCCCGGAGCGGGACCGCGTTCGCCGCGATATTGAGTCCTTCCGACGTGTTCTTGGTGAATGCGATTTCGGTCGGCGCCGCGTTGAAGAACGTCGCGACGCTCTCGCGTGTTTCCTCGACACGTCGCAACCAGACCGGCTTCGGACCGGCCATCTCGAAGCCTTCCGACAAGAAGGCTTCGAGTGCTTCGCGCACGCTTAGCGCAAGCGGCGTCTGGTGGGCGGAGTCGAGATAAAGCTGCCTTGTGGTGACGGGGAACTGCTCGCGGACAGCGGCGAGCTTTGCAGTCGGGATCATGAGCGATGTCTCATTTCAGGTTTTCTTTGCGAGGGCATACACGGCACGGCACGAATCCGTCGAGGCATTAGACGATCGCCGAGAAGCGATGTCAAATACATTCCAATAAGTGGAACTACCGAGTTCCTATTTATGGAATCGTTAGACGGAGATGCTAAACTGGCCGCACGTCTCCCACCATCGCGAACCTTCCTGTCACCCTCCGGGCCCGCAATTCGAATCGAGTATCCTAGGGAACCGCTTTTCGCCTGATCCGCGAAGGATGCGCGGCACAGGCCCATAAAACCAGAAAACCCAGCACACATGCGCAAGGAAGAACAAGCCATCGTCGAGACGTCCGAGCCGGAGGTCTCTCCCACCGAGCGCGCGTTTCACATCATCGAAATGGCTGCGCAAACCGGTCGCGTGACGACCGCCGACATCATCACCGCGCTCGGCATTCCGAAGACCACTGCGCATCGCCTCGTCAGCAATCTCGAAGAGTTCGGCTTTCTCGAACACGGCATGGAACGCGGCCGGTATCAGGTCGGCCCGCGCCTGCTGGAACTCGCGACGAACATCCTCGCGGCGTCCACCTCGCATGGGCCGATCCACGCGCTGCTGATGGAACTGTCGCGACGCACGGATGAAACGGTGAGCCTCGGCGTCATGCGCGGCTCCGAGGTCGTGTATATCGACAGCGCGATCGGCAATTCGCCGTTGACGCTCAATTTTCAGAAAGGGCATCGCGCGCCCGTGCACTGCACGTCCAGCGGGCGCGTGTTTCTAGCGAACATGGAGAAGAAGCAGCTCGACGCTTATCTGCTGAGCGGACCGTGGGAACCGATCACGCCCTACACCATCGTCGATCCGGAACGGCTCAGGCTCGAAATCGACCTCGCGCGAAAGAATGGCTATGCGACCAACGATTCCGAGTTCGCGATCGGCGTGGTCGGCGCCGCCGTGCCGATCTCGGGGCCGCACGGCCGCCTGATCGCGTGCTTGAGCATCTCGGCGCCCAAAGCGCGCAAGTCGCTGGAAGACATTACCTTGCTGGTGCCGACCTTGCAGGCAGCGGCGCTGCGAATCACAAAGATTCTCGGCGTGATCGACGGCGGAACGACCGCCGAAGACAATGCCGATACCGATAGCAAGGCGACGCGCCGCAAGCGCTCCTGATCAACCGCCCGTCACGCGACCGATCTCCGCGCCGGCGGTGACGAAGCGGATCGCGCGGCGCATGTAGAACACGCCTTTCGTGCGGCTTCTGAGCGTCGTCGTTGCGCCGGTGATCGGGTCGACGATGTCGCAGATCGCCTCCCCGACCTCCACCACGTCGCCGATGTTCGCCGCGTACACCACGATGCCGCTGGTCGCGGCGTAGAAATGCTCGCTCGCCGCTTGTCGCGTCGCCGGATGAATCAAGGCGGGGCATGGCGACGGCGTATCGCGGATAGCGCCCCGATCGACGAGATAGGCAACGATCGCTCGCGCATGACGCCGCGCCGATTCATACGTGACGTCGCGCTCGCCGGCGCACTCGACGATGGCGGCGACAGCGCCCTCGCCAACCGGATACCGGTCGCCGAAGCGCGCTTCGACGTCGGCCCACGCCAGGCGCGTCCAGTCGATGAAAAGCCCGAGATCCGCGCCGTCGAACAGCATCTGCGCCCGCGATTGCAGATGGCGCGCGAGCGGTTCGACGCGCGGCCACGCGGCGGTGTCGGCATAGACGTGGACGACCGCTTCCAGCGAGCAATGAATGTCGAGAACGATGTCGGCATCGCAAGACAGCTTCAGCAGGGTCGAACGCAGCGCGTCGAATTCCGTCGTCGGCGCGCAAGCATCGAGCGATGCGCGCATTGCGTTCTTTATCGCGCGCCTGTTCGCGTCTTCGTCGCTGCCGAGACGGCCTTCCAGATGCGCGCAGATGTCCGAGGGGCGCGCGACGCCGCGATTGAAGTTCGCGGCGCTATTCAGCTCGAAGCAGCCGAAGAACTGGCCGAAGACATGCTGACTCAGGCCGATCGGATTCGCTATCGGGACGAGCGTGACGGTCGCGTCGAGCTTGCCCGCGGCTTCGAGCGCCTGGAGTTCGTCGCGCAGGACGTGCGCCGTGAGCATCGCGGGCGTTTCGTCGGCATGAAGCGATGCCTGCAGATAAACCTTCATGTCCGCGTCCGGCGGCCCGAACGTCAGGCTTACGAGATCGCGCTGCGTACCGATGGTCGCTGCGAGTAACGGCGTCCGCTTGAGTAGCACCTTTCGTCTCCTTTCTACGATGACGCGCGAGGTTCCGGCTGCGCAACAAGATTCTAAACTCACGCATCTGAAAAATGCCGTTTTACGGTTCTAAGTAGTTCCACTTATCGGAACTTTATTGACATCGAATTTGGCATGCGCTCAAATGTGCCACATCGGACACACAAGGGACATCGTCCATGAGTTCTCTTCTACACGGATATGGCGCGCTCGTTCTCGAAGGCGCGCTGCAGACCGTGCAACTGGCGGTCTGTTCGCTGGCTCTGGCCTTCGCGATCGGCTTGCTCGGCGCCTGCGCGAAGCTGTTCGGCAGCCGATGGATCGCAAAACTGGCCCGTCTCTACACGACGATCGTGCGCGGCGCACCGGATCTCGTGCTGATGCTGCTGCTCTACTACAGCATCCAGATTCTGCTAAACGGCATCACCGAGCGTTTGCATTGGACGCAGATCGATATCAAGCCTTTCGCGGCCGGTGTGATCGTGCTGGGTCTGATCCACGGCGCGTACTTTACCGAGACGCTCCGTGGCGCTTTTCTGGCGATTCCGCGCGGGCAACTCGAATCGGGCACTTCGCTCGGCATGTCGTTCGGTCATGTCCTTGCGCATATCCTGTTTCCGCAAATGATGCGCTATGCGCTGCCGGCGCTCGGAAACAACTGGCAAGTCATCGTCAAATCGACGGCGCTCGTATCCATCATCGGACTCTCGGATGTCGTCAAAGCCGCGCAAGACGCAGGCAAGACCACCACGCACTACTTCTTTTTTATCGGCGTGGCCGCATTCGTTTATTTGCTGATCACGACAGCATCCAATCTCGTATTACGTCACCTCGAAAATCGATATGACGTCGGCGTGCGCAAGGTGAACGTATGATCGACATCTTCCGCGAATACTGGCGGCACTATCTTTATACCGACGGCTATCAGTTCACCGGATTGATCGTCACGATCTGGCTGCTGCTGTTCTCCGTCGTGCTCGGATCCGCACTGGCGGTGCCGATGGCCATCGCGCGCAGTTCCGCGAACCGTTTCGTGTCGCGCGCGGTCTGGCTTTACACCTATCTGTTTCGCGGCACACCGCTATTCGTTCAGTTACTGCTTTGCTATACGGGCGTGTTCAGCCTCGACGTGATTCGAAATCACGAGCTCACGAACGCGTTCTTTCGGGACGGAATGCATTGTTCGCTACTCGTTTTCGCATTGAATACATGCGCCTACACGACCGAGATTTTCGCCGGCGCGATCAAGGCCACGCCTGCGGGCGAGATCGAAGCCGGCGTGGCTGCGGGAATGTCGACGTTGCAGCTTTATCTGCACGTCATTCTCCCCTCCGCGCTGCGGCGCTCGTTACCGAGTTATAGCAATGAAGTCATTCTGGTCTTCCATTCGACTTCCGTTGCATTCGCCGCAACCGTGCCGGATCTGCTGAAAGTGGCGCGCGACGTGAATTCCGCGACCTATCAATCGTTCGCCGCATTCGGCATTGCGTTTCTGCTCTATTCCGCGATCACCTTTTCGCTGGTCTGGCTCTTTCGCCAGGCGGAAAACCGTTGGCTCGCTTACCTGACACCGCAAAAATGACTAACGATGTCTGCATCGATTCGTCGCGTTCACCTGAAAAAGTCGTGGTCGCCGATCTTCACAAAAGCTTCGGCACGCACGAAGTGCTGAAAGGCGTGTCGCTCAGCGCGCGCGCCGGCGACGTCATCAGCGTTCTCGGCTCGTCGGGCTCGGGCAAAAGCACGCTCTTGCGCTGCATGAACTTGCTCGAACATCCGTCGGCGGGCCGCATCTTCGTCAATCAGACGGAAATCCGCATGAAGCAGGACAGAACGGGCACGCTCAGGCCGGTCGACAAACATCAGTTGCGGCGCATACGGTCCAAGCTCGCGATGGTGTTTCAGCACTTCAACTTATGGCCGCATATGACGGTGCTCGAAAACGTGATTCATGCGCCGGTTCACGTACTCGGACTCGGTCGGCGCGAAGCCGAAGAATATGGCCGGGCCAATCTCGACAAGGTCGGTTTGGGCGTCGATATCGCCGGCCGTTACCCCGCGCATCTCTCGGGTGGCCAGCAACAGCGCGTCGCAATCGCCCGCGCACTGACGATGGATCCCGACGTTCTGCTTTTCGACGAGCCGACTTCCGCTCTCGATCCCGAACTCGTGTCCGAAGTGTTGAAGGTCATGCAGAAACTCGCGGCGGAAGGACGGACGATGATCGTGGTGACGCATGAGATGAACTTCGCCCGCAATGTTTCCAGCGAGATCATTTTTCTGCATGAAGGACGAATCGAAGAGCAAGGAAAACCGGCGGACCTGTTCGCCAATTCCGCAAGCAGCCGACTCCGAAGGTTTCTGTCCGCGGCATAGCTTTTCTTTCTCTTTATCGACAACAAGATCATCAGCCGGAGACTTCTGTAATGAAACGATTCGTGTCGACCCTGCTGTTTTGCGCGGCCGCCTTCACCTCATCGTATGCAAGCGCTCAGGATGCGTCGACGCTTCGATACGGCGTGGATCCGTCGCATCCGCCGTTTTCATCGCGCGACTCCAGCGGCAAGCTCGTCGGATTCGACATCGATCTCGGGACCGAAATCTGCAAGCGCATGCACGCAAAATGCGAATGGGTTCAGAACGACTTCGATGGCATGATTCCCGCGCTTCAGGCCAAGAAATTCGATGCCATTCTCGCGTCCATGTCGATTACCGACAAACGCAAACAGGTGATCGATTTCACATCGAGGTTATATAAGACGCCGAACAAACTGATCGTGCGTAAAGACACGAACCTCGAACCCACCGCGGAATCGCTGAAAGGAAGATCGATCGGTGTCCAGCAGGGCACCGTTCCCGAATCCTATGCGAAGGAACATTGGGCGCCCGCCGGCGCGCGCGTCGTTTCTTATCCGAATTTCGATCAGGTATTCGCGGATCTCGCCGCAGGCCGTCTCGATAGCTGCTTCACCGATGCAGCCGTCGGCGAGTACGGATTCCTGAGAACGCCGCAAGGCGCCGGTTTCAAGTTCACCGGCGGCAATGTCTATGCGAGCAACGGCGCGGGCATTGGAATCCGCAAGTCGGATATCGAACTGAAGGAAAAGATGAACAAGGCGATCGCCGACATGCTCGCCGACGGCACCTATAAACAACTCGCAGCCAGGTATTTCCAGTTCGATCCTTACGGCAGTTGAGAGGTTATCGTCTCGACGCCGGCATCAGCGGATCCCGACGTCACACTTGCCGAACGGGGATGATTGCAGTGAAACATGTGCCATCGGCGAGCGATGACGATACCTGCAGATCGCCATTGTGAGCCTGCACGATTTGCTTGCAGATGAAAAGACCGAGACCGAGACCCCCGCCTCGCGGTTGATCGGCGGGCCGCCAATATGGCTCGAACACTTTCCTGATGTCCTCGGGCGCAATGACATCGCCACCGTTCTTCACGGCGATGATCAATTTCCCGGCCTCGACTTTCCCATTTACGGTAATAGGCAAGTCCGCCGCGCCATGCGTGATTGCATTGCCTAACAGATTGGACAATAGCTGCTGCATACGAACCGAATCGCAGTGGACGGTTCCTTCAATGGCGATGCTGTCTTCTATCATCAAGCCGGGATGACCCGCCTTTGCCTCGGAAACGATATCGCGCAAAAGCTTGCCGAGATCGGGCACCGGCGCGATGTGGGCGCCCAGTCCGGCGCCCAGGCGTCCGCGCGCGAAGTCCATTACATCGTCGATCAAACCCGCCATTCGGCCGGCGACCGCCTTCAATCGCAATCCGAGTTGAGTGATCTCGGTGGTTCCACCTTTGATCGAAAGATATTCGGCAATCGAATGCACCGCTGTTAGCGGATTGCGCAGGTCATGTCCGAGAACGGCGATGAACTGCTCACGCAATTCCGCGGTCTCGCGCGCGTGCGATAGCGCAGTTGCCGACGCAGAGCGGTTTTCCTCCAGTTCGAGCTCAAGCGCGATGAGCTTGGCGTACGCCTCGAACATGCAGACCGTGCGGACATCGGACAGATAGTGCGGACGCGGATCGATCGCGCATAGATTGCCGAAGTACCGGCCGTTGGATAGAACGATCGGCACGGAGATATAACTTTGAAGGTTATAGATTCTGGCCGTGTGATGACCGCAGTAACGCGGATCGTTCCCGAAGTCATCGATGACGATCGATTCGCGCGCTTCTCGCGATTCGAAGCATAGCGTCGTCTTCAGATCGAGTTGACCGCCGACTTCCAGACCGAAGCCAATGTCGTCGTGAACGGCGCACGCTGTCCACGTATTGTCTGTCACGCGCGCGACCGCGGCGTAGCCCATCGATGTTCTTTCGCAAATCGCCTTGAGCATCGAGCCCACGGCACTCACGCGGCCGATAGCCTCGATGTCGTCCTTCAGTGCGTCAGGGCCGTCTTCCCCGGTCAAAGTTATCATGTCGAATGCTGCTGAGATGTGACAAGGCCGTATTATGCGCCGCGAACATTTCTTTTTAGCTCCGAAAGTCCTGCCCAATGCGAGACATGCTGACTTCTTTCTTCTGGAGCGGCGACGCGATCCGCAGTCGTCGCGTCAGTGACATCGTTCTATCCGGCACGCTCGATCTGCCTGCGCCTCCCGCGTCGATGCTCGCGGATTGGCAGAGAGAAACCACGAAGCGTCTCGCGCTGGAACCCGGTGATGTCGAGCCGATGCATCTCGCGCGGACGCAATTTCGCTGGCCGGACTACAAACGCTGCGTGCAGGCCATGTCCGACTGGACCGGCGCGCTGGGGCTTCCCGCGGTGCTCGACGATAGCGACATGGCGTTGATGGCCTGTCGTGGCGCCAGGTATCACCATGACGGCGAGCAGTATGGCGGCGCCGCTTTTTGCAATCTCTTCCTGAGCGAAGACAAAGGTCTGGACTTGCACTTCCCCGCTATCGGACAACGCATTGCGCTGACGAGGGGAACGGCCGTGATCTTCGATACGGTCCAGCCTCACGGCGTCATTCAGCGCGACAGCGACCGCTTCTGCGCCGCCGACTTCCCCCCGGACCACGACTTCACCCAGATTTTCCTGACGTGGGAACTTCCCATCGAAGACGCCGATACCGGAAACGCGCTGAACGTCGTCTTCGATAGCGACCGCTCGAACGCGCTGCAACTCGAGGAAGCGCAAGTCTGGCTGAACGGCTCACGAACCGCCGTGTGCCCGGAATCGGGTTGCTGGGTGCGCGTCTGAGTCGCGATCGCGTCTGCGCTAAATCGCAAAAATCATCGTTGACGCTCTCTTGAAATTCTCCTATAACCATCCACATGGATGGTAACGGGAGGTTTTTCACACTATGGCAAAAGAAGTGCCGGATCGCTCGCGAGGCAGCGAAACCGAAAAAATCACCATCAATCTCGGTCCGGTCGACTTGGGCCAGATCGATCTGCTCGTCGAGGAAGGCTTTTACTCGAACCGGACGGATCTGATCCGCACGGCCATCCGCAATCAGTTGTCGATTCATGCGCCGGCTCTGAAGGACACCGTGACGCGCCGCGAACTCGTGCTCGGCCTTCAGCATTTTTCGAAACAGGATCTCGAGGCGGCATGCGCGGCCAATCAGCGTCTGCGGATTCAGGTGCTCGGTTTGGCGAGCATTGCCATGGACGTCTCCCCCGAACTCGCGCTGGCAGCGATCGACTCGATTCTGGTTCGAGGCGCGCTCCATGCGTCACCGGCAGTCAAGGCCGCATTGGCGGATCGAATCCGCTGATGCGCCTGACGCCTTCCCGCTAACGGAATGAACATGAAACTCAACGAAGGTTTTTTGGACTCGATGAAAGAGGCATTCGCGCTCTTTCGCAGCAACGATCCCGCCGCGGCCGCGGAAATCGTCAAACGCGCCATGCGCGGCGAACGGACGGACACGGCAACCGCGCACCCTAACCCGCAGGACGACACGACGACCGCGCGATTCGCCGATCTCTTGCAACCCCGGCGCCACGCCGGCAAGACGCGGACTGATGCGGACGTGCAGGATCGCGGGCACTTCAGCACGCGTCGTTATGTCGGCGCCGCCGGTCAACGCGATTACAAGGTCTACGTTCCCGCTCATTCACGTCGCGATCCTTTACCGCTGATCGTCATGCTGCACGGCTGCACCCAGGACGCCGACGACTTCGCATCCGGCACGCGGATGAACGCGCTCGCCGAAACGCACGGCTTTATCGTCGCTTATCCAATCCAGCCGCAGAACGCGAATACGTCGAAATGCTGGAACTGGTTCAGGCACGGCGACCAGCAGCGCGACCACGGCGAGCCGTCGCTGATCGCGGGCATCACGCGAGAGGTGATGGCCGATCACGACGTCGATCCGAAACGCGTCTTCGTTGCGGGGCTTTCGGCCGGCGGCGCAATGGCGGCGATCGTGGCGCAAACCTATCCCGACCTTTACGCGGCAGCAGGCATTCACTCGGGCCTGCCCGTGGGATGCGCGCACGACTTGCCATCGGCGCTGGCGGCCATGCGCGGTGGCAAGGCCCGATCCAAGGCGCGCAAAGCCGGCCGGGCGGACATTCATCACGCGCAGGCGTCGCAATGCCCGCTGATCGTCTTTCACGGCGATGCCGATGCTACCGTGCATCCTTCGAACGCCAACGAACTGGTACGCGAGTTTTCTGCGAGCGAAGCGGCACCCGCCCGCGCGTCGAGCGGTGACGGCCGGGCGCGCAAACATACGGTCCGGCACATGACGTCGCAAGCCGGGGTGGATGCAGAACTCTGGATCATCCACGGCGCGCCGCATGCGTGGTCCGGTGGCTCGTCAAGCGGAAGCTATACCGATCCGTCCGGCCCCGACGCCAGTGCCGAAATGCTGCGATTCTTTCTCGAACATCCGCGCCGGCAGTGAGCGGTCGCCTTTGCGCCCTCGATCGGCGGCGTCCGACCGGTTGCCGCCGGTCGGATAACGAAACGCAGCGCGCACCGCGTCACGCGCCAAAGGCCTTCGTCAAAGCCGGCACGCTCAACACCGCCGTGTAATAGCCCATGAACTGCACGCCGGTATTGAAGCCGAAGTTGCGCGACAGCAATCCGCCGAGCAAGCCCACGCTCAGAATCACGAGCAGACCGAGCAGTTGCCCTTCCCACACGCTGATTACGACGATCAGACCGACGAACGTCGCGATGATCGCCTCGTGACTCAGCTTCCTCGCGACGAACGACGCCGCGCGATGCGCGTAGTTCATCGACAGCGGATACGCGACGAGCGCCGCGAGCACGACCGCGAGCAAGCCGAAGCCGAGGAACTGCCACGTCGTCATCAACGTATGCAGATTGTTGATGTGGCCCGTCGCCGTATCGACGAAAAAGCGCGGCGGCGCGTTGAATAGCGGCGCGGCCGGTCCCGCCGCGACAGGACTCAGCGGCAGACCGAACGCGATCAGCGGAATCAGCGCTTCGGCGATGTAAGTCGCTTCGGTCACGCCGTTGCGCGCGGAGATCACCGTCGTCAGGCGATGATACGCATGCTTCACACGCGAGCCGACGAGTTCGCCGAGCACGACCGTCATCGCGACCGGGCTGAACACGAATGTCGCGCTCGATATCGCCGCGGTGGCCGTGACCCAGCCGCGTTGCTGGCCGTCCAGCACTTTCATCGGATTGGGGAAGTAGCCGCTCCAGCCCTTCACGTCGGGCGCGAGCGAGAACGTGCGGACGCGTTCGCGGCGCATGCGGGCGCGATCGGCGGGCGAGAGTATCGAGAACAGATCGGCGATGAGCGGCCCGATCGCGATGCCGAGGAAGTAGCTCACCGAGAGCTTCACGCCGTATTTGCCCGTGAGCGCCTGAAGACCGACGATCACCAGCACGAACGGCACGAGCAGAAACACCGAGGCCCATCGTCCCGACGAAAAGAACGCAATGGCGACCGATGCCGCGAGAAACACCCACGGCGCGGCCTTCGTGATGACCGGCCCGAACGGCGCGAGCAGCACGGCGAACAGCACCGCGAGCGGCACGGCGACGAACGCCGCGACGATCGCGCCCGAGATCATCTTGCGCAGGGCGATATGCGGCACGCCGAGGTTGCGCAGCATCGTCGCTTGCTGCAGCAGGGGCGTGGCGAGCGTGTCGCCGGGAATGCCGAGCAAGGCGGTCGGAATCGCGTGCGTCATGTGCTTCGAAACCGCGCCCGCCATGAAGAACGAAAACACGCCGACGGGCGGCACGCCGAGCAGCACGACGAGCAAGGTGAGCGGCGCGAGCGTCGTGGTTTCATCGGTGCCCGAAATGAGGCCGATGCCGGAGAACACGATCGCGCCGATGAGTCCCATGCCGAGCGCGACGAGCAGTTGAGTGACGAACGGTTCCATCAGCGCGCTCCTTCGCGTTGTTCATCGCGTTGTTCATCGCGTTCTTCATATTCGGCGAAAAGCTCGTACAAACCGAGCTCCTTCATTTCCGCGACGACCGAAGGCGGCAGGTCCGCGACGCGCCCGAGTCCGCCCGCTTCGTTCGCGAGCTGCTTCAGCACTTCCTCGCGGCCCGCCGCGCCGTGCGCTTCCTCGACCACTTCGCGCTTCGGCTTGAAGAGCTTCGCGCAGACCACGCCCGCGATCAGGCATCCGGCGAGGCCGACGAGCATCGCGTAAGCGCGGGCCATCGCGGCATCGGGCACATAAGCGGCGAGCACGCGATTCGCGATGGCGAACGCGCCGTAGCTGATCGCGATGCCGAGCACGACCGACCACGCGAGATGCCGCGTATCGACGGTATCGCCCCATATTTCGACGAGCTGATACTCCGTCGTTTCGGCGCTTTGCGAGAGCGCCCGGCCGCGCTCGTGCGCGGCGAGTTGCTGTTCCATGTCTCCTCCTTGAATGGAGTGATCAGATGCACTGCTCTTCTTGTCGCTGACGCTTGGCCTCGAGTGCGCGCGCCACGCGCGATGACGTTTCGCGCTTCAATGCCGTCGAAATGAATGCGCCCGCTTGCACAAGTCCGTTCAGATCGACGCCCGTCTCGATGCCCATGCCCTCGCACAAATAGACGATGTCCTCCGTTGCGGCGTTGCCCGTCGCGCCCGGCGAATACGGACATCCGCCGATGCCCGATACCGAGCCATCGAACACCGCGACGCCGCGTTGCAGCGCCGCGTGCACGTTCGCGGCGGCCATGCCCCACGTATCGTGGAAGTGACCGGCGAGCGCATCGACGGGAATGTGTTCGATGCACGCGTCGAGCATCGCCTGGGTTTTTCGCGGCGTGCCCGCGCCGATGGTATCGCCGAGACTGATCTCGTAGCAGCCCATGTCGAAGAGCTTCCTTGCGACGCGCGCGACGGCTTGCGGCGCAATCTCGCCTTCGAACGGGCATCCGAGCACGCAGGATACATAGCCGCGAATGCGTACGTTCGCCTCGCGCGCCGCCGCGATCACCGGTTCGAAGCGCGCGATGCTTTCGTCGATCGAACAGTTGATGTTCTTCTGCGAGAACGATTCGGATGCCGCCGCGAAGACCGCGATTTCATCGACATGCGATGCGAGCGCGGCGTCGAGGCCCTTCATGTTCGGCACGAGCGCGGCGAGCGTCGTGTGCGTGGCGCGCGCCTTGTCGCGCACGCGTTCGAGCACGTGCGCGCCATCGGCCATTTGCGGCACCCATTTCGGCGATACGAACGAGGCCGCTTCGACATAGCGCACGCCCGCATCGATCAGGCGCTCGATGAGTTCGGCCTTCACATCGGCCGATACGTGCGACGGTTCGTTCTGCAAGCCATCGCGCGGACCGACTTCGACGATGCGTACGCGCTTTGGCAGCTCATTCATCGCGCGGCCCTTGCAGAAGACTCATGCCGTAATCGACGCTCACGTTGCGCGCGGCGACCATCTTCTTCACGACCCAGTCGATATCCGTGCCACTCGCGCCCGCTGCCAGCGCGATGTTGCGCGCGTGCAGCGCCATGTGGCCGCGCTGGATGCCCTCCGTCGAGAGCGCACGCAACGCGCCCATGTTCTGCGCGAGACCGACCGCGACCGCGATCTCGCCGAGTTCCTGCGCCGAGCCCACGTTCATGATCTTCAACGCGAGACGCGCGAGCGGATGCGTCTTCGTCGCGCCGCCGACGAGTCCGACGGGCATCGGCATTTCGATCGTGCCGACGAGGTCGCCGTCGTTCGCCACTTCCCACGTCGTCAGCGACGTATAGCGCCCGCCGCGGCTCGCGTACGCGTGCGCGCCCGCCTCGACCGCGCGCCAGTCGTTGCCCGTCGCGACGATCACCGGATCGATCCCGTTCATGATGCCCTTGTTGTGCGTGGCGGCGCGGTACGGATCGATCGCCGCGAACAGATACGCATCGACGACGCCGGCGATCACGTCCTCGCCCGCGTATTCCTTCGTTTGCAGCGTGGCCGCACTGTAGCGAACCTGCGCGCGCGCGAGGCGCAGATCCGCGAGATTCGACAGGATGCGCAGACGCACCTTGCCGCCCGTGATTTCCTCCATGCGGCCCGCGACGGTTTCGGCCATCGTGTTGACGGTGTTCGCGCCCATTGCGTCGCGCACGTCGACGATCAGATGCGCGACGATCATCGCGCCGCGCGGCGTGTCCGGAAACACGTGCACTTCGATGTCGCGGCAGCCGCCGCCGAGACCGATCAGCACCTTGTCGCGCGCGTTCGCCATTTCGATCAGCTCGTCGCGATGCTTGAGAATCGCAAGCCGCGCGCCATACGGGTCCGACACGCCGACGATCTGCACTTGTGCGCGCATCAACGGCCCGGTGCTGGAGGTGCGAAAGCCGCCCGCCTCGCGCGAGAGCTTCGCCATGAACGACGCCGCGGCGACGATCGACGGCTCTTCGACCGCCATCGGCACCAGCACGTCGCGGCCGTTGATCTGGAAGTAGCCCGCCACCGCCATCGGCAATTCGAACGTGCCGACGACGTTTTCGATCATGCCGTTCGCGGTTTCGAGCGGCAGCGCGCCGGGTTTCGCGAGGAGCGCGTGCTCGGCGTCGTCGAGGTCCGCTGCCTGCGCGATGTGCGAGAGGCGTTGCGCGGGCGACATCGCGCGGAAGTTCGGCAACTTCGAATCGATCATGTGTCTTCCTCTTCTGTCTGGATGTGTGTCGTGAGTGTTCGCTTTCGATGCTTGCAGCAACGCACCGGGTGAGCGAATAATAGGCTGACTGTACCCATTTCAAAGGTACAATTCCGACAAACAGTGACCTTGCTGTACCCATGACAGCAGGATCATTTTCAGAACAGGTCGATACGATGCGGCATGAGAAGCCGAGCCTGTCTGCGACACTCGCGGACAATCTCGCCAGACAGATCACCGAAGGTGTGCTGCGCGCGGGCGACAAACTCCCGTCGATCAGGGAATACGCTGAGGCGAACGGCTGCGCAAAAAACACCGTCATCAGCGCGTTCGACATGCTGACGGCGAACGGTCTCATCGAGCCGCGACGCGGCGCGGGCTTTTACGTCGCGAGCGTGGCGAAGCCGCAGCAGCATGACGAAGATGCGCCGACGCTCGATCGCGCGATGGATTCGGTCTGGCTCATGCGCGAACAGTTGCAGAGCAAGCCGGACTTTCTCAATCTCGGTGAGGGATTTCCGCCCGTCGCATGGCTCGAAGAGACGCGGCTCGATCACTTCCACCAGCGCGTGGTGCGAACCGGTGTCGCGTCGCTGTTTCGTTACGGCAGCCGCTTCGGCTATCTGCCCTTGCGTCAGCATCTGCAGCAAAAGCTCGCCGGCTATGAGATCGAAGCCGCGCCGCAACAGATCGTCCTCACGCACGGCGCGAATCAGGCGATGGACATGGTCGGGCGTTACTTCGTGCGCCCGGGCGACACCGTGCTCGTCGACGATCCCGGCTATTACGCGCTGTTCGGCAAGCTGAAGCTGTCGGGCGCGAATATCGTCGGCGTGCCGCGCGCGGTCGACGGGCCGGATATCGCGGCGCTGGAGGAGCGGCTGAAAACGCATCGGCCGCGGCTCTTCTTCACGCAATCGGTCGGACATAATCCGACCGCGACGGACATCAGCGCGGCGAAGGCGCACCGCGTTCTGCAACTGGCGGAAGCGCACGATCTGATCGTCGTCGAGAACGACGCCCTCGCCGATCTCAAGCCGCGCTCGGCGACGCGCATCAGCGCGCTGGATCAATTGCGGCGCACGATTTATATCGGCAGCTTTTCGAAGTCGGTGTCGGCGGCGCTGCGCGTGGGCTTTCTCGCCTGCGATGCCGATCTCGCCAGCGATCTCGCCGACGTGAAGATGCTCACGCACGTAAGCAGCAGCGAATACTGCGAGCGCACGCTCGATGCGATCGTCGGCGACGGACACTTTCTGCGTCACACGAACCGCTTGCAGGACCGCCTCAAACGCGCGACGGCGACGGGCGTCGAAGCGTTGACGCGTCTTGGCGCGACCATCTTCAAGGTCAGCGATCAGAGTCTTTATCTATGGGCGCGTTTGCCCGGGCACGACGATTCGATAGCGTTCGCGAAGGAGATGCTCGGCAAGCACGTGATCCTCGCGCCGGGGACGATTTTTTCCGCGCACGCGAACATCGTTTCGCCGTGGTTTCGCTTCAATGTCGCGTATCTCGGCGACCCGCGATTCTCGAACGCACTCGCGCCTTGAAACGTCGGGCACGCCTGCCCGACGTGTCGCTACGCTGCAATTACGCGCTGGCTACTGCTGCCAAGCCCGTCCGCGAAGACCTCTCGGCCACGGGCGTCGATTGTCCCGCCGATTGAAGCGAAGGCTCCGCCATCTGTCCTCGCAGCTTGATGAGCGCGAGCACCGTATCGATCGTCGGTGTCGCCTGCCCGACGAGACGCCCCATTTCCTGGACGACGGTAAGGAGCGGATCGATTTCCATCGGCCGGTTGGCCTCGAGATCCTGGAGCATCGACGTCTTGTGCGCGCCGACCGCACCCGCACCGTCGATACGTCTTTCGACATCGACACGGAAATGCACGTCGAAGCGATCCGCGATCGCTTTCGCCTCCAGCATCATCGCTTTCGACACGGCGCGCGTGGCCGGATTGCTCGTAATGACATCGAGCGTTGCATGAGTCAATGCGCTGATCGGATTGAAGCAGAGGTTGCCCCAGAGCTTCAGCCAGATTTCATCGCGAATACGCTCCCGAATGGGCGCATCCAGATCCGCCGCGCTCATGATTTCATGCAGCTTCTGAACGCGCTCGCTGCGCGCTCCATTCGGTTCGCCGATGGGGAACTTCTTGCCGTACACATGGCGGATCACGCCCGGCGCGACGACTTCCGCCGCCGGATACACGACACAACCGATCGCACGCTCCGGTCCGAGCGCGTTCCATTGCTTCGCGCCGGGATCGATGCTGTCGAGCGTGGAGCCTTCCAGCTCGCCGCCATGCTTGTAGAAGTACCAGTACGGAATGCCGTTGACGGCCGTGACGATAGCCGTCTCTGGTCCGAGCAAAGTCTGGATCTGGCCGACGACGCCCGGCACCGAATGCGCTTTCAACGCGATGATCACGTAGTCTTGCGGACCCAGCTCGCGCGGATCCGACGCGCATCTGACCTTGACGACACGTTCCCCGCCATCGATTTGCAGCCGTACACCGTTTTCCTGCATCGCCGCGAGATGCGGACCACGCGCAACGAAGCTCACGTCCGCGCCCGCCGACGCCAGTTGCGCGCCCATATATGCACCGATCGCTCCGGCGCCATACACACAGATCTTCATCGTTTAAACCCCTATCTCAAGCGCCAAGATGACTGAGCAACGCATCGACACTGCCCTTCGCATCGCCGAAGAGCATCCGCGTGTTTTCCTTATAGAAGAGCGGATTGTCGACGCCGGCGTAGCCTGCCGCCATGCTTCGTTTGGACACGACCACGGTGCGCGCCTTCCACACTTCGAGCACGGGCATCCCGGCGATGGGACTGCCCGGATCCTCCAGCGCGCCAGGATTCACGATGTCGTTTGCGCCGATCACCAGCACGACATCCGTGTTGGAAAAGTCGTCGTTGATTTCGTCCATCTCCAGGACGATGTCGTAGGGCACCTTCGCCTCCGCGAGCAGCACGTTCATGTGCCCCGGCAAGCGGCCCGCCACCGGATGAATGCCGAATCGCACGTTCACGCCCTTGCTGCGCAGCTTCTTCGTGATCTCGCTGATCGTCGCCTGAGCCTGCGCGACCGCCATGCCGTAACCGGGCACGATGACGACTTCCGACGCATCGCGCAGCAGCGAGCCGACTTCATCGACCGTGACCGGCGCGACTTCACCCTCGATCGTCTTCGAAGCGGTCGAGGTCGCCGTGCCGAATCCGCCGAGAATCACGGAGAGGAACTTGCGGTTCATCGCGCGGCACATGATGTAGCTCAGAATCGCTCCGCTCGACCCGACCAGCGCGCCGGTCACGATCAGCAGATCGTTGCTCAACATGAAACCCGTCGCGGCGGCGGCCCAGCCCGAATAGCTGTTCAGCATCGACACGACCACCGGCATGTCCGCGCCGCCGATCGCCATCACCAGATGCACGCCGATCAGCGCGGCGATGACGGTCATCGTCAAGAGCGAGCTGATGCCCACATCGGCGTCGGGCGCTGTCAGGAACACATAGCCGAGCGCGATGCACGCGAACACGCCGACGAGATTCAGCGTGTGCCGCATCGGCAGCAGCAACGGCTTGCCGCCTACCACGCCCTGCAACTTCAGAAACGCGGCGATGGACCCCGTGAACGTTACCGCGCCGATGAACACGCCGAGATAGATCTCCACGTTGTGGACCGACTGCGCCGCGCTGTCCGATTCCGCGCCGGCTGCCGGCGACAGGTAGCTCGCAATGGCGACCAGCACGGCCGCGAGGCCCACGAAGCTATGCAATGCCGCGACGAGTTGCGGCATTTGCGTCATCTCGACGCGCCGCGCGAGGATCGCGCCGCCCGCGATGCCGATCGCCATCAGCGCGGCGACGGCCGGCAGCGCTTCCCCGCCGTTGAGCCAGAGCGTGGTGACGATCGCGATCGCCATGCCGGCGACGCCATAGAGATTGCCGCGCCGCGCCGTCGATGGATGACTGAGCCCGCGCAGGCTCAGGATGAACAGCACACTCGCCGCCAGATAGGCGATGCTTCCGATTCCAGTTTGCATGTCGATCTCCTTAGCGCTGGAACATGTTCAACATGCGTTGAGTGACGAGAAAGCCGCCAGCGATATTGATTGTCGCGACGAGGATCGCGAGGCCCGCGAGAATCGCGACCAGATGATCCGGCGTGCCGACCTGCAGCAGCGCCCCCGTCACGATGATTCCGCTGACCGCGTTGGTCACGCTCATCAGCGGCGTGTGCAAGGCGGGCGTCACATTCCACACGACCTGAAAGCCGACGAAGATCGCCAGCACGAACACCGTGAAGTGCGCGACGAACGCAGGCGGCGCAACGGCGCCGAGCGCGGCAAGCAACGCAGCCGCGATGACGAGCCCGGCCACGCCGATCCATCCCGCGCGACGCTTCTGTTCGATGGTCACGGCAATCGTTGCAGCGGGCTTTGCGGCAGCGGGCGGCGCAATCGCGGGCTCCGGCTTCTTGGGCGGCGGCCATTTCACCTCGCCGCGCAGCACGACGGTGACGCCGCGCATCACTTCGTCATCGGTATCGAGCGTGATTTCGCCGTTCTTCTGCGGCGTCAGATCGGTCAGAAGATGCCGCAGGTTGGTGCCGTACAACTGGCTCGATTGCGTTGCCATGCGCGATGGCAGATCCGTATAGCCGACGATCGTGACGCCTTCGATCGATGCCGCCTCGCCCGGCCGCGTCAGCTCGCAGTTGCCGCCCTGCTCCGCCGCCATGTCGACGATCACGCTGCCTTGGCGCATGCTGCGCACCATGTCGGCGGTGATCAGTTTCGGCGCGGGCTTGCCCGGAATCAGCGCGGTCGTCACGATGACGTCGACGTCTTTTGCCTGCGCGGCGAACAGCGCCATTTCAGCCGCGATGAATTCGGCGCTCATCTCTTTCGCGTAGCCGCCGCTGCCGCTGCCGTCCTCGACGTAGTCCAGTTCGAGAAACTCGGCGCCCATGCTTTCCACCTGCTGCCGCACTTCGGGCCGCGTATCGAAAGCACGGACGATCGCGCCGAGACTGCGCGCCGCGCCGATCGCCGCCAGTCCCGCGACGCCCGCGCCGATCACCATCACTTTCGCGGGCGCGATCTTGCCCGCCGCCGTGATCTGTCCCATGAAGCCGCGGCCGAACTGGTGCGCCGCTTCGATGACCGCGCGATAGCCCGCCATGTTGGCCATCGAACTCAAAGCATCGAGCTTTTGAGCGCGCGAGATGCGCGGCACGCAGTCCATCGCGAGCACGGTGACGTTGCGCGCAGAGAGGCGCGTCAACAACGCTTCGTTCTGCGCCGGCCAGATGAAACTGATGAGCGTCGATCCTTCGCGCAGCAACTCGACTTCATCGCCCACGGGCGCAATGGAAGGCGCACGCACTTTCACGACGATATGCGCGTCCGCATAGAGCGACGGCGCATTCTCCACGATTCGCGCACCCGCAGCGCGATAGGCATCGTCGGAGAATGCGGCAAGCTCGCCCGCGCCGGCCTCGACGCTCACTTCAAATCCGAGCTTCAGCAGATGCCCGACTACTTCCGGCGTCAACGCGACACGACGCTCCCCGGGAAAGCGTTCCCGTGGCACAGCAATCATCATTGGCATGACTAAATTCCCAATCGACGGTTTCAATTCTTCAGTGGCGCGCGCCTGCATTCGGCTGGCGAGCATGCCAAACCTCGCATCAGCGAGAAAGCTGGCGCGAGTTACGAATAATGGTCAGTGTCTGGTCGGTCAGCCGCGTATACGGGCATCGAGCGAAGCGGCCGGTGGGATGGGTGGCCGCTTCGTCCTTGAGCTGCGTTCATGCGCCTTTTGTTGCGCGGACGCGAGCCGTTATCTCTATGGTGCTTTTTATACTTTGAATCGCTGAATCATCAGGCGTCGACTTTCGCCTCCAGTTCGGCGATACGCTTGCGGAGCGCACGCTCTTCCTGAAACCGCGCCGTTTCATCGCGGATGATCGCGACGATACCGGTCAGCTCGCCTTGCGGCGAATGCAGCAGCGCGACGGTGAACGCTATCGACATCGCGCGTCCGGCCTTATCGACGGCGGGAACCTTGAGCAGATCGTGCCCATAGCGCGTCTCGCCGGTCGCCATCGTCTTGTGATAGCCGTCCCAATGACGACCGCGCAGGCGCTCCGGAATGATCAGATCGAGCGACTGCCCCAAAGCTTCGCTCTGGGTGAAGCCGAACATGCGTTGCGCCGCCGGATTCCATAGCGTAATCGCGCCGCTCGCATCCGAAACGATCACGGCATCGCCGATCGCATTGACGAGTTGTTCGTAGTCGATCGTGGGGGTCATTGTGTCGTCCATGCTTGGGTATCGATCGAGACTGATTTCTGAAGGGCCGCTGCCGTCTTGGGCTTTCGTGGACGGCAGCGGTTACCTTTTCAAGCGCGTCAGACAGCTCGCGCTTCCTTCATTTGCGCTACCTGCTCCTTGCTATAGCCGAGTTCGAGCAGCACTTCTTCGGTATGTTCGCCGAGCAGCGGCGAGCCCGTGATCTCCGGCTTCAGGTCCGAGAACTTGATCGGGCTGCCGACCGTGAGATATTTGCCGCGCACCTTGTGATCGACCTCGACGATGGAACCGCTCGCACGCAACGACGGATCGTTCGCGAGTTCCTTCATCGTCAGCACCGGCGCGCACGGAATATCGAACTTGCGCAGGATATCGACCGCTTCGAACTTGGTCTTGTCGGCGAGCCATTCTTCGATCTTGCCGAAGATATCGAAAATATGCGGCTGGCGCGCTTCGGCCGTCATGTAGTCCGGGTCCTCGATCCATTGCTCCTTGCCGATTGCGCGGCAGATCGGCGCCCACGCGTGCCCCTGAATGGTGAAGTAGATGTAGGCGTTCGGATCGGTTTCCCAGCCCTTGCACTTGAGCACCCAACCCGGCTGACCGCCGCCGCCCGCATTGCCGCCGCGCGGCACGACGTCGCTGAACGTGCCGTGCGGATACTGCGGATATTCCTCGAGATAGCCGACGCGATCGAGACGCTGCTGATCGCGCAGCTTCACGCGGCACAGATTGAGCACGCTGTCCTGCATCGACACGGCGACTTTCTGTCCCTTGCCCGTTTGCTGGCGGCCGATGATCGCCGTGAGAATGCCGATCGCGAGGTGCATGCCGGTGTTGCTGTCGCCGAGCGCCGCCGCGCTGATGGTCGGCGGGCCGTCCCAGAAGCCCGTCGTCGATGCCGCGCCGCCCGCGCATTGCGCGACGTTTTCGTAGACCTTCAGATCGTCGTAGTGATGGCCGTCGCTGAAGCCCTTGACGGACGCCACGATCATCTTCGGATTCAGCTTGCTGATGTTCTCCCAGGAGAAGCCCATCCGGTCCAGCGCGCCCGGCCCGAAATTCTCGACCAGCACGTCCGATTCCTTGATGAGCTTCGTGAGCACTTCCTTGCCTTCGGGCTGCTTCGTATCGAGCGTCAACGAGCGCTTGTTGCTGTTGAGCATCGTGAAGTACAGCGCATCCGCATCCGGAATGTCGCGCAGCTGGTTACGCGTGACGTCGCCGGAACCGGGACGCTCGACCTTGATGACATCGGCGCCGAACCAGGCCAGCATCTGCGTGCATGCGGGACCCGCCTGAACGTGCGTGAAGTCGATGATCTTGATGCCTTCGAGTGGTTTCTTGCTCACGAATTTCTCCTGGGTGGCTAGTCTTGGTTACTTTTTCGATGCCGCGCTTTGCGGGTTCAGATTCGTCAGGCGACCGCTCTCCGTGCCGGCCGTTTCGTCGATCACTGCGTTGATGAGCGTCGGCTTGCCCGACTTGATCGCTTCTTCGAGCGCATGCGTGAGCTCTTCGGGCGTCGTCGCGTTGTAGCCGATGCCGCCGAATGCCTCGATCATCTTGTCGTAGCGTGCGTTCTTCACGAACACGGTCGGCGCGACGTCCTTGCCGCCGGTCGGATTCACATCGGTGCCGCGATACACGCCGTTGTTGTTGAACACGATGGTGCAGACGGGCAAGTCGTATCGGCAGATGGTTTCGAGTTCCATGCCGCTGAAGCCGAACGCGCTATCGCCTTCGATCGCGACGACCTGCTTGCCGCTCGTCACCGCGGCGCCGATCGAGAAGCCCATGCCGATGCCCATGATTCCCCACGTTCCGGAATCGAAGCGCTTGCGCGGCTCGTACATGTCGATGATGCTGCGCGCATAGTCGAGCGTATTCGCGCCTTCGTTGACGACGTTGATGTCCGGGCGCGTCTTCAACACGTCGCGAATGGCGCGCAGCGCGCTGTGGAAGTTCATCGGCGACGGATTCTTCGCGAGCGTCGCGGCCATCTTCTCCAGGTTCTTGTTCTTGCGCTCGTTGATCGCGCCCGTCCATTCGACGGACGGCTTCGGGAACTCCGCGCCGATGCCCTCGACGAGCGCCGCCACGCACGAGCCGATGTCGCCGATCAGTGGTGCGGCGATCGCGACATTGCTGTCGATTTCGGTCGGCGAGATATCGATCTGCACGAACTTCTTCGGCGCCGAGCCCCACGTCTTGCCCTTGCCATGCGCGAGCAGCCAGTTCAGACGCGCGCCGATCAGCACGACGCAGTCCGCTTCCTGCAGCACGAACGACCGCGCAGCCGACGCCGATTGCGCATGCGTGTCCGGCAGCAGGCCCTTGGCCATCGACATCGGCAGATACGGCATGCCGCTCTTCTCCACCAGTTCGCGAATCTGCGCGTCGGCCTGCGCATACGCTGCGCCCTTGCCCAGCAGGATCAGCGGACGCTTCGCACCCTTGATGACGTCGAGCGCGCGCTTCACCGAATCCGGCGACGGCAACTGACGCGGCGCGGCATCGACCACCTTGATGAGCGATTGCTGGCCCTTGAGCGCGTCCATCGTCTGCGACAGCAGCTTGGCGGGCAGATCGAGATACACGCCGCCCGGACGGCCCGACACGGCCGCGCGGATCGCACGCGCGATGCCGATGCCGATGTCCTCCGCATGCAGCACGCGATAGGCGGCCTTCGCATACGGCTTCGCCGCGTTCAGCTGATCCATCTCTTCGTAATCGCCCTGCTGCAGATCGACGATTTCACGCTCGCTCGAACCGCTGATCAGGATCATCGGGAAGCAATTGGTGGTCGCGTTGGCGAGCGCCGTGAGTCCGTTCAGGAAGCCCGGTGCCGACACCGTCAGGCAGATGCCCGGCTTCTGCGTCATGTAGCCCGCGATCGCGGCTGCGTTGCCCGCATGCTGCTCATGGCGAAAGCCGATGAAACGCATGCCTTCGGCCTGAGCGAGTCGCGCGAGGTCGGTGATGGGAATCCCGACGAGGCCGAAGATCGTATCGATGTCGTTCAGCTTCAACGCGTCGATGACGAGATGGAAACCGTCGGTCAATTGCGGCGCCTGAACTTCGGCGGCTTCCTGTGTTCTTGCCTCGAGTACGTCTGCCATTTGTCTCCCCCAGAGGGCCGGTTATGTTGGTGATATACTAGATATTAGATACAGAATTTGTCAAAGCTTAGTTTGCTGTTCGGGATCGGGATGAACCCTTAGATGAGATGTTTCGGTGTCAAGGCGCTGACGATCATCAGATCAGGCGCGGCACTGCTAAAAAAAGAAAGGCCGCGGACATCTGTCACGCGGCCTTTCTTTTTTCAAATCGAATGCGCAGCTCTTGCGGAGGACGCGCGACAGCGTGCGCTTGAAACGCGTCGCTTCGGTATCAGCAGGCGGGATTCATCGCGTCGACGACTTGCTCGGCGCGTCCGTCCAGTCGGTCTGGAAGGGCAAGTCGATATAGGACTGCGGCGAAGCCTGCGTGACCGTGTTCTCTATCCATCGGCGACGCATTGGCGCGAGTACGAACTTCGCGCACACGCCCGCCGCGATCGACGTGATCGCGGTAGCGATGAACACGGCGTTCCAGGAACCGAGCGACGCGAGCACCGACGCGAGCGGCACCATCATCGAAGCCGTGCCCTTGGCCGTGTATAGCGTTCCTGCATTGGCGGCGGCGTACTTGCTGCCGAAGGTGTCCGCGCAGGTCGCCGGGAAGATCGAGAATATCTCGCCCCAACACAGGAAGGTCAGCGCCGCGAACAGCATGAACATGTAGGGGTTCTGCCCGAACTGCATCAACCCCAGCAGCGCGACGCCTTCGCCCAAGAAGATGATGAACATGGTGTTCTCGCGACCGATCTTGTCCGAGATGAAACCGCATAGCGGGCGCGTGAAGCCGTTGCACAGATTGTCGATGGACAAGGTCATCGCGAGCAGCGGCAAGGTCGCGCCGAACAGACTCACTGGCAAACTTGCGAAGCCGTACTCCTTGGCGATCGGCCCGAATTGCGCAGTGGCGATCACACCGCCCGCCGCCACCGCGACGAACATCGCATAGAGCACCCAGAAGATGGGCGCTCGCACCATCTGTCCGGTCGTGTAGTCGATCTTGGTCGCCACGATGCGCTTGGCCGGCACGATGCCTTTCGGCGGATTCGGCCGCACGAGCATCAGCGCGAGCACGAATATGACGGCGCCTTGCAGAATGCCGAAGAACATGAACGCATGCTCGTAGCCTGAGCTCTGGATCATGTTCGAGATCGGAATCACCGTGACGGCCGCGCCCGCGCCGAAGCCCGCCGCGGTCAGGCCGGCCGCGAGACCGCGTTTGTCCGGGAACCACTTGAGCGCCGTGCCGACGCATGTACCGTACACGCAGCCGGCACCGATGCCCGCAACGACTGCGGCGATGTACAGATGCATGAGCGTGGTGGCATGGGCGTCGATGATCCAGCCGATCGCAGCGAAGATCGCGCCGCCCATCACCACCGGGCGCGGTCCGAATTTATCGACGAGCCAGCCTTCGACAGGCACGAGCCACGTTTCGGTCACGATGAAGATCGTGAAGGCGGTTTGAATCGCCGCTTGCCCCCAATGGTGCTTTGCGTCCATCGGCATGACGAACAACGTCCACGCATACTGGAAATTGGCGACCAGCCCCATGCAGACGATGCCGATGACCAACTGCACCCACCTGTTCTGACGACGCCCGTGCGACTGCCCGGCCACCGTCGTATCTGCGCTCACCATGTCTGTCTCCGTTATGTGTCATTGCGCTCGTTCGGCGCTTGATGTCGTGCTGAAAAGCCGATGCGTCAGGTTTGTTTGCGAGACGGGCGTGCAGGGGGAAAGCCGATTGACGCGCGCGAGTGGCGCGTGTATTGAGGCAACGATTTCGCTCGACGGGCACGCGATCGAGGTGTGCCGTCGTTTCCTGCTACGTCCGCGCTTTCCTCCAAGTGGTATCGAGAGTGGACAGTGTGAGCATCGTGCGCGAGAAAAAATATAAGGGAAAGTTATTAAAAATTTCAGTTTGGATTAATTATCGTGAATGGATGACGGGGCCAGATTGGCCGCCACGTCTATGCGCGCGCGCCGGAATGTCCGCGGGACGGCAACAGATATCGCGCGACAGTTGGTCGGCGGCCATCACCGCGGACTTGCGGCATTCCCGTTCACGATCGCAATGTCTCGTCTAATCAACGATCTGGCGTGCCACTGAAAATTGGCACGTCGCATGCAATGTCGGTTCAAAGCCCGCGTTGCCATCGATACGAACAGCATGAGCGGCTTCCAGTCACCGGGCGCATTGGCGCGCGGTACGGTTGTCAGGAGTCCGCCCATGCCACTCGCCCGACTGCTTGTCTGCTTTCTCCAGTGCTCGCTGGCAGCCGCGCTGCTTTTGCCCGTCGTCGCGGGCGCAGCGAACGTAGCCGCATCCGGCGCGCATGTCGCGGTTCCTGACGATACGGCCACGCCTCACGCGCTCAAAGCCGGCATCGAGCGCCTGCGCACCGGCACATGGTGGGAAGCCAACCGCAAGATGCGCCCGGAACTCGCGCAGGTCGGCGACCTGATCTTTCTCTTGCCCCTTGCCGACAGCAAGCTCGAGCCATCATCGGATGCGATCGGCCGCGTGCAGCGCCTGCGCGAAGCGGTGCGCATCCATCAGATGCGCGAACCCGCCGGATGGACTCGGCTCGTTGCGCAGGTCAAGGCCGCGCGCGCAAAGACCGGCGATCGCTCCGCCGCGCTGCTCGCCGACGCGCTCGTCAACGAGATCCGCTACCGCGACGGAACCGATGGCAGCTACTACGCGCCGGCGCGTTTCTTCATCGAAAGCGGCGTGTGCAAGGATTTCGCCGTCGCCAAATATCTGCTGCTGCGCGACGCGGGCTTCGACATCGCGCGCATGCGTCTCGTGTCGCTCGCGCCGCGCTACAGGAACACGCCGGACGACTGGCACGTCATCCTCGTCGTGCAGATCGACAACGCGAGCGAGCCGCTCACGCTCGATTCACCGGGTGCGGCATCCGCGAAGCGTGCAGACGATAAGGTTTCCGAAGCATCTGCCTGGACTGGTCCGTCGGCGCTGCTCTCCGCGATCCTCGCTGGTCGCAAGCCTGCCGAAGCAGTGCTGCGCGCGCCCGCAGGACCGCTCGCCGCTCCGCTCAGCGAGTCGGGTCAGGCAGACCGCCCGCTTGCGACGGTCTTCAACGAGCTGGGCAGCCGGTCATTCGACCGCGATGCGCCGCGTGCGCGCAGGACATCGGCTGCCAAGGGACGCGCGAGCGCGATCTACGTCGATGAAGCGGGTGATGCGTGGCAAGTCGACAGCTCCGGCACGTTCCCGAAGTGGCGCGTCGCCGCTGATCGCGCAGACGCGCCCATCGATCAAGGTCCGGCAGCAAGGCTCATTCGCGTGACGGCACGCTGACTGGAGCACTGACTGCAACGGTCCGTCCCGCGGCGAACTGAGAAGCATCCAGTCGCGAAACATCCGACGGTCGTACGAAAGCAGTCTCCCAATATGCGGAACGTTCTTTGCGTCGATAACGACATGCCGATGTCGAACGTCGGCTCATTGGGAGACAAATCATGTCAGTCGATACAAGCCAGATGAACATTGTCGGGAAAGGCGCCGAGACCGCGGATGGTCCTGGCCCCGACGTCATGGCCGCGAGCACGCTGGATGGAAACAACGTACTGAGTTCCGATGGAGACGATGTCGGCAAGATCAAGGAGATCATGCTCGACGTCACATCCGGACGCATCGCGTATGCGGTCCTTTCGAGCGGCGGCTTCCTTGGGATCGGCGACAAGCTGCTCGCGATTCCATGGAGCGCCTTGACGCTGGATACCAACAACAAGTGCTTTCGGATTTCAGCGACCACGGAACAAGTGAAGAGCGCGCCCGGCTTCGACAAGGATGCGTGGCCATCGATGGCAGATCGCTCGTGGGCCGACTCGATTCACCGGTACTACAGCCGGCCGCCCTATTGGCAACGCTTCGAGCGGGACGACGCAACGTATCGCAACGTGCCCCCGGAACTCTGAAGCGAACTTCATTGATCGGCGATGCCGTTAGCCCGCCGCGTCGGGAGCAGTCATTCAAAAACAGATGTACAGGAGATATCGATCATGAAAAAGCTCATCGCTGTTATCGCGTCCACACTCCTCGCCACGACGGCGTTTCAGCACGCGGCAGTCGCCGCAGATGCCTCGGACGCGCAAAAGGCTCAAATGAAGGCAAACAGCGAAAAGATGGAGGAGCAGGCGACGGCGAACAAGAAGAAGGCCGAAGCTCGGAGCGATGCGGCCAAGGCACAGGCATCGGCGGACGAAGACAAGGCTTCCGCTCAGGCCGATGCCGACAAGAAGGCCGCCAAGGGCGCGAAGGCGACCACGGCTGCGGAGGCATCGGGCGCGCGAAACGACGCGGCCAACGCGCAGAGCAAGGCCAACAAGAAGATGCACGATGCCCAGGCGAAGGCGGACAGGAAGAAGCAGGACGCCGCCCACGATGCGAACGTAGCGCAGGCCAAGGCCGATGAAAACAAGGTCGAAGCCCAGAACGACGCGAACAAGAAAGCGGCCGAAGCGAAGGTCGATGCCGCGAAGAAGCAATAAGCATATGCAATAAGCAATGCAGGGGCGCACCGTCCCGGTTCGCCCTTCATCGACTTCACGCGATCGGTATGGTCAACGACCTCTGGTACAAGAACGCGATCATCTATTGCCTGTCCGTCGGCGCGTTCATGGACGCGAACGGCGATGGCGTCGGCGACTTTCAGGGCTTGCTGCGGCGGCTCGACTATCTTCAGGGGCTCGGCATCACCACCATCTGGCTGATGCCGTTCCAGCCGTCGCCTGGCCGCGACAACGGCTATGACATCAGCGATTACTACAACGTCGATCCGCGATACGGCTCGCTCGGCGACTTCGCGGAGTTCACGCACGCGTGCCGTCAACGCGGGTTGCGCGTGATGATCGATCTCGTCGTAAATCACACGTCGGATCAGCATCCGTGGTTCCGTGAGGCGCGGCGCGATCCCGATTCGAAATATCGCGACTGGTACGTCTGGTCGAAGAAGCGGCCGGCCAACGCGAAGGACGGCGTGGTCTTCCCCGGCGTGCAAAAGACGACGTGGACTTACGACAAGGAAGCGGCCATGTGGTACTTCCACCGCTTCTACGAGTTTCAGCCCGACCTCGATACATCCAATCCGTTCGTGCAGGCGGAGTTGCTGAAGATCATGGGCTTCTGGATTCAGCTCGGCGTTTCGGGCTTTCGCATGGATGCGGTCCCGTTCGTCATCGCCGCCAAGGGCGCACAGGTGAAGCGGCCCGTTGAGCAGTACGACATGCTGCGTATGTTTCGCGAGTTCCTGCAATGGCGTCAGGGCGACGCGATCATTCTCGCGGAGGCGAACGTGCTGCCCGACACCGACATGAAATACTTCGGCGACGCGGGCGAGCGATTGCAGATGATGTTCAACTTCCAGGTCAATCAGAACACGTTTCATGCGCTCGCGTGCGCCGACGCCACGCCTCTAAAGAACGCGCTCGACGCGACGAAATCGCGCGCCGCAACCGCGCAGTGGGGCGTATTCCTGCGAAACCACGATGAACTCGATCTTGGCCGTCTATCGCCCGCGCAGCGCGAAGCCGTGTTCGCGGCGTTCGCCCCGGAGCCGGACATGCAACTGTACAAGCGCGGCATTCGCCGTCGTCTTGCACCGATGCTCGACGGAGATCGTCATCGGCTCGAGCTTGCGTACAGTCTGATGCTGACGCTGCCGGGCACGCCCGTCGTGCGCTACGGCGATGAGATCGGCATGGGCGACGACCTGCGCCTGCCCGAGCGCGAAAGCGTGCGAACGCCGATGCAATGGTCGACGGAGCCGCATGCCGGTTTCACGAAGCACGCGCGTCCCGTTTGCCCGGTGATTTCTGGCGGACCCTACGGCTACGAACGTGTGAACGTCGCGAGCCAGCGCCGCGATCCGGACTCGCTGCTGAACTGGATGGAGAGAATGATCCGGATGCGCAAGGAAGTGCCCGAGATAAGCTGGGGCGACTTCGCGATTCTGAAGGCATCGCGCGACGACGTGCTTGCGCTGCGTTACGACTGGCGAAACAACTCGGTGGTCTGCCTGCATAACTTCAGCGCCGCGGCGTGCACCGTGAAGTTTCGGGTCGGCCTCGGCGCTGGAGAGAACGACGTGCTGGTCAATCTGTTATCCGACGATCATAGTCAGGGCGATGCGAAGGGACAGCATACGGTCGTGCTGGAGCCGTATGGCTATCGATGGTTCCGCGCAGGCGGTCTCGATTATCTTCTGAAGCGCAGCGAAGTTTGACGTTGGAGAGCATGGCCGCATCGACGTGCGGCCGCGGGCGCGCCGTCGCCGCCACCGGCACGCCATGGCCTGAACGCTTGCGCGCGATGAATTCGCACTCCGCGTTCGCGTGATGCCTGCCGTCGATATACATCGCGGTGCATATCGCCTCGCGCGGGAGCTTCAGGGCTGCTTTCGATTCACTCGTCGTCACCCTGTCTGCCTCATTCCATGCACTACCCGGTTACTCTCTTGAGACGAACGTTTTGGTTTATAGTCGTCGCCAGACCGCCGGCATTGGCCGGCTCCCGGACTTCTGTGCATGAGAACCCCATGACCATTGCGACCACGCCAGAAAAAGCGGCCGCGAAATCCGCCAAAGCCACGAAGGCTACCGCCACTCGCCAACCCAGACAGCGCGATCCCGAAGTCACACGCGCCCGCATTCTCGAAGCGGCGAAGAAGGAGTTCGCGAAACTCGGTCTCGATGGCGCTCGCGTCGAAGCCATTGCGGCCCGCGCGAAGTCCAACAAGCGGATGATCTATCACTACTTCGGCAGTAAGGAGAACCTGTTCCTCGAGGTGCTGGAGGATGTCTACGCCGACATCCGTTCCGCCGAGCAAAAACTCGATCTCGATCATCTGTCACCCGAGGATGCGATCGCCGCCCTCGTCACGCATACCTGGAACCACTACCTTCGTCATCCGGAATTCCTGAACCTCGTCAGCAACGAAAATCTTCACAAGGCTCGTCACGTGAAGAAGTCCGCGCGCTTCATGGAACTCCATCAGAACTTCACGTCGATGCTGCAGCGCATCCTCGATCGCGGCGTCGCATCGGGCGCATTTCGCAGCGGCATCGATCCGCGGCAGCTGCACATCACGATGGCCGGCATCAGCTACTACTATCTGACCAACCGTTTTACGAGCGGGCTGATCTTCGACTTCGACTTCATGGACAAGGAAGCGCTCGATGCGCGCCTCGCCTTCAACATCGACACGGTGCTGCGGACCATCCGCAAATAGCGAATACGTTCGCGCCGCTTATGCGGCCGCGAGAAGCCGCTCACACGCCTGACCCTTCCCTCGTGAGCCAGGCGGCCTAGCCCGCTGCCCTTGCCATCGCCGATGCCGAGCGCACGAACGATCGTCAGAGCGCGCGAGTGCCCGGTCGCCAAGGAAACGCGCCTCAAGTTGCGCGAGCACCGCGTCGGCGGCCTGCATCCACTTGCTCAAGTCATCCTCCGTTTTCATCGGCCGCGAAACACGTTGACAGCGGCGTTTCGTTGGTCTTAAATAACCCACCAGATGGTTACTTGCTGCGAATGCCGGCACACAAAACCACGTAATTCAAGGTCTTCTGCGAGGCGCTCCGGTTTATCTGAACGGGTCGGCCGAATGCAAATTGCGGGCCTTTTCATATCGATCGGAGACGGCATGAAACTCTCGGAAACACATCAACAGATTCGCGACACGACGCGCCGTTTCGCGCAGGAAGTCATCCGTCCGCTGGCGGAAGAACTCGACCGCGAAGAGCGCTTTCCGGCGGAGGTTTATCGGCAGATGGGCGAGCTCGGGCTTTTCGGCATCACGGTGCCGGAAGCATACGGCGGCGCGGGTCTCGATGCCGCCGCGTACGCGCTCGTCATGGAAGAACTGTCGCGCGGCTATTCGTCGGTGGCGGATCAATGCGGCCTGCTCGAACTCGTCGGCACGTTGCTGAGCGTGCACGGCACCGAGGCGCAGCGCGCGCAGTACATGGAGCCGTTGTTGCGCGCGGCGCTGCGGCCCGCGTACTGCATCACCGAATCCGATGCGGGCACCGACGTCTCCGGCATTCGCACCACGGCCACGCGCACCGCCGACGGCTGGGAGCTGAACGGCGCGAAGCTGTGGATTCACAACGCGCCCGTCGCGGATGTCGCGTTCGTGCTCGCGCGCACGAATCCCGCCGCGGGCAAGCGCGGCATGAGCATCTTCATCGTCGATTGCGATCTCGAAGGCGTGTCGAAGGGACCGAAGGAACACAAGATGGGCCAGCGCGCGTCGCAAGTGGGCGAGCTGCATTTCGATCGCGTGAAGCTGCGTCACGATGCATTGCTCGGCGAAGAAGGACGCGGCTTTCACATCATGATGAGCGTGCTCGACAAGGGCCGTGTCGGCATCGCGGCGCTGGCGGTCGGCATCGCGCAGGCGGGGCTCGAAGCCGCGCTCGACTATGCGCAGACGCGCAAGCAGTTCGGCAGCCATATCGCCGAATTTCAGGGCGTGCAGTGGATGCTCGCCGACATGGCGAAAGACATTCAGGCCGCGCGCCTGCTCGTGCACGACGCGGCCGAGCGTCTCGATACGGGCGACCGCGCCAGCATCGCCTGTTCGATGGCGAAATGCTTCGCGGGCGACACCGCCGTCAAGCACAGCGCGAACGCCGTGCAGATATTCGGCGGCAGCGGCTACATTCGCGGCTATGAAGTGGAGCGGCTGTATCGCGACGCGAAGATCACGCAGATCTACGAAGGCACCAATCAGATTCAGCGCACGATCATCGCGCGCGATCTCGTCGCGAACGGAGCATCGCTGTGAGCGCGCGGCCCATTGCGCTCGTCACGGGCAGCCGGCGCGGCATCGGACGCGCGATCGCCATCGAACTCGGATGCGCGGGCTTCGATATCGCCCTCACCGATATCGCCGCATCCGATGAACTCGATCAGGCCGTGCGCGATGTCGAGGCAAGCGGCGCGCGCGCCATCGCCGTCATCAACGATCTCGCCGATATCGACAGCCATCGCCCGATGCTGCTCGATATCGAAGCGCGGCTCGAAAGCACGATCGACTGCCTCGTGAACAACGCGGGCGTCTCGGTCATGTCGCGCGGCGATCTGCTCGACGTCACGCCGGAAAGTTTCGACCGCTGCATGACGGTCAATACGCGCGGCACGTTCTTTCTCATGCAGACGTTCGCGAAGCACATGCTGGCTCGAACGCGCGCGAGCGTCGCGGCGCATCCGAGCGTCATCACGATCACGTCGTCGAATGCAGTCGCGGCGTCGCCGTTGCGCGGCGAATACTGCGTATCGAAGGCCGGGCTTTCGATGGCGAACACGTTGTTCGCGCTGCGGCTCGCGCCGCACGGCATCGGCGTGTATGAAGTGCAGCCGGGACTCATCGCGACCGAGATGACCGCGCCGTCGAAGGAACGCTACGACCAGCAAATGGAGCAAGGTCTCACCGCCATCAATCGCTGGGGCACGCCGCAGGAAGTGGCCGTCGCCGTGCGCACGCTCGCCACCGGCGGATTGCCCTACAGCGTTGGCCAGGCCATCCGTGTCGACGGCGGCCTGCTCGTCACCAAATACTGATCCGACATGAACTCGACCATCACGCTCCCGACCGCATCCGGCACACTCGAGACATATCGTCTGCAAGGCGTGCCGCTCGACGTACGCACGCCCGCCGCGCCCTTCAACCGCATCGCGTATTCGGCGGCGCACGTCGTCGCGGATCCGTTGCGCGCGGTCGAACTGAACGGCACGCCCGCCATCGACTGGGCGCGCACGCTCGACTATCGGCGCTATCTGTTGCAGCAAGGCTTGGGTATCGCCGAAGCGATGGATACCGCGCAACGCGGCATGGGCTTGCCGTGGCCGAGCGCGCTCGAACTGATCACGCGCACGATCGCGGGCACGCGCGACATTCCCGGCGCGCGCATCGCGTCCGGTTGCGGCACGGATCATGTCGCGCCGCGCGATATCTCGACGTGCGATGAAGTCATCCGCGCCTACGGGCAGCAACTCGAAGCCGTGCAACGCGTGGGCGGCCGCGTCATTCTGATGGCGAGCCGCGCGCTCGCAAAAGTCGCGCGCACGCCGGACGATTACCGGCGCGTCTATCGGGAAGTGCTCGCGATGTGCGATCAGCCGGTGATCCTTCACTGGCTCGGCGAGATGTTCGATCCCGAGCTCGAAGGCTACTGGGGCGCGGACGATCATCGAGGCGCGGCGCGCGTGTGCCTCGACGTGATCGGCGAGAACGTCGGGAAGGTGGACGGCATCAAGATCTCGCTGCTCGACGACGCGAAGGAAATCGCGTTTCGCCGAAGCCTGCCGTCATCGGTGAAGATGTACACGGGCGATGACTTCAACTATCCGAGTCTCATCGCCGGCGACGAGCACGGCTTTTCGCACGCGCTGCTCGGCATTTTCGATGCGATCGCGCCAGCGGCGTCGCAGGCGCTCGCCGCACTCGCAAACGACGATCTCGACACCTTTCATGCGTTGCTGTCGCCGACCGTCCCGCTGTCGCGCCACATTTTTCGCGCACCGACGCAGTACTACAAGACGGGCGTGGTCTTTCTCTCGTATCTGAACGGCTTTCAGGATCACTTCTTCATGCCGGGCGGACATCACGGCATGCGCCCGCCCGCCTATCTCGCGGATGTGTTCCGGCTCGCGGATCAGGCGCGTCTGCTGCGCGATCCGGCGCTCGCGATCGAGCGCATGCGCAAGGTGCTCGCGCCGCTCGGCATCGAGGCATGAGCGCGCGAATCTGCTTTCGTTGACGCATTCACGGGCGCTGGCATACGTGAGCGCGCTCGGACGCCGCGGCCTGAGAATCGAACTCGGCTGGCCTATCGGCCCGCTGCGCCCACGCGATCCGCGCGCATCAGGATCGCTTGCGCCTCTCCAACACCCGAAAAGTTTTTCTTCTCCGCGTTGGCAGATCTTCTCGTTTGCCGGTGTCGGGCCTCTCGCCGATAGTTGAGTCACCGGGCAGCGCAATCAAGCGAAAGCCCCTGACCTCAAACATCGATCGAAGGAGCAAG
>Ga0182736_1000722_pt1 | contig 42624 bp, 35 predicted proteins | sample eDN5th30CKraftBY_FD_128882 | JGI IMG/M metagenome (GOLD analysis project Ga0182736, IMG submission 128882) | Enriched backyard soil microbial communities from Emeryville, California, USA - eDNA 5th pass 30_C Kraft BY (version 2) (version 2) | ecosystem: Environmental > Terrestrial > Soil >... | reverse complement strand
TGGGATCAATCCCGAAGAGGACGAATTCCGCACGGACGCGAACGGCAATCCCGTTCGCAATCTCGACGACAACGGCCAGCTCTGGCGCTGGGACGACTGGGTGCGGGCGAGCGTGTTCGACTTCGAACTGGTGTCGAATCTCGCCTTCACGCTCTCGCCAAAGGATGCGGAAGAGGAGGCTGGCGGGACCGGCGTGACGCTGTGGGATCGCGGTTTCAGGATCGACCCGAACGACACCGCGCCCAAGTTCGATCCGCCCAAGCTGATCGTTCAGATGCATCGGCCGGGCAAGGACGTGTTCGTCAAGCAGCTCACGTTCATGGATCGCTACTCCGACCTGCGCGCCGAACGGGCCAATGAAACGCTGCTGCAGATGGGACCGCAAGCAGCCTTCTGGAGCTCGATTCTTTTCCTGAGTCCGCAGCGCACGCCGAAGACGCTCGAACTGCTCGCGACGGCGGTGCGTTTCGCGATCGCCGTGGAAATGCGTTTCAAGCACGCGCTCGCGTGCAGCCGCGCGATCGACTATTCGCCGCAAGTTCAGCCGATGATCCCGACGCCCGGCCACGGCTCGCTGCCGAGCGGACATTCGACGCAGGCGTACATCGTCGCGGGCGTGATGAACGATTTCTTCCGAGATTTACGCAACGCGCCGATGGCGACCGGCGCGCAGCCGTCGACGGCGCTGCACACGCAGCTTTACGCGCAGGCGCGGCGCGTCGCGCTCAACCGCACGATCGCGGGCGTGCACTTCCCGGTGGACACGGCGGCGGGGCATCTGCTCGGGACGACGCTCGCGGAGTATTTCGTGCATCGCTGCAAGATCGACGGCGATCGGGGCACCTTCACGCCGCGCACGTTCCGGGGCGACCAGTTCGACGGCGAAGAGGACTTCAACGATCAGGAGCCGCTCCTCTGGCCCGCCAACGCCACCGCCGCGCAGCAGACCGATCCGCCGACGATGGTGTCGCCCGATTACCCGCATATCTGGCTCGGCAAGCCGAAGCCGACGGGCGCAGGTTCGCCGATTCTCGCCTGGCTATGGAACGAGGCGAAGAACGAGTGGAACGGCAAGGGCTTGAGCGGAAATCGCGTGCCGACATGAACGCGATCTGGCAGGTCCATTCGGATGCCACGCCGCTGCTGGACGAAACCGAAGCCGGCGTGCTGGGCGTAACGCGCGCCGATCCATACCTCGTGTGGGCCGTTCTCACGCGATTCGCAGACCTGGGCGGCCCGCCGCCGGGCTTCGTGCCGATCGCCATCGAGACGGCGCAGGGCACGACGGCGCGCAAGCTCGCCGAGACGGTGCAGGGCAAGAGCGGGATATGGATGTCGGCGCTCTATCGTCATCCGGCCGCGGGTCTCGAAAACACGCGCTTTTGCACCGCATTCGTGACGGCGGCGTTTCTCGATCATCTGAAGACCGATCTCGCCGGCATGATCGAGCGCTTCACGCTCGCGATGCCGGTGCTGGCCGGCGAGCCGCCGCGCAGCGATCCCGTGCCGGTCACGAATCAGGACAAGCTCGCTCACGCGCCGCGTCGCCATGGCGCGCCCAAGGTCGTCGTGGTCGGCGCATGCGACGACGCCATCGCGTTCGCGCACGCGCATTTTTACGCCGATGCAGCCGGCACGGACTCGCGCGTGCGCTGTTTCTGGAATCAGGACGATCCGGCCAACGACGCGCAAGGGCTCGGATACGGGCGCGAGTTCCTCTCGGCGGACATTCACAAGCGGATGAACGACGCGCGGCGCGACGGCGTAATCGACGAAGAGGCGCTCTATCGCGATGCGGGCGCGACGGCGCTCGCCCGCGGATGGACGCACGGCACCGCGACGCTGGACCTCGCCGCGGGCGTCGATTTGCGGCGGCCCGATCTTTCGGCGCCGAATCCGAATCGAGCGCCGGATCCGCCGCCCGAACTGGTCGCCGTGCAATTCCGTCAGCCGGGCCGGACCGTGCGCGACACGTCCGGTCTCTGGCTCGACGCGCAGGCGCTCGATGCGTTGCGCTACATCATCGCGCGCACGCGGGACATCGCCGGCGACGTGAGCCGCGCGTTCATCAATATGAGCTATGGCTATTTCGCCGGTCCGCACGACGGCACGTCGATGCTCGAATGCGCGATGGACGAGCTCTCGCAAACGCGAGCCTGCTCCATCACGCTCCCGGCGGGCAACAGCAATCTCGACCGCTGTCACGGCACGCTGTCCATCGCAAAGGACGCGACAGAAGAACTGCGCTGGCGCGTGTTGCCCGAGTGTCTGACGCCGAGTTTCGTCGAAATCTGGCTGCCCGATATAGGAGATTCGAACATCGAAGTCGCGGTGCGGCCGCCCGGCGGCGGCGCGAGCGCGGGAATCCAGCCCGGCAGCGTCGCCGCCTGGACGCTCGGCAGCGAGCGCCTGTGCACGGTCGTGCATCTCGGCCGCGGCGCGCGCGGCAAACCGCCGATGATTCTCGTCGCGCTCGCGCCGACGATGACGCGCGACCCGAACCGGCGTCCCGCGCCGAGCGGCGACTGGATGATCGAGCTGAAGAATGCCAACCAGAACAGTGACATCGAAGTCCAAGCCTGGGTGCAGCGCAACGAGACGCCCTTCGGCTTCCCCGTACGCGGACGCCAGTCCCGCTTCGACGACGATGCTTACGTGCGCTTCGACAAATACACCGCGCCGCAGGACTACGACGGCCCCAATCCGCCGAGCTGGATCCGTCGCGAGGGCACGCTCAGTTCGATCGCGACGGGCTTTCAGACGTGCGTCGTCGGCGGCTATCGCAAGCAGGACCTGGCCACCGCGCCGTACTCCTCGTCGGGCTTCGACCGCGCGGGCAAGCCGCCCGATCGCGCCGGGCCCGACGTGGCCGCCGTATCGGATCGCTCGATCATCCGCAAAGGCGTGATGGCGGCGGGCACGCGCAGCGGCTCGGCGCTTGCGTTCGAGGGCACGAGCGCCGCCGCGCCGCAAATCCTGCGCAAGATCGCGGTGTCGCCGCCCCAGGGCGCCACCTTTTCGACGACGCCCCGTCAAGACACGCGCAACAAGGCGACGTTGCAGACGATCACGTCCGCCGGCGTCACCGAGCAAGGCCGCAAGCTCGACGCGGACGAGCGGGGCCGGCGCGTGTCGCAGGGCAACGTCGGCGCGGGCATCGTGAAAACGCCGCCGACGGACATCGAAGACCGCTGACGCCCGCTCATTCGTGCGCTTCTAGCGCGAGCAGATTCAGCACGATCAGGATCGCGTCGCGGTTCTCCGGCGCGATCGCGATGCCGAGCGTGTCCTCCATCCAGCGGCCGATTTTCGTCGCGGCGAAGGATTTCGGCGTCGCTTTCTTCTTCATCGTCACGCCGAGCTTGCGGGCGCGATAGTGATACGACGGCACCTCGTACCGGTCCGCGACGGCCTTGAGCCCGCCCTTGCGTTCGCCGCACGCGCCGAGACTCCCTGCGAGGACGATCCGGTCCGGCGCATCGAGCGCCGCGACGAACGCGCGCGCGAGACCGCGCACGTCCGCCTCGCTCAGACCGAATTCGGCGAGCGCGGCTGCCACCGGATCGTCGGGAGCGTGCGCGCGCGAATCGACTTCGGCCTGCACGCCGTCGATCTCGATCGACAGATTGCGCTGCAGGCTCGCGCTGCGCAGACAGTCGATCAGGAAGCGGCGAAAGTACGCGCACAGCGCATGCGCCGTGGACGGCGCGCTCTCCGGCGACGCGTGCGACGGGCGCTGCTCGAAGTCGAGCCGCAACACGCGCGAGAAGAAGAATTGCGAGATCAGCTCCTCCTTGTCCTCGGGCAGTCCGCGCAACTCCGACGGGTAATAGCCGCGCAGCGCCGCCAACACCAGCTTGTAGATCTGGCCGATTTCGCTGTCGGAGAGACTCGTCCGGCGATGCCACAGTTCGGCGAGCGTCGAGGTTTCGAGCGCGAAGGCGCTTGCGTCGCGATGAGTCAGCGCGTCCATGATGACGCTCCCGTTCCCCTGAATCCTCTGTGCGTGAACATGGCCCCTCCTGCGTTTGCTGCGCCGCCCGGCGCGTGGCCCGAGGCGTGTCGGCTTTTCAGCCGTTCCTGCGAGCCGGCGCTTTCAAATTAGTCACGGCGGGGCGCGCGCAAAATCGGCTGGATGGCCTACATCGAAAGTCGTAGAAAGGGGATGGCCATAAAGTTTTCGGCTGACCGGCCGATAGCGCATGAGGAATCGAGCGCCGGGCGTCATCTCGGCGTGGGCCTGAGGCGGTCGAACCGCAAGAAAAAGCAGTCGCAAAAGACTGACAAGAAACGAGAGAGGGCCGATGACTGGTGTCTACAATCCGCTGCTGGTCTGCCTGTCGCTGGTGGTCGCGTTCCTCGCGTCCTACACGGCGATGGAGCTGTCCGGCGGCCTGAATGCGCTTGCGAGCGCGAAACGCCGCCCCGCCTGGCTTGCCGGCGGCGCGGTGTCGATGGGCGTCGGCATCTGGTCGATGCACTTCATCGGCATGCTCGCGTTCTCGCTGCCGATTCCCGTCGGCTACGACGTGTCCATCACGGCGGCGTCGCTCGTGCTCGCGATCGGCGTGTCGTTCATCGCGCTCGCCACCGCGAGCCGGGGCGCGCTATCGTGGCCGCGCCTCGTCGTCGGCGGCGCGATCATGGGCGTCGGCGTCGCGGCGATGCACTTCACCGGCATGCGCGCGATGGAGATGTCGCCGGGAATCGACTACACGGTCTGGAAAGTGGCGCTGTCGGTCGCGGTCGCGATCTTCGCGTCGATGGCCGCGCTCTGGCTCGCGTTCACGCTGCGCGCGTCGAACGTGGAGAACCGCGTCGTCAAGCGGCTCGGCGCGGCGATCATCATGGCGGTCGCCATCACCGGCATGCACTATCTGGGCATGGACGCGGCCAATTTCGCGCCGGGCAGCCTCTGCCTCGCCGATGCCAAACTCGACGCGAACTGGCTCGCGCTCGTCGTCACGGCGATGTCGTTCACCGTGCTCGTCGGCACGCTCGCGCTGTTCGCGCTCCACACGAGCAGCCTGTCGATCTCGCTGAAGCGCGCGAACCGGCAACTGCGCTATCTCGGCACGCACGACGCGCTCACGAGGTTGCCGAACCGCCAGCAACTCACGCTGCGCATCGCGCAGGCGATCGAAGACGGCGCGCGCCGCGCGTCGCCGTTCGCGGTGCTCTTCATCGATCTCGACGGCTTCAAGTCGATCAACGATTCGCTCGGTCATGGCGTCGGCGACGATCTGCTGCAGGTATGCGCCGAGCGTCTGCGCGAGGATTTGCGCCATACCGACATGGTCGCGCGGCTCGGCGGCGACGAATTCGTGATCGTGGTCGGGAACGCGGCGGACACCTCGGCGGCAATGACGGTCGCCAATGGCGTGCTGGGGCGTCTCTCGCAGGAGATCGTCGTCAACGGCTTGCCGCTGCGCGTGAGCGCGAGCATCGGCATTGCGTTTCATCCGCGCGACGGCGCGAACGCCGACGAACTGCTCCACAGCGCCGACGCCGCCATGTACGCCGCGAAGCAGAGCGGGCGCAATACGGTCCGTGTGTTCGAGCCGCAGATGAATCACACGGCGCTCAGGTCGCTGATCCTTCAACGTGACCTGCATCGCGCGTTGAGCGACGACCAGTTGAGCCTGTCGTTTCAGCCGAAGTTCAGCGTCGCGTCGCAATCGGTGACGGGCGTCGAGGCGCTGATTCGCTGGCGTCATCCGGAGCTCGGCGAAATCGCGCCGCTCGAATTCATTCCGATCGCCGAGCTCTCCGGCCTCATCGTCGAAATCGGCGACTGGGTGTTGCGCGAAGTGTGCCGCAACATCGCGCGATGGGACGCGGACGGCCTGCCGGCGATCTCGGTCTCGGTGAATCTGTCGCCGATCCAGTTCAACGTGCCCGATCTCGTCGCGCGCGTCGATGCGCTGATCGCCGCGTCCGGCGTCGATCCGTCGCGCCTCATGTTCGAGATCACCGAATCGACGGCGATGCAGAACATCGAACGGACGAGCCGCACGATCGAGGCGCTGCAAGCGCGCGGCTACGCCGTGGCCATCGACGATTTCGGCACCGGGTATTCGAGCCTCTGTTATCTGCAGCGCTTTCGTTTCGATCAGATCAAGATCGACGGCTCCTTCGTGCGCGATCTCGATTCGTCCGGGCAGCGCGGCAGCGCGTTGCTGTCGGCGGTCGTGACGCTCGCGCGCGCGTTGCAGATCGAGGTCGTCGCGGAAGGCGTCGAAACGCAGTCGCAATTCCGCACGCTCGGCGAACTCGAATGCGATCAGATGCAGGGTTTTCTGCTGAGCCGGCCGATGCCCGCGGCGGAACTTCCGGGCTTCTTGAGCAGCATGGCGGGACGGATCGTCGCGTCCGGCCGCGCCTGCGCCGCGCCTATCGGCTGACGCGCGGCGCGCCCGCCCACAACGCGATTGCGCTCAGATTGTCCGCGCCGGCGGGCGCGTTGCGGCGCGCACGAGCCGCGAGCGCGGCGAGCCAGCTTGCGGCGTCGCCGGCATCGTCGATCGAATCGATCATCGACGCTTCGTCGAGATGTTCCCAGAAGCCGTCGCTGCAGACGAGAAACGCGTCGCCATCCTCGATCGGAAAGGGCACGCGCGCGGCTTCGATCTTCAGTTCGTCGTCGGTGCCGAGCGCCGTGTGCATCACGCTGCGCAGCCGGTATGGCTGCGCGCTGCCCTGATCGAGCGTCTGCAGGACGATGCGTCCGTTCCTGAAACAGTAGATGTGCGTGTCGCCGCAATGCGCCCAGTTCGCGTGTGCGCCTTGCGGGTCGATCGTGAGGATCGCGGCGGTCGAGCGCATGCGTTCGCGCGTGCCGCCGGCCGATTGCGCATCGACGATCGCGCGGTTCGCGGCGAGCATCGCATCGGCGAGTTGTCCCGTTTCGACGCTCTCGCCGCGCGTCGCGCAATCGCGCAGCACGTCGCGCATGGTGTCGACGACGAGTTGCGCCGCGACGTCGCCGCCGCCGAGACCGCCCGCGCCATCGGCGACGATGCCCGCGATCAGCCGGCGATGCGCGACCAGCACGAGCCGGTCTTCGTTGCTGTTGCGACCGCCCGGATCGGTGAAGCTGGCGAGATCGAATCGCATGGGGCTACCTTGAAGGCTTGTCATGGTTGGCGAACGTCGATGAGCGATGCGCGGGCCTTCCGCGCGGGCTACGCGATCAAGACGAACGCGCGTCCGCACTTTTGAAACTCAAGGCGCGAGCCAGCCACGGCGAATCGGCCACGACGCGGCCTTGCGATAGAGCGCAATCAGCAAGCGCATCAGCGCTTCTCCGGCACGCGCCCAGAGCGGCGCGACGAGCGCATACGCGATGCACGCGACACCGATTGCGCCCGCCATATCGAGCGGAAAATGCACGCCGATGCGGACCCGCGCCCACGCGACCGCGACGCCCGCGAGCGCGGCAAGCAGGCCGTCATGCCAGAGACGCGCAAGCAGCAATGTCAGCGCGACGCTGGCGAAGAGCGTCCCGTGATCGCTCGGAAACGACGAATCGGGCACATGCTCGATGAACGTATGGCCGAGGCCGATCATGAACGGCCGCGGATGCATCCACAGCATGCCGATCAACTGATTGAGCCCGAGCGCGAGAAACGTGACGCAGCACGCGCGCACGGCCGCGCCGCGTTGAAGGCGGCCGCCGAAGAGCCACATGAACGCGAGCAGCGCGGGAATGAGATAAACGAGATCTTCGGCGATGGCGATGGCAACGTCGATTTGCCATAGCGGCGTGGCGGCTCGCGCGTTGATCGCAAGGAACCACGCGTGGTTGAGCGCTTCGAGTGCATTCATGCGGCAGTTTCGCTGGTTACGATGATCCGGCCGATCGTATCCGGCGAAACTTATGCGACCCTTAGCCGTGGCTCGCGCGCGCTATTTGCCCTTTGAATTCTGCGCGATGGCTTCGTCGGTTTCCCAGCCGCCGCCGAGCGCGCGAAAGAGGTTGACCTGATCGATCGCGACCTGACCTTCGGCGGCCGCGACCTGCGCCGCGACGCCGGTGAGCGTGCGCGTCGCATCGAGATCGTTGAGGAAGGACTCGCGTCCCGCGCGATACAGGCGATTCGTCTCATCGGCGGATTCGATCGCCGATTTATACGCGGTGCGCAATGCATCGGCGCGCGTGGTGTCGGATGCGTAGGTCGCGAGGCTGCTTTGCGTTTCCTGCAGCGCCTTCAGCACGACGCCGTCGAAATGCGCGAGCGCGCCGCTCGCCGATGCTTCCGCCTGCGTCACGCGCGCGCGCTGACCGTTGATCGGAAAGCTCCAGCTGATGAGCGGCCCGAACGCCCAGCGGTTCGTGTTCGCGCCGAACAAGTCTTCCGCGATGCCGACGGAACCCACCGATGCGCCGAGACTCACCGACGGATACAGCGCCGCCGTCGCGACGCCGATGCGCGCCGTCGACGACGCGAGCTGCCGTTCGGCCTGACGCACATCGGGACGGCGCTTCAGCAGCGCAGCGCCATCGCCGACCGGAATCGGCGCGCGCAGCTTCGGCAGCTTCTTGCAGGCGAGCGCGGCTTTGGGCAAGTCGGACGGCGCGCGCGCGAGCAGCATCGCGAGCCGATACTGCGCGACGCGGCGGCGCGCGACGAAGCGCGGAATGTCGGCGGCGAGCGTATCGGCCTGAGTCTGTCCGCGCGTGACTTCCGACTGATTGCCGCGGCCCGCGTCGCGCAAACGCTGCGTGAGCTTCACGCGCTCTTTCTGCAGGTTGAACGACTTCTGCGCGATCTCCAGCTCTTCGCCCGCCGAGCACGATTCGACATACGCGCGCACGACATCCGCGACCACCGTGATGCGCGCGAGATCCTGCGCGGCCTCGACGGCTTCGTCGTCCGCGTTCGCTGCTTCGACACCGCGCTTCAGCTTGCCGAAGAGATCGATCTCGTAGGAAATGGACAGATCGAGCGCGCCTTCGTTGACGACCGGAAGCTTCTCCGACAACAGATATTGCTCGGCCGATTCCTGCGCGCGCTGAAACGCGGCCGAGGTCTTGCCGGAGAATCCGCCTTGCTTGTTCGCGAACTCGACTTCGGCGCGCGAACGCGCGAGATTCGCGGCGGCGACGCGCAAATCCGTATTCGATGCGAGCGCCTGCGTGACGAGCTGATCGACGACGGGATCGTCATAGAGACGCCACCATTTCGCGGGCACTTCGCCTTGCGTGACGGGCGCGCGATCCGCGCCGTCGATGGCCGCGTTCGCGTAGGGCGCCTTGATCGCGGCGTTATCGGGCAGCGTGTAGTTCGGTCCGAGGGTCGTGCAGCCGAAGAGCGCGAAGGCCGACGAAGCCGCGATGGCGATCGCTTTCATGATGCGCGTGCCGTTCATCGCGATGTGCCCGACGTGCTCGAAGTCGGCGCGGGCGCCGATGCGGGCGACGCCTCCGACGCCGCGCGCTTGCCGATCTTCGGCCCGATGCCCCGCACCGAAACCGTCGCCGTGCGTCCCGCGATCATGCGGAAGTCGGCGGGGATCTCATCGAGCGTGACGCGTACCGGAATGCGCTGCGCGAGACGTACCCAACTGAACGCGGGGTTCACGTTCGGCAGGAGACTCGGGCTTTGCTGACGGTCGCGGTCTTCGATCGCCGCGACGATGCTCTGCACATGACCGCGCAAAATGTTGGCTTCGCCCATGACCTTGATATCGACGGGCTGGCCGATATCGATGCCGCCGAGCTTCGTTTCTTCGAAGTAACCCTCGACGCGGAACGATTGCATGTCCACCACCGACAGCACCGCGCGTCCCGCCGACACGAATTCGCCGGTGCGCGGCGCGCGATCGTTGAGATAACCGTCGACGGGACTCACGATCTCCGTGCGCTGCAGATTCAGGCGCGCGGTATCGATGGCGACTTCGGCATCGGCGAGGGCGGCTGTCGCCTGCTCGACGCGCGAATGCGTTTCCTCGACGACTTCGCGCGCGACGAGATTGCCGAGCGCGCGATTGCGCGCATCTTCGCGACGCGCCTGATCGAGCGTGGCGCGGCGTTGCTGCGCGGTCGCCTGCGCATTGCGCAGCGCGAGCGTGTAGCGCGCCTGATCGATCACGAAGAGCACGTCGCCTTTCTTCACCTGCTGATTGTCGGCGACCTTCACGTCGGTGATGAGGCCGGACACGTCGGGCGCGACTTGAATGACATCGGCGCGCACGTGGCCGTCGCGCGTCCACGGCGCGAACATGTAGTAATCGACGAGCTTCCACAACACGACGCACGCAATCGCGACGACGATGAGCGTAAGCAGAATCTGTCCGAGAGAGAACCAGGTTTTTTTCACGAGATGAGCCGCTGCGAAACGATGACGACAACGCCCAGCACCAGAACATAGATGCCGAGATCGAAGATGGAACGGTGCCACACGAAACGATAAAAGCCGACGCGCGCGAGCACGTTGCGAATCGCCAGATTCAACAGATAGGCGATGAACATCAGCACGAGCACGGCCGGCACGAAGACGCCGAGAATGTCGATTTCGCCGATCATGTATGGCGTTCCGATGAAGAATGAGTGACGAAGATCATGCCGGCTCTTCCTGCGTCGCGGGCGGATGCAATGAGAGCCGCATGCCGACGAGCGCGTGCAGCGTGTCGCGCAGCCATCTTTCCGCGGCCGCATTCTGCGACTGCTCGAGCGCGCGCGACGTGACCTGAGCGCTCGTCGCATCGATGCTGCGAATCAGCTCGGGCGGCACCGGCTGTCGTGCGCGCCGCGCGATGCAGGATTCGAAGTAACGGCGCAGTGCGTCGAGCGTATCGTCGACGGATGTCTGTATGTCCAGCGGCAGCTTGCGGCGCGTGCGGCGCAGATCGAGTGCATTGAGCGCGACACGAAAATCGCGAAAGCTTTCGATCGACGGATGACGATGCGAGTCCGTCGCGGCATGACGCGGCAAGAGCTGCATCAGACGGTCGAGCATGCGTGCGTAGAGATTGCGCTGATCCGCGATCAGCACCGAAGGCGACGCGCTCAGCACGATATCGGCCCACGCCGAGCGCGTGAGACGCGCGGCCGCGAGTTCGGCGCCGAACGGACGCGTCATGCGCGTCCAGATGAATGCGAAGAGCAGGCCCGCGACGCCCGCGAGATTGCTGTTGGCGAACACGAAGAAGTCCGCTTCGTAGGCGCTCTGGATGCTGATGAAGGTTGCGGTGTTCACGGCCGTGAGCATCGTGACGAGCGTGAAGCGCGGGCGCGGAATCAGCGTGCCGATAATAAGGAACGGCACCGCGAAAATCACGACGAGCATCGGGAAATCGTGTACGTGCGGCAAGACGGCGAACACGTAGAGTCCGGCGAGCACGACGCTCAGACACGTCGCGAGAAAGAACGTGAACACTTGCGGCGCGGGCTCGTCGAGCGCGGCGAAGAAGCAGCACGCGACGGCGGCGAGCGTCACGGCGGCCGCGCCGTCGTTCCATCCCGATTCGATCCACAACCCGCATGCAACGATGATCGCGCTCACCGCGACGCCGGTCGAAAAGAGCATCATGCCGCGATCGAAAAAGCGCGCGGTGCCGCCCAAACGCCAGTGACGGAAGTGCGGACGCCATTCGCTCGTCTCGTTGAGAATGGCCGCACGCAACGCGCGAATGTCCTGCCATACGTCGATGACCTGACCGAGACGCCACAGCGCATTCGAGAGCAGCGCGCCGTCCGCGCTCGCGAGCGCTTCGACGGGCGGACGCATCGCATTGATGCGCTCGCGGAAGGCATCGGGCGCACGGTCGTTTGCGACATCCTCTTTGGCGCGCGGCGTGGGCGAGCCGACCCACGCGGCGACGTCCTTCAACAGCGCTTCGAGCCCTTCAGGATGCTCGCCGTGCTTCCCGATCAGTTCGATGAGCGGATCGGCCATCGATGAAATCAGCGGCAGAAAGATCTGCATGCGTCCCTGCAACGCGCGCGCACGCCGGATGATGTCGGGCCGCGTGTGATCGTAGGTCAATTGGCTCAGCAGGAATTCGAGTCCGTTGACGGTCGCCGCGAGCCGCTGCCGCGCCGCCGATATGGAGGCGCCCGCGATATGCCCCGAGAGCGTTTCGCTCGCGTAGAAGGCGGCGTCGCGGAACCATGCGTCCGTTCGTTCGATGAGCGTCGGCGCGAGGCGGCTCGGAAACACCACGCTGCCGACGACGCTCGCCACCACGATGCCGAGCAGGATCTCTTCGGTGCGCGTGATCGCGAGATCGAAGACGGCCGTCGGATTCGTGACGGCGGGCAGCGCGATCAGCGGCAGCGTGTAGCCCGCGAGCAGAAACACATAGCTGCGCGCGCTGCGGTCGAACATCGAGAGAAAGAGCAGCGTGCCCGTCCACAACGCGACGCTCACGCTGAAGAGATACGGCGATTCGACGAACGGCGGCACGATCAACACCGCGCCCGCCGCGCCGATCATGGTGCCGAGCGCGCGATACAGCGCCTTCGAGCGCGTCGCGCCGACGAACGGATTCGACACGATATAGACGGTCGCCATCGCCCAATAAGGACGCGGCAATTCGAGTCTGAGGCCGATGTAGAGCGCGATCATCGCGGCGGCGAAGGTCTTGGCGGAAAAGAGCCACTCGCGCGCGGATGGAAAGGACATGGCGCTATGCTCCGCGCTTTGCGGCGGACCGCGCCGGCTTTGCGGTTTGATCGCCGGCTTCGAGTGCCGCGAGCAGCTTCGCATCCGGCGACGCGCTGAACACGTTCAGCACGCGCAATGTCGTTTCCAGGTCTTCGCGGCTCACGCCCTTCAATAACCGCGCGCGCAGCGCGACGAGACGCTCTTCCATGCGCGCGGTGACGGCGCGGCCTTCGTCGGTAAGCGTGATGGTCTTGGCGCGCTTGTCTTCGGGATCTTCGTCACGGCGCACGAGTCCGGCCGCGCAAAGCTGATCGAGCAGCCGCACGAGCGATGGCCCTTCGATGCCGACATGCTCCGCGAGCGTCACCTGACGCACCGCCTCGCCGAGCCGGTTGGCCGTGAGCAGCGGCACGGCGCATGCTTCCGACACGCCGTACGAGGCGAGCACGCCGTGGCTCGTGCGGCGCCAGCGTCGCGCGGCAAGCACGAGCGTGCTGCTCACGGAGCGGCGCAGAAAGTCGAGATGAGTCATGCGGCGGGATTATAGCGAGAACTCTATTCGTTAGCATGCTATCGACTTATGTTTTTTCTTTCAGATTGCGTACGGTAGGCATGCCCGGAGAGGCAAATTGGCGTGCTATCTTTTCGGCTCGATCATCCTGCCCGAGCCGCCATGCCGATTGCCTATATCCGTGGCTTGACTTCGCCCAGCCGCACCGATTCCGCCAACCGGCGTCTGGGCTGCGCGCTCGCCTTCGTCGCGGGCGCCGCGAACGCGGGCGGCTTTCTCGCGGTCGGGCAATACACGTCGCATATGTCGGGGCTCGTTTCATCGATCGCCGATAACCTCGTGCTCGGCCAGATCGCCTTGGTCTTTTCCGCGATCGGCGCGGTCGGCGCGTTCCTCGGCGGCGCGGCGACTTCCGCGGTGCTCATCAACTGGGGACGGCAGCGGCGCGCGCATAGCGTGTTCGCAACGCCGCTTTTGCTCGAAGCGGCGCTTCTGCTCGTGTTCGGCATGCTCGGCGCCAATCTGGAGACGCATCGCGTATGGGATGTGCCGTTGACCGTCGCGCTGCTTTGCTTCGTGATGGGCCTGCAAAACGCGATGATCACGAAGATATCGAAGGCGGAGATCCGCACGACGCATGTGACGGGTCTCGTGACGGACATCGGCATCGAGATCGGCAAGAGCCTTTACTGGAACCGCGGCGTCGCGCGCGACGATGCCTCTTATGTGCGCGCGAATCACGCGCGTCTCGCGCTGCTGAGTTCGCTCTTCGCGATGTTCATGCTCGGCGGTTTCGCGGGCGCGATCGGCTTCGCGCATCTCGGCTTCGCGACGACCGTGCCGCTCGCCGCGTTGCTGCTGCTGTTCTCGTCCGTGCCGCTCGCGGACGATCTCGCGGCAGGCAGACGCCGCCTGCGCCGCTAAACGGCCTCGGCCGCCTCCCTGACGATCCAGTCGCGAAAGAGCTTCATGCCGTGCGAAAGACGCCGTGACTTGAGCCACGTGAGCCAGTAGCTGCCGGTTCTCACTTCGACATCGAACGGACGCACGAGCAGCCCGGCCTGCAACTCGCGCACGAACATGCGCGGCGGCGCGAGCGCGACGCCCGCGCCTTGCACGGCGGCTTCCACCATCAGGCGCGACGAATCGAAGACGGGACCGTTCATCGTCCATGCGTCGAGGCCCGCGGCGTCGAACCAGTCGCTCCAGTCGTCCGCGCGATAGGAGCGCAGCAGCACTTCATTGACGAGATCGGATGGCGTGTAAAGACGCCGCGCGATGTCGGGCGCGCACAGCGCGGCGAGCGGCGCATCGAGCAGCAGCGCGTTATGCGTCGCCGGCCAGACGCCCGCGCCGAAGCGGATGGCGAAGTCGAGCCCTTCGGACGCGGGATCGACGAGATTGTTATGCGTGAAGAGCCGCAACTCGACGAACGGATGCGTCTCGCGAAACGCCTTCATGCGCGGCATCAGCCAGCCGACCGCGAACGTGCCGACCACGCCCACCGTCAGCACTTCGTGAAAGTGGCCCCCTTCGAACTGCTTGAGCACGGCTTCGATGCGGCCGAACGCATCGCTCAACACGGGCAGTAACGCGCGCCCTTCGTCGGTGACGCTGAGGCCGCGCGGGAGGCGTCTGAAAAGCGGCGTGCCGAGCCGTTCCTCCAGCGCGCGCACTTGCTGGCTGACGGCCGCCTGCGTGACGTTCAATTCCTGTGCGGCGCGCGTGAAACTCAGATGCCGCGCCGACGCTTCGAACGCGCGCAACGCATTCAGGGGAAGATGAGGTCGCATGGCTCGCATAAGTTTTTCTATTGCCAGCGGCAAATTATCCTCGATTGTCGAAGTGCGAAAAAGAGCGGATATTTCGCTTCGTTCCAATCATGCAAACCAGAACGAAGGATCAAGACAATGAAGTTTCGCGCGCTGAGTCTTTTGGCAGCAGCCATTTTTTCTTTTGGCGCGATGTCCGGCGCCGCCTATGCCGACGATGCAGCGAGCGTCAAGTCGACCGTCGATCAGACCATCAAGCCGTTGATGGCGCTGCACGGCATTCACGGCATGGCCGTGGGCGTCGTCGTCGACGGCAAGCCTTATGTGTTCGAGTACGGCGTGGCGTCTAAGGCGACGAAGCAGCCCGTCACGCGCGATACGCTCTTCGAACTCGGCTCGATCAGCAAGACGTTCACCGCGACGCTCGCATCGTATGCGCAGATCGAAGGCGATCTTTCCTTGAACGATCCGGTGAGCAAGTATCTTCCATCGCTCGATGGGACGGAGTTCGGCAAGGTGACGTTGCTGAATCTCGGCACGCACACGCCGGGCGGCTTGCCGCTGCAAGTGCCCGACGAGATTCACGACAACGAGCAACTGATGCAGTACTTCAAAACATGGCGTCCGGCCCGGCCGCCCGGCACGATCCGCACGTATGCGAATCCCGGCATCGGCACGCTCGGTCTCATCACGGCGAAGAGCATGAAGCAGGACTTCGCAGCGCTGATGGTGACGCGTCTCTTTCCCGCGCTGGGACTGAAGCAGAGTTACATCAACGTGCCCGCTTCGAAGCAGCGCGATTACGCGCAAGGCTATACGAAAGACGACGCGCCGATACGCATGAAAGGTGGCGTGCTTTCGCCGGAGGCTTATGGCGTGAGATCGACGGCTGCGGACATGACGCGCTTCCTGCAGATCAACATGAACCTGGTGCGTATCGATCCGGCGTTTCAGCGCGCCGTCGATGCCACGCACACGGGCTATTTCCAGGCCGGCCCGATGACGCAGGATCTCATCTGGGAACAGTATCCGTATCCGGTCGCGTTACAGCCTTTGCTCGATGGAAACTCGTCGTCGATGATCCTGAACGCGACGCCCGTCACGCGCATCGATCCGCCGCAAGCGCCGCGCGACGACGTGTGGATCAACAAGACCGGCTCGACCAACGGCTTCGGCGCCTATATCGCGTTCGTGCCGAAAGCGCGCGTGGGCATCGTGATGCTCGCGAACAGGAACATCCCGAACGAAGAGCGTGTGAAGGCGGCGTATGCAATCATCACGTCGTTATCCGGCGGACGATAAACACGAGAGCCATGCGAATCGATCCCTACAGTCTCGAACTCTTCATCGCGGTCGTCGAGGAGGGATCGATTGCGCGCGCCGCGAGCCGCAGTCACATCGCGCCGTCGGCGTTGAGCAGGCGCATCGCCGATCTCGAAGCGGCCATCGGCGTCGCGCTGCTCATTCGCTCGCCCTCGGGCGTGCAACTGACCGAAGCGGGGCAGCATGCTTATGCGAGCGCGCGTTCCATTCATGGACAACTCGAGAGCATGGCGCGCGAAGTTCAGTCGATGAGCGGCCAGATCGCGGGCGTCGTGCGTCTCTATGCCAATGCGTCGGCGATCGTCGGCTTTCTGCCTGAACGTCTCACGTCGTTCAAGGCGCGCTATCCGCTCGTCGAGATCGCGTTGACGGAACAGATCAGCGATGAAGTGATTCGCGCGTGTCTCGACGATCGCGCGGATGTCGGGATATCGGCGAGCACGAAGGCGCATGCGGGTCTCGATACATGGCGCTTCGTCGACGATCCGCTGATGGTCGTCCTGCCGCCCGGTCACGAACTCGCGCAGGCAGACGCGCTGAGCTTCGCCGAAGTGACGCGCTTTCCGCTCGTCGCGTTGCAGGCAGGCGGCTCGCTCGATCAGACCTTGAAGGAACACGCCGATGCCGCGCGCGTGCCGCTCAACGTGACCGTCACCGTCAACAGCTTCGATGCGCAATGCCGCATGGTCGAAGCGGGACTCGGCATCGGCATCGTGCCGACGAGCGCGGCGTCGGCGTTCGCGGGTTCGCGCAATTTCGTGCGCGTGCCGTTGCGCGAAACGTGGGGCAGCGGCCGATGCCTGCGCGTTCATGCGCCGCGCAAGTCTTCGCGGCTGAAGGCGGTGCAGGCGCTGATCGATACGCTCATCGGCGAGGGTTAACACGGACATCGCGTCTCGCGATGGCCCCAGTGCCGAACGAACACTTCATGCACGCGCGCGGGTGCGTCTAGATTGGCGTCGAGGAGAATGCGATGGCCAATCTGAATGTAAGCGGACGAATCCTGTTTCTGAGCGCGGACGCCGCGAAGGTCGAGCAGCAACTCGCCGGCGAGGATCTCACGCTCGATGAAGCGGGCGCACTGCGCGACGATGTGTCCACCGACGAAATCACGCCGATCAGCGTGCTCACGCGTTTCGACGAGCGGCTCGGTCAATGCCCGTATGTCGGGTTTCATGCGGACGGGCGCAATCCGATCGGCCACGATGCCGTGCGCGCGGGCCGCTTTCAGGTGACGGTCGCGGGCAATCGCTATGGCAAAGGCTCGTCGCGCGAACATAGCCCGCTCGCCGAATATCACGCGGGCATACGGCTCGTGATCGCGCGGAGCTTCGAACGCATCTATCGGCAGAACGCGGACAATCTCGGGCTTTTCACGTCGACGGATTTCGGCCTGATCGAACGCATCCGGCGCGGCGAGGCTATCGATATCGATGAACTCGTTGCGGATCGCGATCCGTTGGCGGCGGCGATCCTTACGAGCGGCGGACTGTTGCGCTATGGAAAGTTGCATATGCAACGAGTCAGCATCGGCGAAGCATCGCACGATGAAGCGCCGCGCACGCTCGTAGAGAAAATTCTCGCGCGTCACACATTGACGACCGATGTGACCAACGCATCGCTCGAAGCGGGCAACGGCATCTTCGTGCGCGCGGACTGGCGCTTCATCCACGAGTACTACACGGGCATGGCCGCGCATATGCTGCACGCGGCATTCGGCCGCCCGCTGACGCTGCACGAACCGCGCAGCATGCTCGCGTTCGAGGATCATCTGTCGTATTCGCATCGCAGCGAACTGCATATCGGGAACGGGCTGCTGCCGAACGTGCGCGAGTTATCGGACGCGCATCGCACGTTCGCGCATGACTACGATGTGCGCAATCACGGCTATCTGAGCGAAGCGAACAGCGAGCTCGACGAAGGCTCCGAAGGCATCTCGCACGCGATGATGGCCGAGCGCTACGCGTTGCCCGGCCACGTGATCGTCGGAACCGATTCGCATACGCCGCATAGCGGCGCGCTCGGATGTGTCGCGTTCGGCGTCGGCACGACGGACATGGCGAACGCATTCGTCACCGGCGCGGTTCGCATGACGGTGCCGCAATCGTTGCTCATCGAACTATCGGGACCGATTCCCGCGGGCGTCACCGCGAAGGACATCGTGCTTCACTTGCTTGCCGATTCGCGCATACGCGCGGGCGCGGGCGTCGGCAAGGTGTTCGAGTTCGCGGGCACGGCCATCGCGAGCCTCTCGACCGATGAGCGCACGACGCTCACCAACATGACGGCCGAGTTAGGCGGCTTCACCGGCATCGTCGCTCCCGACGATGAAACCGTGCGCTTTCTGAAGGCGCGGCGCGGCATCGACTTCAAGATCGAGCCATGGATGCGGAGCGATGAAGGCGCGCGCTACGCCGATGTCATCGCCATCGATTGCTCGCGTCTCACGCCGATGCTCGCCGCGCCCGGCGATCCGGGCAACGGCATCGCGCTTGAAGCGCTCGATGAAAGGCCGGTCATCGATATCGCGTATGGCGGTTCGTGCACGGCAGGCAAGCGCGAGGACTTCGATCACTATCACGAAGTGCTTTCGTGGGCGGCGAAGCGCGGCTTGCGCGTGCCCGGCAATGTGACGCTCTATTTGCAATTCGGCACGCAGGACGTGCGCGACTATTGCATCGCGCAAGGCTATGTCGATGCGTTCGAGCGCGTCGGCGCGATTCTGCTGCAACCGTCGTGCGGTGCGTGCGCGAACTGCGGACCAGGTTCGTCGACACAGGCCGAACAAGTCACCATCAGCGCGATCAATCGCAATTTTCCGGGCCGCTCGGGTCCGGGGAAAGTATGGCTCGCAAGCCCGCCGACGGTAGTTGCAAGTGCAATTATCGGCCGCATCGCATCGTTCGCGGAGTTGCAAGAACGCTTCACGCAGTAAGCACGCAGCATGACAGAGCCGCCATCGATGCGGCTTCAAAATACATTCAGGAGACAAGCAATGGCCATCATGCAGGGCACTTCGCGTCTGCACGACGCCGCCGGCAGCGCGTTCACGGACGCGCCCGCCATCGCGGACACGGCGGGCATCTCGGCGCGCCTCGACCGGCTTCCCGCCACGCGCGCGGTGTGGAAACTCGTCTTTCTGCTGAGCCTCGGCTTCTTCTTCGAGCTATATGATCTGCTCTTCACCGGCTATATCGCGCCGGGTCTCGTGAAGAGCGGCATTCTCACATCGACGACCGCGGGTCTCTTCGGCACGACGGGCGTCGCGAGCTTCATCGCCGCGCTGTTCTGCGGCTTGTTCATCGGCACGATCGCGTGCGGCTTTCTCGCCGATCGCTACGGACGTCGCGCGATCTTCACGTATTCGCTGCTCTGGTACGTCGCGGCGAATACCGTGATGGCGTTTCAGGACACGGCACTGTGGCTCAACTTCTGGCGCTTCGTGTCGGGGCTCGGCATCGGTGTGGAACTCGTGACCATCGGTACTTATATGTCCGAGCTTGCGCCGAAACATCTGCGTGGAAGGGCGTTCGCCGTGTGTCAGGCGATCGGCTTTTCCGCCGTGCCGGTGGTCGCGTTCCTTTCGTATCTGCTCGTGCCGCGCGCGCCGTTCGGCTTCGATGGCTGGCGCTGGGTCGCATTGGCGGGGGGCGTGAGTGCGCTGTTCGTTTGGTACTTCCGGCGCAATCTGCCGGAAAGCCCGCGCTGGCTCGCGAGCAAAGGCCGCATCGACGAAGCCGACGAAGTGCTGCGCCGTCTCGAAGACACGGTCGCGCTTCAGTACGGCAAGCCGTTGCCCGCGCCGGGTCCTTCCGATCCCATTGCAAGAAAGGCCGGGTTCGCCGATATGTGGAAGCCGCCGTATCGCAAGCGCACGCTCATGCTGATCGTCTTTCATATCTGTCAGACGGTCGGTTTCTACGGCTTCGCGAACTGGGTGCCGACTCTGCTCGTCAAGCAGGGCGTGACAGTCACGTCGAGCCTGCTCTATACGACGGTGATCGGGCTTGCCGCGCCCATCGGTCCCTTGCTCGGCTACTGGATCGCCGATCGTTTCGAACGCAAGCATGTGATCGTGTTCATGGCGGCCGTGAATATCGTCGCGGGCCTGCTGTTCAGCCAGGCGTCGGCGGCGGTGATGATCGTCACGCTCGGCGTGTTGCTGACGCTCGCGGGCAACATCATTTCGTTCACGTATCACACGTATCAGCAAGAGCTTTATCCGACGACGATCCGCGCACGCGCTGTCGGCTTCGTGTATTCGTGGAGCCGGCTATCGGCGGTGTTCAGTTCGTTCGTGATCGCGTTCGTGCTGAAGGAAGCGGGCGTGACCGGCGTGTTCGGCTTCATCGCGGGCGCGATGCTGATCGTGATGATCTGCATCGGATCGATGGGACCGCGCACGCTCGGCCGATCGCTCGAAAGCATTTCGCATTGAGTTCGAACTAGGCACCACAGGCATGAATCAGGAACTGCTGCACGGCGGTCGACGGGGCGCTCAACGTCGCGCCCTTGCGCCAGATCATGCCTGCTTCCATATGAGGAATCGCGTCGTTGACGGGCCGCGCCTCGATGCGCTTGCCTTCGAGCGACCACGGCCGAAACACCATATCCGATAGCACCGTGACGCCGAAGCCATGCGCCACGAGTCCGCGCAGCGCTTCCATCGAACTCGTGCGAAACGCGATGTTCGGTTCGATGCGCTTCTTGTGCCAGTAGCGCATCGTCGATTGCTCGCCTTCATCGACGGTAATCAGAATGTAGGGATGCACGGCGATATCCTTCAGCGATACCGCGTGCTGCTGCGCGAGCGGATGCATCGGCGCGACCCACAGTTGCCGGCGCGAACGCATCAAGACCTGGCTGTCGAAACGATTCGGACGCTGCAGATTCGATAGCAGCACCACGCCGATATCGACATCGCCATTCGCGACTGCTTCTTCGATTTGCGGCCGCTCCATGTCACGCAGATCGAAATCGATGAACGGATACGTCGCACGAAAGCGCGCGAGCAGTTCCGGCAAAAAATACCCGAGCACCGTATAGGACGCCGCGATTCGCGCGACGCCGCGCATGTCGTGCGCGCGAAACGGCGGCATGTGCATCGCATCGCGCGCGGCGTCGAGCACGCGGCGCGCATGGTTATGAAAATCCTGACCGTCGGGCGTCAGCGCGACGCCTTGCGGCAGGCGCTCGAACAGCTTCGTGCCGAGCGCGCTTTCGAGCGCGAGCACCGCATTCGTGATCGCCGACTGCGATACGTGTTCGTTGGCCGCCGCCATCGAGAACTGGCCCGTTTGCGCGGCGGCGACGAAGTAGCGCAACTGCCTGAGCGTGAGATCGAACGCCATCTGATTTTCAGATACCGGAGTTGTGTATTCGTGATTTTACGATCGCAAATCGGCTTCCTATACTCGGCAAAAAAAACTAATTCCCGAATTCCGGAGACATGCCCTCATGAACGCACCCGATCGCGCCGCACTAGCCGCTGCAACCGTAACGCTCGACGATAAATACACGCTGGAGAAAGGCCGCGTCTATATCAGCGGCACGCAGGCGCTCGTGCGTCTGCCGATGTTGCAGAAAGCGCGCGACCGCAAGGCGGGGCTGAACACGGCGGGCTTCGTTTCGGGCTATCGCGGATCGCCGCTCGGTGCGCTCGATCAGTCGCTATGGAAGGCGAAGGCGCATCTGAAGAATAACGACATCGTGTTTCAGCCGGGCGTGAACGAGGATCTCGCGGCGACGTCGATCTGGGGCACGCAGCAGATCAATCTGTGGCCGGGCGCGACACGCGATGGCGTGTTCGGCATGTGGTACGGCAAGGGACCGGGCGTCGACCGCACCGGCGATGTTTTCAAGCACGCGAATTCCGCAGGCACCGACAAGCATGGCGGCGTGCTTGTCCTCGCTGGCGACGATCACGCGGCGAAGTCGTCCTCGGTCGCGCATCAGTCGGATCATGCGTTCATCGCGGCGGGCATTCCGGTGCTGTATCCGTCGAACGTGCAGGAGTATCTCGACTACGGTCTGCACGGATGGGCGATGAGCCGCTATTCGGGCCTGTGGGTCGCGATGAAATGCGTGACCGATGTGGTCGAATCGACGGCATCGATCGATCTCGATCCGGATCGCGTGGAGATCGTCACGCCGGACGACTACGCGATGCCCGAAGGCGGCCTCAACATTCGCTGGCCAGATTCGCCGCTCGCGCAGGAAGCGCGTCTGCTCGACGAGAAGTGGTACGCGGCGCTGGCCTACGTGCGTGCGAACAAGCTCAATCGCGTCGTCATCGATTCGGACAAGCCGCGCTTCGGCATCATCACGGCGGGCAAGGCGTATCTCGATGTGCGTCAGGCGCTCGTCGATCTCGGTCTCGATGATGACACCTGCGCGCAGATCGGCCTGCGCGTGCTGAAAGTGGGCTGCGTGTGGCCACTCGATGCGCAGGACGCACGCGCGTTCGCGACCGGTCTCGAAGAGATTCTCGTCGTGGAAGAGAAGCGGCAGATTCTCGAATACGCGCTGAAAGAAGAGCTTTATAACTGGCGTGAAGACGTGCGCCCGCGCATCTACGGCAAGTTCGACGAGCGCGACAACGAAGGCGGCGAATGGTCTGTGCCGCGCGGCGACTGGTTGCTGCCGGCGCATTACGAGCTATCGCCCGCGTTGATCGCGAAGGCTATCGCGCGTCGTCTCGCGCGCGCGGATCTTCCCGAAGACGTGCGTGCGCGCATGTTGTCGCGCGTCGAAACGATCGAAGCGAAAGAGCGCGAGGCGACCAAGCCGCGCGTCGATGTCGAGCGCAAGCCATGGTTCTGCTCGGGATGTCCGCATAACACATCGACGCGCGTGCCCGAAGGATCGCGCGCGCTCGCGGGCATCGGCTGCCATTACATGTCGATGTGGATGGACCGCAAGACCGAGACGTTCAGCCAGATGGGCGGCGAGGGCGTCGCGTGGATCGGCCAGATGCATTTCTCCGGCGATAAACACGTCTTCGTCAATCTCGGCGACGGCACATACTTCCATTCGGGCCTGCTCGCGGTGCGCGCGGCGATTGCGGCGAACGCGAACATCACGTACAAGATTCTCTATAACGATGCGGTTGCTATGACGGGCGGCCAGCCCGTCGACGGCGTATTGACGGTGCCGCAGATCGCGCATCAGGTCTATGCGGAAGGAGCGAAGCGCATCGTCATCGTGACCGACGAGCCGCAGAAATACGATGCGAACGTTGCGTTGCCCCAGGGCGTGAACGTGCATCATCGCGATGAGCTCGATCACATTCAGCGCGAGTTGCGCGATACGCAAGGTACGACCATTCTCATCTACGACCAGACTTGCGCGACGGAGAAGCGCCGTCGCCGCAAGCGTGGCACGTATCCCGATCCGGCGCGTCGCGCGTTCATCAACGATGCGGTTTGCGAAGGCTGCGGCGATTGCTCGGTGCAATCGAACTGCCTGTCGGTCGAGCCGATGGACACGCCGCTCGGCACGAAGCGCAAGATCAACCAGTCTTCGTGCAACAAGGATTTCTCGTGCGTGAAGGGCTTTTGCCCGAGTTTCGTCACCGCTGAAGGCGCGCAGGTTCGCAAGCCCAAGGCGGCCGCAGGCGTGAAGCCGGACTTCGATAATTTGCCGATCCCTTCGTTGCCTGCCTTGTCGAAGCCTTACGGCATTCTCGTGACGGGCGTCGGCGGCACGGGCGTGGTGACGATCGGCGGATTGATCGGCATGGCCGCGCATATCGAACGCAAGGGCGTGACCGTGCTCGATATGGCGGGTCTCGCGCAGAAGGGCGGCGCGGTGCTGAGTCACGTGCAGATCGCGCCGAAGCCGCAAGCGCTGCATGCGACACGCATCGCAACGGGCGAAGCGCGGCTCGTCATCGGTTGCGATGCGATCGTGTCAGCATCGAACGATGTGCTGTCGCGCACGCGTCACGGCATCACGCACGCGGCGATCAACAGCGGCGCGACGCCGACCGCCGAGTTCGTCACGAATGCGCAATGGACCTTTCCCGCTGCGCAGACGGAGCAGGCGTTGTCGGAGAGCATCGGCGCGGGATGCGAGTTCGTCGATGCCAATGCGCTCGCGTTGAAACTGCTCGGCGACACGATCTATTCGAATCCGCTGCTGCTTGGTTTCGCGTGGCAGAAGGGCTGGTTGCCGCTCGAACTCGCGAGCCTCACGCGCGCGATCGAACTGAACGGCGTGGCCGTCGACAAGAACGTGCTCGCGTTCAACTGGGGCCGCTTCGTTGCGCAGAACGGCGCCGGCGATCTGCTCAAGTCTACGCAGCACGCGGTCATCGTCAAGATGCCGGAGTCGCTGGAGAACGTGATCGCGACGCGCGAAGCGTTGCTCGCGGCGTATCAGAGCGAAGCGTATGCGCGTTCGTATCGCGATGTCGTCGAGCGCATTCGCGAGAAGGAAAAGCTGCTGAACGCGAAGTTACCCCTTACGCGCGCCGTCGCGGTGAATCTCGCGAAGCTGATGGCTTATAAGGACGAGTACGAAGTTGCGCGTCTCTATGCCGATCCCGCGTATCTCGACAAGCTGCGTGAGCAGTTCGAGGGCGAACCGGGCCGCGATTACAAGCTGATGTTCCATCTCGCGCCGCCGCTTTTCGCTAAACGCGACGAGCATGGCCATCTCGTGAAGCAGCGTTTTGGTGCGTGGATGCTGCCGGCGTTTCGCGTGCTCGCGAAGATGAAGGGTTTGCGCGGCACATCGTTCGATGTGTTCGGCAAGACGGAAGAGCGCCGCACCGAACGCCGGATGATCGCGGATTACATTGCGCTCGTCGATGAATTCGTTGCGACGCTCGATGCGCAACGATGCGATGCCGCGTTGAAGCTTGCGAAACTGCCTGATGAAATCCGCGGCTTCGGGCATGTGAAGGAGCGCGACATCGCGGCCGTCGCGAAGAAGCGCGAACGGTTGATCGAAAGTTATCGCGCGCCGGTGGAGGTGGCGGCGACTGCGTGAGCGGGCGATAGGGTATCGCGAGGTGACGAATCGGAAGCTGTATCGCGGATTCGTCACCGTAACTTCAGGTGGCGAATCAATTCGGATGGCAAAGTATTCCGTTGGCTCGCTATGTTCGAGAGTCAGAATATGCAATCGTCGTTGCCGTATAGCAGAGACGAGCCGTCGTTCGATTGGAAGCCTGCAAAGAAGCCGATTGAGGTTGGTCGCTTCGAAATCCGTCCACCGTCCGTGCCGTTCAATGCAAAGCCAATCCATGACGAGGAGCTGGATGCCGTCATTGGCTATCGCGAGGAAAACGCGGGCGTATCACGATAAGCGAGAGGCGTATAGAGTCGCCGCTTACCGTCGTTCGAGAGCGCGACTACACCATTCTTCACTTCGCTTACAGACACATCCTATGAAGCAGCCCACCGTTCATACCACGGCGCATATTGATTCCAGTGCGACAGTGCAATGGGACAGCGATTGCTTCACTGTGCGCTGCGCAATCGAGTATGCGGCTTCGTCCACTTCCGTCGAAAGACGGTCAACCTAAGCGAAGAGATCGACCGGCGCTGCGATATCCATCCGCCGATCTATGTCATTACTGCGGGAACGCTATCGATGGTGTTAGATTTGGATAAGCGTCTCAAGGGGTTCGACCTCTACACAAATCCCGAAAAGTGGGTTGCATGCTCGCTGCCTTTGCGCGGCGCGGTTCAGGAAACGCCGCATATCGAGACGTCGTTCGATGCAAACGGTCACGGGAACGGGCATCGGGGTCGATGAGAATCTGGCGCAGATTTGCGTAGAGGGTTTATTTCTGGAAATAACGAAGCCGAAGCATGAAACGCTTTGGGCCGCGCTGTTCGGCCGCGGTCACGCGGGAACGTGATTCGGTTCCACGGAAAGGAGGAGACATTCGCATGAAAGCCGTACACAAGCTCGCCGTCGTCGGCATCGGCAAGATCGCGCGGGATCAGCACTTGCCCGCGATAGCCGCGCAGCCGGGGTTCGAACTCGTCGCGTGCGCGAGCCGCAATGCAAGCGTCGAAGGCGTGCGCAACTATCCGGATATCGGCGCGCTGCTCGCCGCCGAGCCGTCGGTCGATGCAGTGTCGCTCTGCGCGCCGCCTCAAGTGCGTTATGCGCAAGCGCTCGCCGCACTCGACGCAGGCAAGCACGTCATGCTCGAAAAGCCGCCAGGCGCGAGCGTGAGCGAAGTCGAAGCATTGCGCGACGTTGCACGCGCGAACGGCTGCACGCTCTTCGCCTCGTGGCATTCGCGCGCGGCGAGCGCAGTCGAACCGGCGCGCGCCTGGCTCGCGTCGAAGGAACCGGGCGCGATTCGCTCGGTAGAAGTGCGATGGAAGGAAGACGTGCGGCGCTGGCATCCGGGGCAGCAATGGATCTGGGAGCCGGGCGGTCTCGGCGTATTCGATCCAGGCATCAACGCGCTATCGATCGTCACGCGCATCCTGCCGCATGAAGTCGCGCTGCGCGCCGCCACGCTCACGATGCCGGCCGATACATCCACGCCGATCGCCGCCGAACTCGATTGCGTCGCGATGAACGGCGCGCCGGTGCGCGCGGTGTTCGATTGGCGTCACGGTCCCGTCGAGGAATGGGACATCGACATCGAAACGGACGCGGGCCGCCTCTCGATGCGCGAAGGCGGCAAGCGTCTGTCGATCGCGGGCAAGGAGATCGATGTCGAAGCCGAGCGCGAATATCCCGCGCTGTACGAGCACTTTCACACGCTCATCGAAACGAAAACGAGCGATGTCGATGTGCGACCGCTGCGACTCGTCGCCGATGCATTCCTCACCGGACGGCGCATCGAAACGGAAGCATTCGGCCGCTGACGCGCGCGCATCACGAAGCGCGATACGTCGCGCTTCGAATCGCATTGATCGCGAATACATCGCCCTCGGGCGCGGCGCTCACGTTCCCGTGCCGCGCGACGAGCGGAATGCGACGCGTGCTTCCCGGCGCGAGATGAAACCAGTCGATGCGTGCGAAGTAGTTCGGATCGGCGATATGCACCCAGCGCGCGAGCTGCGCCGTTTCGACAATGAGACTGAAGCCCTCGTCGTCCTTCTCGACGGTGACGCTCAAGCCGATATCGCGCCGCTCGCCGATCGACGGATCGGGGAAGTGGAACGCTTCCGACAGCACTTCGTTCGTGTCCGCGTCGCGCAGAACGACATGCGTCGCATCGTGCGCGCGCGGGCCGAAGCGATACGCATATGCGATATCGAAGAATGCGCCGATCAGCGCATTCGACGACACACGTTGTACGCTGCGCGGTTGCAATACGACATCGCGCGAACCGCTCGCGACCTTGATCGCGCCTTCACGCAGGCACGCCAGTTCGACGCGCGCGCGAATCTCGCGCGCGGTATCGTTGACGAGATGAACGTCGAGTCCGTCGAGACCTTCATCGAGGATCAACGCCTGCACGGGTTGAAGCACGCGCGCGAGTCCATGCAGCGCGCTCTTCGGTGCGCCGAGAACGTCGATGATGCCCCAGCCCGCGCCCGGACGCACATCGAGCAGATTCCATACGATGCCCCCCGCACAACTCGATCCTTCGCGACGCCATTCCGAGAACACCGCGCCGATCACATCCGCGACGACCGCGCGCGACAGTTCCAGATAGCGCTCGGGATTTTCATAGCGCAAACGCGGCACGTCCATGCGATAGAGCGATCGCATGTAATGCTCGCGCACATCGTCGAAATCCCACGCCGAGCCGGGATCGCGCGGCACGCCTGCTTTCCAGCGCGGTTCGTGCGCGCGCGCATTCGGTATCGCGCGCAGGGCGACATCGTCGGGAACGTTGGCGAACGCGAGACATTCGGAGGCGAAGCGCACTTGCGCGCGACGCACATCGTCGAACGGGCGCTGATACGCCGGCACGCCGTAGTAATGCGTAATGCCGCCGCGCGTGCCGAAAGGCATCGACTCCTTGTCGCCGGGCGCCGCGCTCGGCGAGTTCACGACATACGCGACGTCGGGCCGCTGCGCTGCCATCGCATTCGGCAAGAGTTCGGTGAAGAGGCGCTGCTGATACGCGTCGAAGGGCAGGCCGAGCATCGCCGCCTGCTGATGCACTTCGCTTCCGCCACACAGCACCGCGAGCGATGCGAAGCGTCGCGTGCGTGAAAGGAACTGCTCGGCTTCGCGTTGCGCGCTCTCACGAAATGCTTCGTCGTCCGGATAATCGAAGTTCGCGAACGCGAAGTCCTGCCACACGAGCACGCCGTATTCGTCGGCGAGTTGGTAGAACGTGTCGGATTCATAGAGCGTGATGCCGCTCACGCGAATGATGTTCAGGCCCGCATCGCGAATCAGGCGGAAGACGTTCTCGAGTTTCTCGCGCGGCGCATCGAGCGCGACGATGTCGGCCGATGTCCAGCACGCGCCGCGCGCGAATACAGGCACGCCGTTCACGACGAGCTGAAAGCCTCGGCCGTCCACACCACGATCGACTTCTATCGTGCGAAAGCCGACTTCGCCGAGATCGATATCGCCGAGCTTCACGGCATAGCGCGATGGCTCGCCATGCGTGTGCGGATACCACAAGCGCACATCGGGCACGCGCACGCGGCCTTTGAGCGTGCGCGCGTCGTGCCATTCCAGCGTGGCGTGCGCGTCGCCACATTCGATGCGAACCGGCGCCTGTTCCTGTGCATGAAAGTAGCGCACGGTGACATCGAGCATGCCATCGTTGCCGTCGATGCTCGTGCGCAGATCCACGTTGTCGATGCACGCGCGCGTTTCGCCGATCAATTCGATGGGGCGCCACGGACCCGCCGGTTGAATCGTCGGACACCATCCGGACATATGCCCGAGCAGCGTCGTGCGAACGTTGCGCAACGTGGCGGGTTGCGCGAGCTTCGGACGCCAGCGCGCACGTCCGCGTTTGGCGGCAAGCGCGGGCGCGATCGAACGGAAGCACAGATGAAGCGTATGCTCGCCGTTGAGTTCGACGTCGAGATCGTGCGCGACGAACATCGAATCCGATTCGAGCAGCTTGCGATCGTCGAGCCATATTTCGGCGATGGTCGCGAGCCCATTGAAGCGCAAGCGCCGCATGCCGTCGCCCGCGAGCTTCACGCGATACCAATGATCGGAATGCGCGAACGGCTGCGCGAGCGCTTCATCGCTGACGCCTTGCGCGCGCAATGCGGATGCGATCGTGCCCGGCACGGGCGCGTCGATCCACTGCGTGACGGTGTCGAGCGATGCGGGCGTCGCGCATGAACCCGCTGGCGTGCTCACGCATTGCCAGCCTTCTGAAAGACGCCGCGCCGCGTGCGCGCACTGGTCGTGCATGAACCTACCTCGTCGATGGAATGCGAAGAACGACGCCAAAGCCGCGCGGCATGCGCGCGGCTTCGGCGTTCACAGAAAGCGCGCGGCGAGCGGCTCGATAACCTTGTCGTACGAAGCCTGCATCGAATCGAGGCAGTCTTCGCACAGGTCCGAGCGCGAGCGCATGCGGGCGCGCGCGAGTCGAAACTGCATGACCATCGCTTCGCTCGCGATCGCTTGAGCGCTCGTCTGAATATCGCTCGATACTTCCACGCCGTGCCGGTTCAGCCAGCCGAGATACTTCGACAGCAACTCGAAGTTCGAGCCGAGCTGACGCATCACGTTGAACGTGTAGAGGTGATAGTACGCGGGATCGCGTTCGAGCAACGCACGCAGATGCTCGGGAAATTCCGCGCGCCATTGCGCAACGGGATTCACCGCGGGACGTTCCGCGAGACGCAGCTTGAGCAACTCGACCGAGCGTTGCACCATCGCATCGCCTTCGAGCGGCGCACGCGCGCGCTTCACGAACTCGACGTACGGGAAGAGCGCGTGCACATCGCTTGCGAGGCCCGGCATCAGACGGAACACGCCATCGTAGTCCTCGCCCGCCAACGCGAAGTAACCCGCATTATGGAAGTACGTGATGCGCTTCGCTTCCGTGTCGATGGCGTCGATCGCGATGGTCGTCTTCGTATGCGTCTGCCGATACGCGGTCGCGCGTGTGTCGGGCAGATAGTACGAGTCCATCTCGACCACCACGATCTGCCCGCGGCGCGTCTGCTCGCGCACGTGCGCTTCCAGCGTGTCGTAGATCGCGAGCTCTTGCGCCTGCAGGCCATAGAGCCGCGCGATATCGTCGAGCGAAAACTTCGGGAACGTGAACTGATCGCCCTCGAATGCCTGCGTCACCGTGAAACCGAGCGCCGCATGCGGATCGCAGCCGTAGTGATGCAGCAACTCGATCCACAAGTCGACATAGCAGTTCGTCTCCAGCCAGACGCGCTCTTCGCGATGCAGCGCGTGCTGGATGTAGGCGGTGTCCGCAGGCATGGACGTGTCGGTCACGGCTTCTGCCGGCGAGCGTGCGTTCATGCCTTGTTTCCCAGGTTCGCGAGGCCTTCCTCGATGAGCGGCGCCTTGTCGCCCCAAAGCAACTGACGCACTTTCTCCGGCCACGCCTTGACATCGAGACCGTGGTGACGGAAGAGCGCGAGCGTCGTGCGCTCCATGCCGAAGCCGACACACGCGGTATGCGCGACCTGATCGTCGGCCTGACGGATGTGCCACAGCTCGCCGAAGTGGTCCTGGTGATAGTTGAACGACAGGCACGCGGTCGGACGGTCGGGCGTCGCGACGGGCACGAGCAGTTCGAACTTCAGTTGCTGCGCGCGCTGGCTATCGGCGACGATCATGCCGCCGCGACCGAAGAACGGATCGTTGGCGAGATCGATTTCGAAAGGCAGTTGCAGCAGATTGACGAGCAGCGAACCGCGGTCGATCCACTTCTGACGGAACGCCATCACTTGCTCGGGGCTGCCGACGCGGATGTATTCGCGCATCCGGAACATCTGCATGCGGCCCGGATCGATCGACGGCTCGTGGCGGAAGCAGTACGAGAACGCATCGAAGATCGCGCCGTCAGCCGCGAGATTGCCGCGCTTCGCGACGAGCGGATAGATCGGATAGCACGCGGCCGGCGTGAGCACGAGGCGCGTCGGCTTTTGCTGATCCATCCATTCGTCGGAGCGCTCTTCCTCTTCACCGATATGCACGATCTTGTCGAGCGCTTCGAGCAGGCGATGATGCCCGCGATCGTTGCCCTGGAAGGAGTGGATCGTGCCCGCCAGATTCGGGAAGCTCTTCAGATACTCGCTGTCCTCGAAATCGCGGCGGCGCATCGCGGGCGGAAAGCGCAGCACTTCCGCGTGTTGATCCGCGCCGAGCATCGTGATGGCCTGATTGAGCCGTTCGACGACATCCTCGAATACTTCGCTGCGGCCATAGAGACCGTCTTCGCCGGTATCGAGCAGAATGCCCGCTTCGATCAGGCGATCGCGCAAGGTCAAGTCCGATTTGTCGTACGGTGCCTGTGTCTCTTGTGATTGTGCTTGTGCTTCGGCCTGCATCATGGCGGCCTGTTCCGTCGGCATGTTCATCGTCAAATGGTCCCCGTTGCGGCGCGCTGCGCAAGCAGCAGGTTCGCCGTGTTCAATTCGATGCGATCGTTGCTGATCATGAGCGGCGCCGAATGCAGATCGCGCAGATGGCGCCCCACGCTGAACGGCGTGTCGTTCTTGTAGCCCGCCATGCCGCAGATCATCAGCGTCTCTTGCACGACATGCAAAGCCGACTGCGAGATCGCCAGCTTGAGCATGTTCAGATCGGCGTTGATGCCGATCGACGCCGCGAGCGGTGCGTCGTCGTCATTGCTCTGGTTCGCCTTGCGCGCCGCGCGTTCGGCCTGCGCCGCTTCGACATTGGCGAGCGATTCGCGCAGCCGCGCCTGCATCATCTTGATGAGCGTGAGCACTTGCGAAAGGCGCGCGGCCGAAGGCGGCAACGCGGGCTTGCCGCGCGCCTGATTGCGGAAGAACTGATGCCCGCGATTCGCCGCGTCGCTCGCGATGCCGCACCATACCGACGACCACAAGGTATGGGATACGGGCAGCATGCTTTCGTCGGCGATCTTCGAGAACGGCGTCGGCAGAATCTGTTCCGCGATGCCGCTCGCGACCAGTCGATGTCCTTCGCTGCATGTCCCGCGCATACCGAGCGTGTCCCACGTCCCACGCTGCTCGAGCGTGAACGTTTCGCGCGGCGCGACGATCAGCACCTGATCGGAGGGCGGCGCGTCCGGATGACGGCGCGCCGTCACGAGAATGGCGTCGGAATACTTGCCGTACGAAATGGTCGGTGCGAGCTTCTCGATGCGAAACGCGTTGTCGACGAGATCGACCGCGCACGCGCTCGTACGCATGTTGCCGCCGATGTTCTCTTCCGACGTCGCCGATGCGAGCAGCAACTGTTCGCTGACCATGCGAGCAAGGAAAGCGCGCTGCCACGGCACGTTCACGCCATGATCGACGATGCAAACGACCTGGCTCTGATGCATCGCATAGATCATCGCGGACGAAGCGCAGCCTTGCGCCAGTGCCTCGCACAAGCGCGCGACGCCGGTGAGCGACAGACCGTCGCCGCCGTATTCCGTCGGGATCATCGCGGAGAAGAGACGCTCCTTGCGCATCGCTGCAACCGCTTCGGCGGGAAAGCGCGCTTCGCGATCGACCGCGTCGGCGTACTGGGCCGCGACGGCCGCGACGCGCTTCGCGGCTTCGATCAGTTCGCTTTCGCTACGCAAGATTGCGCTCTGCGCGAGCTCGGCGACTTCAAGCTCCTGAGCGGGCGCGTTCATGCTGCCGCCTGCGAACGACGCAGTTCGTCGACCGCCGATGCGAGCGAATCGACGCTCGAAAAGAGACGGCGCGTGAGCATGTGATCGGGAATTTCGATGCCGAACTCGTCTTCGATCGCCAGCATCACATGGACCGTGGCAAGCGAAGAGAGACCGGCGGCGTAGAGATCGTCGCCGTCGGCGAGCGTATCGATGGGCACGTCGAGACGAGCGGACTCGGCGAGGATGCGGCGCAATTCAGTTTTCATTGTCTATGTTTTCCCTTGTACCCGGCCATTGGTGCAACTAACCCGGGTCGCGACGATGAGTTCTTATCGAATGTCGCTGACCCCGGTGCGAATCGGCAGTGGTGTTGTTGTTGTCTCGCGAAGACGGTTCCACGAGAGCCCTCGCACGCACTGTTTTCTTATAGCTATTGTTTGATCGTATTTAACGAATTTGCGGGCCTATGCGTCCGTGCGATGGCGCACGGAGGGCTTCGTCGAGAAAGCATCGTTTTGTGCGATATCAAGCACGTCGCGATCGGATGCGATGATTCACACTCACGTCAGCGCTTCATATTCGATAAATAGGTAACTCCTTCGCATGGTCGAATGAGTGATAAGCAAAAACGATGCGTACACTGAAAGCATTTTGAAACGATAACTTTCCGGAGTGAATTGATTGGTTCTGATATCGCTGCTGCTTCTATTCATCGCGCTGTTCCTCGTTTGGAGAAAACGGCGCGGCATGATTCTGGTGATGACGGCTATCGTCTTCTGGGGGCTCGGAAGCTGGTTTCCGGGGCCGCTCGTGCAGCTCGCGAACGATCACTACGCGTCGATGAAGGATCCGACGTTCGGCCCGCGCACGGCGATCATCGTGCTGGGCGGGGGGACCTGGTACGACCATAACCGGCGTCTCGTGCCCAAGGGTGACGCGATGACGCGCATCGATCTGGCGGCGTCGCTCTATAAGCGTTGCGTCGAGATGGAGAAGGCGTGTTTTGTCATCATGAGCGGAGGCAACCCGCAGCATCACGAGCAAAGCGAAGCAGACTTATATGGAAGCCTGCTTCTCGACGCAGGCGTGAAGCGCCAAGATCTCATCCTCGAAAATCAGAGTCTCGACACTTATGAGAACGCGCGCAATACGGAGAAGATACTGCGGTCGCGGCCCTACGATACGTCGGTTTTGATAACGTCGTCGCTTCACATGCGTCGCGCGATGCTCGCGTTCGAAGCCTTCGGTTTGCATCCACAGCCGACCGTCGCTTATGTTCGTCCGCAGTTCATGTGGTGGCGTCCGCATCGAAGAGGATGGTTCGATTCGAACAGCGCGTTGCATGAGCTGGTTGGTATCGTGCGGTTTTATGTATGGAGGTGGGTCGGGTTGTATTGAGACTGGCGCGTCGGCGCAAGACCTATACTTCCGGTAAAGACGACACGGAAGGCCATCCAGTGAATCAACTCATCCACGCCGTCGCGTTCGCGGCCGACAAACATCGCAAGCAGCGCCGCAAGGATGCGGACGCGTCGCCGTACATCAATCATCCGATCGCGCTCGCTCATGTGCTCGCGAACGAAGGCGGGGTCGAAGACGAGCGCGTGCTGATCGCCGCCATATTGCACGACACGATCGAAGACACGGACACATCGCGCGATGAACTCGTGCGGCGGTTCGGCGCGGAGATCGGGCGCATCGTCGACGAAGTGACGGACGACAAGTCCTTGTCGAAGGCCGAAAGGAAGCGTTTGCAGGTCGAACACGCGGCGCATATCAGTCACGGCGCGAAGCTCGTGAAACTCGCCGATAAGATTTGCAATTTGCGCGATATTCTCGCCGCGCCGCCGTCCGGCTGGAGCGATGAGAGAAAGCGCGAATACTTCGATTGGGCGAAGCGTGTCGTCGATGAATTGCGTGGCACGCACCGGGAACTCGAAGCCGTGTTCGATGAGGTCTATCGCAAGGGCATCCCTTCAGGACACGTGGTCGCCTGAGGCCAGCGCGTCGCTCAAATAACGCGCCGTGCGGCTTGCAGCATGTTCGGCGATACGTTGCGGCGTGCCCGTCGCCACGATCCGGCCGCCATCTTCACCGGCGCCCGGGCCGATGTCGATGACCCAATCGGAAAGCGATGCGACGCGCATGTCGTGCTCCACGACGACGACCGTATTGCCCGCATCGACGAGCCCTTGCAGTTGCGCCATCAGGCGATCGACGTCGGCGGGATGAAGCCCCGTCGTCGGCTCGTCGAGAATGTAGAGCGTGTCGCCGCGATGCGCGCGCTGCAGTTCGGTTGCGAGCTTGATGCGCTGCGCTTCTCCGCCTGATAGCTCCGTCGCGGGCTGCCCGAGCCGCAGATAGCCGAGGCCGATGTCGCGCAACACGGCGAGCGCGCGCATGACGCTGGCTTCATCGGCGAAGAAGTCGCATGCGCTATCGACGGTCATGCCGAGCACATCCGCAATGTTCTTGCCATGCCATTCGATTTCCAGCGTCTGCGGGTTATAGCGCGATCCGTGGCATGTCGCGCACGACGTGTAGACGCTTGGCAGGAACAGCAACTCGACGCTGACGAAGCCTTCGCCTTCGCATGTCGGGCAGCGTCCTTGCGCGACGTTGAACGAGAAGCGTCCTGCGCCATAGCGGCGCTTTCGCGCGGCCGGCGTGTCGGCGAAGAGCTTGCGAACGTGATCGAAGAGGCCGGTGTAGGTCGCGAGATTCGAACGCGGCGTGCGGCCGATCGGCTTCTGGTCGACGCGCACGAGACGCCGGATCGTCCCCATGCCTTCGACGATGCGTCCGCCCGCCGAAGCGTCGGCTCGAGCGAAGAGCGGGTCCTGCTCGTCTTCTTCTGCATCGTCGAGCGCGCGTCCGAGCCGCTCCGCGACGAGTTCCGGCAACGCCTGACTCACGAGGCTCGACTTGCCCGAGCCCGAAATGCCGGTGACGGTCGTGAAGGCGCCGAGCGGAAACGCGGCATCGATGCCATGCAGGTTATTGCGCGTGATGCCTTCGAGCCGCAACCATCCGCGCGGTTCGCGTGCGACGCGTTCGATCGTTTGCTTCGGCGCGAACAGATGCCTGCGCGTCTGCGATTCCTCCACCGATGCGAGGCCTTCCGGCGGCCCGCTATACAGCACATGTCCGCCTCGTTCACCGGCGGCCGGACCGACATCGATCAGCCAGTCCGCGCGCCGCATGGTGTTCAGATCGTGCTCGATGACGAACAGCGAATTGCCTGCTGCCTTCAATCGCTGCAACGCGGCGAAGAGCGCTTCGCTGTCGGCCGGATGCAAGCCCGCGGATGGCTCGTCGAGCACATAGACGACGCCGAAGAGCTGCGACGCGAGTTGCGTCGCGAGCCGCAATCGTTGCAGTTCGCCGGATGAGAGCGTCGGCGTCGCGCGATCGAGCGAGAGATAGCCCAGGCCCAGATCGATGAGCGTGCCGAGCCGCTCCAGCAAATCCGCCGCGATGCGCTCGGCGGCGGCGCGTTTCTCGTCGGAAAGATTGGCCGTGCGGCGCACGTCCGGCGCGGCCTTGTGCGCCGAGCCGCCTGCCGCGACGCGCTTGGCCGTCGCCGCGATGCGGTCTTTCCTCGCGAGCGCGGGAGCCGGCGCTTCATCACTGGCGGGCCATTCTCCGCGTGCGATGGGCGCAAGTAGATCGGCGAGTCGGATGAGCGGCAGACGCGCGAATTCGGCGATGTCGAGCCCTGCGAACGTCACCGATAGCGCTTCCTTCTTGAGCCGCTTGCCGTGACATGCGGGACAATCGCTGCCGACCATGAAGCGCGACACGCGCTTTTTCATGAGCGCGCTTTGCGTGTGCGCGAAGGTATGCAGCACGTAGCGGCGCGCGCCGGTGAATGTGCCCTGATAGCTCGGTTCGGCGCCGCGTTTCAGCGCGGCTTGCGTCTCTTTCGGCGTGAGACCGGCGTACACCGGCACCGTCGGCTGCTCTTCGGTGAACAGAATCCAGTCGCGATCCTTCTTCGGCAAGTCGCGCCACGGCGTGTCGACGTCGTAGCCGAGCGTCACGAGTATGTCGCGCAGATTTTGTCCGTGCCACGCGGGCGGCCAGGCCGCGACGGCGCGCTCGCGGATCGTGAGCGAGTCGTCGGGCACCATCGACTTTTCGGTGACTTCGTAGACGCGGCCGAGGCCATGGCACACGGGACACGCGCCCTGAACCGTGTTCGGCGAAAAATCTTCCGCGTACAGCATGGGCTGCTTCGGCGGATAACTGCCGGTGCGCGAATAGAGCATACGCACGAGGCTGGAGAGCGTCGTCACGCTGCCCACCGACGAGCGTGCATTCGGTGCGCCACGCTGCTGCTGAAGCGCGACGGCGGGCGGCAAGCCTTCGATCGAATCGACCTGCGGCACGCCGACTTGTTCGATGAGCCGCCGCGCATACGGCGCGACCGATTCGAAATAGCGGCGCTGCGCCTCGGCGTAGAGCGTGCCGAATGCGAGCGAGGACTTCCCGGAACCGGATACGCCGGTGAAGACGACGAGGGCGTCGCGTGGCACGTCGACATCGACGTTTTTCAGGTTGTGCTCGCGCGCGCCGCGCACGCGCACGAAACCTGCTCTCGATGCAGGCGCGGCATCGTCGCGATAGGCGGATTCGCGTTGGGTTTTGCGGGCATCCATGAGTCGGGCGGGTTGTCTGGCCGGGCGCGGCGGCGGAAGTAATGAATTCGCATGCAGCATGCCAGATACCAGATGGCATTTTGAATTACGCATCATGCATGCGATCGCATTCAGACCGGTGGTGAACCTGATCGACGAGGGAAAAAATGAGGACAATGCCGGTGCGGGTTCCGGTCGCGCTGACGGCAGGTGTGACGATAGGCGGGTCGGGCGTTGCGATGGCGCAGTCGGGCGGCAACGGCAATGGCGGATCGGGCAGGGGCAACGCTCACGGCGCGGCAACGGCCGGGCCGACCGTCGGCGGCGACAACACGTCCACGCCCGGCAGTACGCGCCAGGGCAGCTTCCACTCCACGCACAAAAAGAAAGCGAAGCCCGCGACGACGACCCAGTGACGGGCCGATCGTAGCGGCGGGCGTTGCCGATCAGACAGCGACGCTTTCGATGTCGATATCGTCGGTGCCGAGGCGCGAGAAGATGTCGCAAACGGCCCGCATCTCCGCTTCGTCGCGAATGCTCACGATGACGCGTGTAATGCTGCATGCCACGTCAGCGTCGCCGCCGTCCGCGCCGAACGAGGGGAGGATGTCGTCGCTCGACATGTCGAGTCCGTAGGGATAGTCGTGCGTATCTACCACGCCCAGATGTTCCCCGTGCCCCGCGTATTCCGCCGCGATCCATTGTGTCTGCGCATTGTTGCTCTGCGTTTGCGAAGTATGGAAATCCGCGAAGCCGCTCATGCTCGCCACGCGCACGCGGTCGGCCGCGATTCCTTCTGCGCGCAGGTCTTCGAGTGCTTCATCCAGCTTACGGGAGCCGTAGAACGCTCCGCTTACTTCACGCATCATTTGCTCGTCTCCTTGCCTGCCAACCTCGATGCCGCGTCTCAGTATCGCCGTGAAAATTGCGAATGTGAATACGGATGTCCACCGGTTGAGCGCCTGTCCGATGAGTGACTTGCGCGAGAGGCGAAAGACGTGTGGTGCAACGCATAGACATGCGTGGCGATTAACCGGTGAACCGCTGTGATCGGGCTCGCGACTGCGCGAGTTGATGGCGAATCCAACGGATGCGGCATGGACTCGCGAGCCGGACGATGAAGCGAACCGCCAATGCGCGGACAAAAAGGATATTTGCCGACGTGCGGCTGATGCCGTCTGGCGGGCGCGTTTCACTTCATGCGGTACATGAACTTTACGCCGCAACGAACGGTTTATCAACGCTTTGCTTTGTCCCTATTCGGACGTTTTCGATAGGGATTTCCATCATGACCGGCACAGCGTCGAACAGAGCTCGCCGCGTCATGCGGCTCGCTCAATGAAGCGATTATTGGTTCTAGAAATTGCCTCGATGGAACGTCGAATTTCGCGCTGAAAACGATAGTCATCGTACAAGCTGTCCCGCGCCCTATAATTGCTCATCGAGCATACAAAGATCGGCCTTTCAATGTCCCAAGCACTCGCGTCCGGCGCGCTTCGCCGCTCCCGAAATCTCACCGAGGAAGTCGTCGCCGAGTTATCGGAGCGGATTCGCAGCGGCGCGCTTCAGCCCGGCGACAAGCTGCCGACCGAATCGGAAATCATGGCGCAACTCGGCGTGAGCCGGACTGTCGTGCGCGAATCCATTTCGCGATTGCAGGCTGCGCGCCTCGTTCAGACGCGGCACGGCATCGGTACATTCGTGCTCGAAGCGGGCGATCAGGAGCGGTTCCAGATCGAGGCCGCGGGCGATCTCACCGTGCGCGACGTGATGGCGATTCTCGAATTGCGCATCAGCCTCGAAGCCGAGGCGGCCGGTCTCGCGGCCATGCGCCGCACCGATGAAAACCTCGCGCAGATGCGCCGGGCGCTCGACGAATTCGAGCGGCTCATCGAAGCGGGCGAAGGCAGCGCGGTCGCGGCCGATGTGGCCTTTCATCTCGAGCTTGCGAAGGCTACCGGTAATCGTTACTTCCATAGCATCCTGAGCCAGCTCGGCAACACAATCATTCCGCGCACGCGCGTCAATTCGGCGGCGCTTGCGCATAACGATCCTTCTGGCTATCTCGATCGCGTGAATCGCGAGCATGAAGATATTTTCGATGCGATCGAACGCCGCGATCCCGAAGCAGCACGCGCGGCCATGCGGATGCATTTGTCGAACAGCCGGGAGCGGCTGCGGCGCGCGCATGAGGCCGCATCGAAGAATGACTGATCGCAGTGCGTTGTTTAATCTTCTTCAAGCATGATCGAAAGCGTGCCGGCTTCGCTTTGCACGCCGGCATCGAGATCGATCTCGTGCGGCGCCATCCTGGCAATCGCGCGCAGAAGACGCGGCGAGAAGCGCGCGCCGAAACGCGCGATCTCGGCTTCGCGTGTAGCGTCATCGGCATGTGAGAGCGCGCGCAACTCATTCAGCGGCAAGCCAACGAACAGATCGAGCGCGTAAGGCGGCGCATCCGAAGCGGCCGTCGTTCGCGACGAATCCGGCGCGCGTATGCGCAGGCCCGGTTGCAAATGCGATTCGAGCTCCATCGTCACTTCATAGTTCGCTTCCAACTCGAGTGCCGCGTGCGCTTCGTTTCGTAAAAACGGCGCGACGGATTGCAAGCGGGCCAGTTCATCGTCTGAGAGCAGCATGATTTTTTCCTCCGGATATCGGTTGAAGTTATCACGCTCGAATGATGCTTGCCGGCCGAGAAAAATCGACCGAAAGACGGCGTTGCGGTTCGTTCCAAACGCGCCTAATTACTGTTGCGATGGCTTGTCGAGCTATCGTCCAAAAGGCTTGCTTAAGCGCGTGCGCATCAAACGTTTGCGCAATCGGCCCAATTCTTATCGCATGCTTAAGCACCCGCATGTCCGACGGGTTAGTTCGGAATCCCCCAATTCCACGCTAGGATCCGAATAGCTAAGCTGACGAAATTGCCAGCTACGAGTCAACCGAACGCGTAAGTGAGCCGTTAGCCTTTCACGCACTCGGTTCACTTCGTCGAAGAATCGTTATCGACGGATCGCCACTTCGGCGCGCGTTCATCTGCTTGCATTCTTTCTTTCGATAAGCCTCGTTCGAGGCCATATCAAATTCCTTGCGTTTTTTTACGAATCGCCAAGGCCAGTAAGGTAATGTGAATATTACGAAATATTTCCGACAGGAATGTGTCGGACGTGGAGACCAGGCGTTTGAAGATCCTACATAGCGAGTCCTCGAAGGGATGGGGCGGTCAAGAAATACGGACGTTGAAGGAGATGGTCGCGTTGCGCGAAAGCGGCCATACCGTCGAGCTGATTTGCCCGAGCGATGCGCGGCTCGGGCAACGTTGCGCCGAACTTGGGTTCGCCGTTCACCACGCGCGCATGCGCAGTGGCGGCGACATGCGATCGATTCTGGCCATCAAAGCGCTTCTGCGTCGCCGCGCGTTCGACGTGCTCAACACGCATAGTGGCCACGACAGTCTCGTTGCCGGCGCCGCAGGGCGGCTGGCGCGCACGCCGCTCATCGTGCGTACGCGGCATCTGGCATTGCCCATCTCGTCGCTCGCAACTTATACATGGCTTCCGCATCGCGTGATCGCCGTGAGTCATTACGTGCGCCGCTATCTGATTTCGGCGGGTGTTGCGGAGAAGCGCGTGCAGACTATTTACGATGGCATTCCGAAACCTCAGCATGTCTCGCATTCGACGTTGCGCGCGGAACTCGGTCTCGGTGAGGACGCATTCGTTGCGTGCATGGTCGCGATCATGCGCGACAAGAAGGGACATGAAGATCTTATTGCGGCAGTGCGCCCGCTCGTCGACACGCATCCCAACCTGCATGTTGTGATGGCGGGCGATGGTCCTTTGTTCGAACGCATCAAGGGAATCGTCGATAGCTTCGGCCTCGCCGATCGCATTCACCTGCTGGGCTTTCGCACCGATATCCCCAATATCTTTCGCGGTTCCGATCTATTCGTTCTTCCCACGCATCAAGAAGCGCTGGGCCAGGCTTTCATCGAAGCGATGGCGGCGGGATTGCCGGTCATCGGCACGCATGTCGATGGCGTGCCGGAACTGATCGAAGACAACGTGAATGGACTGCTCGTGCCGCCGCACGATCCCGTTGCATTGCGTGCGGCGATTGTCCGCATGATCGACGATCCGGCGTTGCGCCAGCGTCTGCGCGACGAGAGCCTTCGCATCACCGAACGTGGCTTCACCGTAAGCGATATGGCGGACGAAACGGCCAGCTTCTATCAGCGCGCATTGCACGAACGAGGTCATCGCAGATGAGCGCGAAGTATGCACGCGCCGTTCCCGTGCTGATGTACCACCACGTCAGCACATCGCCCGGCATGATCACAGTGACGCCCGATAACTTCGCCGCGCAAATGGACTACCTTGCGCGCGCGGGTTATCGCACCATCGGCGCGGCGCAACTCGCAGGTTTTCTGAGCGGCGAGGACGTGCCCGCGAAATCGCTTGTCATCACTTTCGACGATGGTTATCTGGACAACTGGGTGCACGCGCATCCGGTATTGAAGCGCCATGATTTTACGGCGCTGTGCTTTCTTGTCAGCAGTTGGCCCGGCGAAGGCGGCGTTCGTCCGAATGCATCGGACAACTTGGCAACGATGCCGAGATTGCTCGATCATCGTGCGGGGGAGCGCGCAATCGAAAATGGATACGCCGATGATGTGATCCTGCGCTGGTCCGAAATCGAAGCGATGCGTGAAGCCGGCACGTTCGAATTTCATAGCCATACGCATTCTCATGTGCGCTGGGATCAGGTTGCGGGTTCGCGCGACAAGAAACGCAAGGCGTTGCAGAACGATCTGAGCGCCGCGCGTGGCGCACTGCGCACGCGCCTCGGCGAAGTATCCGATCATCTGTGTTGGCCGCAAGGTTACTACGACGACGACTATCGGGAAGTCGCGTTGAATGCGGGATTCAGGCACTTCTACACATGCCACACCGGAACGAACGTCGGCGCGAATCCGCTGGATCGCGCTGCATCCGACGATACCGAACGCACGATCAAGCGGCTCGAAGTGCGCGACCGGCCGGCTTCGTGGCTGGCATCGCGTTTATGGGTGCAT